>ENA-OQMX01000121-OQMX01000121.1-human-gut-metagenome-genome-assembly--contig:-NODE-121-length-20977-cov-2.590839_pt1 | contig 20977 bp, 19 predicted proteins | sample MGYA00242622_ERZ504866 | MGnify/ENA primary metagenome ERZ504866 (study PRJEB26092, sample SAMD00036422) | human gut metagenome | host: Homo sapiens | study: EMG produced TPA metagenomics assembly of...
CGAAAGGCGTCATTACCCAGCCAGGTCGTACATTTCCTTCTGCTCCATCTTGGGCTTGAGGTCAGAAGCTTGATGGCGCGCTCGATGTTCGCCATGCGCTCGGCCTTGGCCTCCTCCTCCTTGGAAATAGCAAAGCGACGGCTACGCAGCAGGCGGCGGCCTTCTGCATCTTGTCCATCAGCTCTTCGTCATCGTAATCAACGGCGGCCTCGACAACCTCGGCCTCCTCCTCGGCGGAAACCTCGTCAGCAGCCTCAACCTCGGCAGCTTCGGTCTCCACGGTCTCGACTGCCTCGACCTCGGCAGCCATGGTCTCGTTCTCGGTCTCGTTCATGATCTCCTCGTTCTCAGACATGAGACTCCTTCTTGGCCCTCTCGGGCATCATCGCCCCATTCGCGGGGCCCGTCGCGCACTCTTTGCGCTTTAAACATTCATGCCTCTCGGCAAAACGTCCATTAGTTTATGGTGTCGCCATCCAATCTAGCTGCAGAATCTATGTGCACACATTAATGCGACATGTGCGACTCGCGACGAGCGTACACCAGCGACGTCGCGAACCCAACCACGGCAATTACAGCCGCCACACGCACGGCAGCTGCAAATCCAATCGCCTGGGCAACGTCCGTCGCAGCGCCAGCGACACCGGCAGTCGCCGCAGAACTCGAGAGCAGGCCGATAAACAGCGACGGGCCAAACGATGCGGCAATCATGTTCCACGTGTTGAGCAATGCCGTTCCGTGAGGATGCTCAGCGGCAGGCAGCGTCTCCAAGCCGGCCGTTTGCGAGGGGCTCAGCACCAAACCGACTCCGGCATACACCACAACGGTCAGCGCCACGACGACGCCGATGTTCATGCTTGCCGCCGTCATCGAGATGGCAGTCTGCCCCACGGCAATCAGGGCAAAGCCGACCGGCAGCAGCGGCCATGCGCCACGGGCGTCCATCACGCGTCCGCCCACAATCGAGGTCACGGCGTTGCAGGCAATCGCCGGCAAAATGAGCAAGCCCGCAACAAGTGCGGTCATTCTGTATGCGCCCTCAAAATAGAGCGGCAACAAAACGCTCATCGAGAACGTCGTCATCATCGACACCACCACAAGCAGGCACGCAGGCCAAAAGCGAACGCTCGCCATGGGACGCACGTTAAGCACCGGATGTTCGAGCTTGAGCTGACGGGCGGCAAACAGGCCGAGCAGCACAATGGCGGTGAAGAGCGCCACGATACTGGCAATCAGATTGGTCGAGAACTCGCCTACGGAATACACAAATGCCGTAATGCCGGCCGCGAGCAAAACAACCGACAGAATATCAAGCGTAGTGTTCGAGCGCTCTCCAACATTCTGAACAAGCTTTGCGCCCGCCACAGCGACCACAATGCCGCCCACCAGCGGCACTACGAACACCGCCCTCCAGCCAAACAACGTACACATAAGACCGCTGATCACGGGTCCAAACGCCGGCCCCAGCGTAATGCAGGCACCGCCCAGGCTCAGATACAGGCCGAGCTTCTCGCGCGGAGCGCATGACAGCACCACGTTCATCATGAGCGGGAACAAGATGCCCGATCCCGCAGCCTGCAAAATACGACTTGGCAGCAAAACGCTAAACGACGAAGCGACCAGGCACAGGACTTCGCCGGCGACCATGCATCCGCATGCGAAAAACAGCAGCTTGCGCGTCGAGAAACGGCCGGACAGGAAGGCCATGATGGCCGTAAAGATCGACGTCACGATCATGTAGCCCGAAACGAGCCACTGCGCCGTGGTGGCACTCACCGAAAAGGCCGCCATAATGTCGTGCAACGCCACGTTAATGATGTTCTCGTTAAACGCGGCGACAAAGGCTGCAATATACATTACGACGAGAAGCGCCGCAGTGCCCGATGGCGTTACTCTAACTTGTTGCTGAGATTTGCTCCCCATGCATTTCCTTCCTCTTGGAACGACAGTCGCATCGCCCCAGAGGAACAGTCCAGGGCGAAAAATGAGCCCTAGACTTACGCCAGACGCCGTACACGACGAGTCTGGCAACATGGTCCAACGTCGAAAGATTGTAACGCGGACGCGTAGCTTTCCTTCCGCGCTATTATTAAAAGTCCACGAAAGCATAAGACATGAGGAGCCCGCCATGATTAAGCCCATCATGAAATCCGAGTTCTTTTTGCGTCTGCCTTCCGAAGACGCGGGGCCCGACGATGCCGCGACCGGGCAGGACCTCCTGGATACGCTCCACGAGCATGAGCACGAGTGCGTGGGCCTCGCCGCCAACATGATCGGCGTGCGCAAACGCATCATCTGCGTAAAGGACGGCAACAGGGCGCTGTTGATGTACAACCCTCAAATTCTTGAGCAGGTCAACGCCTACCAGACGAGCGAAGGATGCCTCTCGCTGATCGGCGAGCGTCCTTGTACCCGCTATCGCCGCATTAAGGTTGAGTATTTGGACGAAAACTTCGTCCACCGCATCAAAAACTTCTCGGGCTACACCGCCGAGATCATCCAGCACGAAATCGACCACTGCCAAGGAATAGTTATATAGTTGCGCCAATTCAAGAAAGCTCCCTGCAGCCAAGCAACTGCAGGGAGCTCTTCATAGTGCGGAACTTCTATCCCCTACGCCTGGCGGTAGTGATCGAAGAAGTCGGCGAGGTCTTCAAGCGACTCTTTGAGCACTTCCATGCGCGGCAGGTACACGATGCGGAAGTGGTCGGGCTCGGCCCAGTTAAAGCCGCCGCCGCGCGTGATCAGGATCTTCTTCTCGTGCAGCAGGTCAAGGGCGAACTGTTCGTCATCGGTGATGTTGAACTTCTTCACATCCATCTTGGGGAAGATGTAGAACGCCGCACGCGGCTTAACCACCGAGATGCCGTCAATCTTGTTGAGCGCCTCATACACAAAGTTGCGCTGCTCATAGACACGGCCGCCGGGACGGATATAGTCGTTGACCGACTGATGGCCGCCGAGTGCCGTCTGAACGATCGACTGAGCCGGCACGTTGGAGCACAGGCGCATGTTGGAGAGCATGTTGATGCCCATGATGAAGTCGCTCATGCAGCGCTGGTTGCCCGAAAGCACCATCCAGCCAATACGATAGCCCGCGATCATGTGCGACTTGGAAAGGCCGCTAAAGGTGACGCAGGGCAGATCGGGGGCGAGCGAGGCAATCGAGACGTGCTCGTAGCCGTCCATGCACAGGCGGTCGTAGATCTCATCGGCAAAAATCATCAGCTGATGCCTGCGTGCAACCTCGACGATGCCCTCGAGCACCTCGCGCGGATAGACGGAACCCGTGGGGTTGTTGGGATTGATGATGACGAGGGCTTTGGTCGCGCTCGTGATCTTGGACTCCATATCCTCCAGGTCGGGATACCAATCCGCCTGCTCATCGCACAGATAGTGCACGGGATGGCCGCCGGCAAGGGTTGCGCACGCCGTCCAGAGCGGATAGTCGGGGCTGGGGATCAGAATCTCGTCGCCATTGTCGAGCAGCGCGTTCATCGAAAGCTGAATGAGCTCGGACACGCCGTTGCCTGTGTAGATATGCTCCATCTGAACGTTGGGCAGACCCTTGATCTGCGAATACTGCATAATCGCCTTGCGCGCGGAGAACAGGCCGCGCGAGTTGGAATAGCCCTCGCAGTCGGGCAGCTGCTGGCGCATGTCCTTGATAACCTCGTCGGGCGTGCGGAAACCGAAGGGCGCCGGGTTGCCGATATTGAGCTTGAGGATGCGCTCGCCTTCGTCCTCCATACGGGCAGCCTCGTCGACGACGGGGCCGCGCACGTCATACAGAACGTTCTCGAGTTTGGTGGATTTAGAAAAAGTACGCATGGTGGTGCTCCTTGGAATTTGAGCTGAGGGATGGGGTTCGGGCTTGAAAACGTTGCGGGGCGATGATGTCTCGCCCTGATCGGCGTCACCGGCGAGCAGCCAGGAAACATCGACCTCCAAAATACGGGCGAGCAGCTCTGCCACATCGCGCCGCGGGATCGTCTTGCCACTCACATATTGGCTCATCTGACTCTTGCCGAGTTTTTTGCCGAGCATCTCCGATGCGCGGATTACGTCCGACTGGCGAACGTCGCGATCGGACATAGTGTGTCGTAGGCGATCGCTAAACGTCTCTTGGGCCACAGGAACCTCCTTGCTGGCAAAGTTCAATTTATAGAACACGAATTGAACCAAGGTTCAATTTAGCAAGCAGTATAGCGCCGTACCTCATTCGAAAGTTCAATTTCATAAGAAAACGTACCGAACTCCGAGATTTGCCCAAAGCGGACAATGACGTACACGCGTTTAGAGGTATTCAAGGAATCGAGCGGCGGCAAGCGAAACGTCAGTCGTGCGATATATCGCATTGATCTGCCGATGGGGATGCCCCTCGAGCGGACGCACGGCAACATCGAACTGACAGCGGCGCAAGACGAGCGCAGGAAGAACGCTCACGCCCAGACCGTCCTCCACCATAGCCATAATCGCATAGTCATCCCAGGTCGACAGCTTGGAGCGCACCGTCAGCCCCGCCCGACGAAACAGCGGCGTAATCTCATCATCGGTGCCGCGTTCCAGCAGAATAAACTGTTCGTTGGCCAAATCGGCAAGGGAAACGACCTCCGCGGTGGCAAGCGAGGAGTCCGCTGGCACCACGGCCATCAGCTCGTCTTGCACCAACGGCCGCGACGCCATGCCGGCGCCGCGTGGCTCACGCGGGATAAAGCCCAGGTCACAACGACCCTCAGCCACCCATTGTTCAATCTCTGAGTAATCGCCCATCAGTAACTCATAATCGACGTCCGGGTGATCAGCGCGAAACCGCGCGATTACCGGCGGCAGTACATGGGTCGCCACACTCGAAAACGTACCGATACAGATCTTGCCACGCATGAGCCCCCGCATCTCGTCCACGCGTCGCTGCAGGCGGCCAAACTCTTCGCATAACGCCTCGACTGCCGGCATGACCTGCCGCCCGTCGGCAGAAAGCACCACGCCCTCGCGGCTGCGATCAAGCACCTTAAAACCCCAGTCTGCCTCAAGGTCGCCCACCATGCGGCTCACGCCCGACTGCGAATAGCTCAGCCGCTCTGCAGCACGCGTAAAGCTGCCGGCACGCACCGTCTCGAGCAGCACCTGCATCTTTTGAATATTGGTCTCCACGGCACGTCCCCACCTTTGCATGAGTTTTTGTCATGTTATCTATGCATTATATTCGCTTTTCTTCTAAAGCCAGTTCACCCATAGTGAAGATGCTCGGATATAGAGGGGAAGTCAGCGCATGAACAACGGACTGTTTACGTACTTAGCAGCATTTGCTATTGTTCGGCTCCAACGGCATCATCGCCGCTGCCATCGCGCTGCCGAGCTCCGATATCGTGCTCCTGCGCACGTTTTTGGGCGCACTCTCGCTTGTCACCATCCTCGCCATCACCCAACGCCATAAGTTGCAGGCGCCATCCCGCCCCCGCGAAGCCGCAGCGCTCCTCCTCTCGGGAGCCGCGCTGGGCGCCAGCTGGATTTTTCTGTTCCGCGCCTACCAGACGATCGGCGTCGGCGTATCCTCGCTGCTGTACTACTGCGGCCCCATCATTGTCATGGCGCTCTCCCCGCTCATCTTTGGCGAAAAGCTGGCCGGCGGCAAAATCGCCGGCTTTATCGCCGTCGCCTGCGGCGCTTTTCTCATTGCAGCGCAAGGTCTAGGCGGCAATATGCCCATTGCAGGTATCGCCTGCGGCATCGCCTCGGCATTTTGCTATGCGCTGATGGTTATCGCTAGCAAGAGTGCGCCACACATCGAAGGCCTCGAGAACTCCGCGCTCCAGGTGAGCGCCGCCTTTGTGACCGCGCTGGTCCTTACGCTCTTCACGCAGGGCGCCCCCTCATTCCTGTCCGCCGGCGTCGCCGCCAGTATTGATTGGCGTGCCGTCGCTATGCTCGGCGTCGTCAACACCGGCATCGGTTGCCTGCTCTACTTTAGTGCCGTCGCCAAGCTGCCCGTGCAGACCGTCGCCGTCGTCGGCTACCTCGAGCCGCTTTCGGCCGTCGTGTTCTCCGCCGTCCTTTTAGGCGAAGCCATAACACCGGTCCGCTTGATGGGCGCTGCACTTATCATCGGCGGCGCGCTCTTTTGCGAACTCGCTGGCAAACGAGCAAACGCCAAGGCTGGCATCGCCCAGACAGCACGTGCTTAATAGCCCCTGCTTTGAAATGCTACCTGCGCAAACAACTACTCCCCAGATGGGGATTATTGTCTAAAACACCCCGATGTGCCAAACTGCTCTTATATGTATAAAGATGGCATAAAGGTCTGCTGCTCTTTGCAGAGGCCAGATGTCTAAGGGAGTCCACGTGGCACACACCAAACTGGAGGCAAACCTCCAAGGCCAGCATGGGCAGGGCGGGCACGGAGCCATTCCCCTCTCCGCTGGCATGCTGCTCGTAACGCTCGGCGTCGTCTACGGCGACATCGGCACGAGCCCCATGTACACCATGAAATCAATCGTCGCCAACAACGGCGGCATCGGTACCGTCAGCGAGGACATGATCCTGGGCGCGCTTTCACTTGTCATCTGGACCATGACGCTCGTGACCACGGTCAAGTACGTGGTTATCGCCATGAAGGCCGACAACCACAACGAGGGCGGCATCTTCGCCCTGTTTAGCTTGGTGCGCAAAGTGGCGCCGTGGCTGATTCTTCCCGCCATGATCGGCGGCGCGGCGCTGCTCGCCGACGGCATCCTCACCCCCGCCGTCACGGTCACCACGGCCATCGAGGGTCTGCGCACCATCGAATGGGGCCATGCGCTTTTGGGCGACGGCCAGACCAACGTCATCATCATCACCATCATCATTATCTGCGGCCTGTTTGCCATGCAGCGCGCCGGCACCTCGTCGATCGGCAAGCTGTTCGGCCCGCTCATGACGCTGTGGTTCCTGTTCTTGGCAAGCGCCGGCCTGTTCAACATGCTCGGCAACCTGTCCATCTTGCGCGCGCTCAACCCCATTCGCGGTATCATGTTCCTATTCTCGCCCATCAACCACTCGGGCATCATGGTGCTCGGCTTTGTCTTCCTGTCGACAACCGGTGCCGAGGCGCTCTACTCGGACATGGGCCACGTGGGCAAGGCAAACATCTATGCATCCTGGCCGTTTGTTAAGGCAGCCCTTATCCTCAACTATCTGGGTCAAGGAGCTTGGCTGCTCGCCAATAACTCCAACCCCCAGATGCTCGCGATGGATATCGTCAACCCGTTCTATATGATGCTCCCCGAGCCCCTGCGCCCCTTTGCCATCGTGCTTTCGGCCGTGGCGGCCATCATCGCCTCGCAGGCGCTCATCACCGGCTCGTTCTCGCTGGTATCCGAGGCAACCCGTCTCAATCTCATGCCGCACCTGCGCATCCACTACCCCAGTGACACCAAGGGCCAGCTCTATATTCCGCTTGTCAACAACATCATGTGGGTCGGCTGTATCTTCATTGTGCTGCTGTTCCAGAATTCCGAGCGCATGGAGAGCGCCTATGGCCTCGCCATTACCGTGACCATGCTCATGACCACGACGCTTTTGACGAGCTATATCGCCGGCATTCTCAAGCGCAAGCTGGGCGCCTGCGTCTTCGCCCTGCTCTTTGGTGCCATTGAGCTATGCTTCTTCGCCTCGTGCCTCACCATGTTCTTTGACGGCGGTTACGTCATGATCTTCTTGGCCTCGCTGCTGTTTGGCCTTATGTATGTGTGGCGCCGCGGCACCGCCATCGAGCGCACGCAGACGATCCTGTTGCCCGTCTCCAAGTACATCGATCAGCTCGACCGCCTGCGCAACGACGAGACCTACCCCGTGCTCGCCGACAACCTGGTGTTCCTCACCAACAGCCCCGACCCGCTCACGCTCGACCGCGACGTGCTCTATTCCATCTTGGACAAACATCCCAAGCGCGCCAAGGCATACTGGTTCATCAACGTGCACGTTACCGATGAGCCCTATACGCACGAGTATTCCGTTGAGACCTTTGGCACGGATTTTTGTTCCGCGTGCGCCTGGACCTGGGCTTTAAGGTCAACCAGCGCATCAACGCCTACCTGCGTCAGATCGTCGGCGACCTGATGGCCTCGGGTGAGCTGCCGCCGCAGCATCACACCTACTCCATCTACGAGACACGCGGCAACGTGGGCGACTTCCGCTTTTGCATGCTGCGCAAGATGCTTGCCCCCGAAACGGACATCAACCGCAACGACCACCGCGTGATGGCCATCAAGTATGCCGTCCGCCGCGCCTGTGGAAGCCCGGCACGCTGGTACGGTCTTGAGAACTCGGCCATCATCATCGAGTACGTGCCCCTCTTTGCCCGTATGCGTCCGGCAGTCAAGCTTGTACGCACCCAGGTGCCGCTCGAGGTCCAGATCGAAGAGGCCGAGGAAATGGAAGTCGATATCTTCTCGGACGACCTGGTCAACGGCAACGAGGCCGGTAGGGACATGAACGTCGACCCCACGAATTGCTCGAGAGCGTCGCCGATACGCCCGAACAGCAACAGCTCGACGGTCTCGAGAGCGAACAACTCAACGACGCCAACTTCTAGCGACGTCACAAATCAACGACAGCGGCCCTGCATCTCACGGGAGACGCAGGGCCGCTTTGCATTGCAGTAAAGCTAACGGCTACGAACGACGCGGCTCGGGAACCACGAGCCTATCGGGGTTCGCGCCCTCGGCATCCATCAGGCTCACGTAGCGAATCGACGGATCCCCATACATCGCATAGTAATAATTGCCCGTGCGCGCGCTAAAGCATCCGGTATAGATAGTCTTCTCGAACTTGCCATCGCCCATCCTGGACGCTCCCTCAATCATCACCACGCCCTCGAGTGAACGGAACATGCGGACGACGTTTTCGGTCTCGCTCTCCTTTTGCGGGTAATTGGCATTGAGGTACGCCGCCTTTACAAAACGGCTCGGCGAATAGCAGTCACCCGGAATACCGCGCATGCCGGCACCCGCGCCATAGGGCTTGAGCTCGGCGCCACGCCATGTCGCCGTCTGCGGAAAATCGCTGGTGGCGGTGATATAGGTGCGCAGGTTTTCCATGTGCCACGGGAAGGTGGGCTGATTGGCAAGGGTGTCGACCGGATCGTCGTATACATGCAGGCCGTCAGCCATCATCTCGACCACGATGCTGCGCTGGCTGTCGCCGATAATCCAATGGAGCAGCGACACGCCCAGCCCCTCTCCGGCAGATTTGGCGACAATCACCGTGTCGCGCAGCGCGGCCTCGACCTCGTCGACCGTCGAGAACGTCGCTGCCACCCACAGGGGAAACTCATAGGCTGCGATATTGGTCTTGCCGTCGACAGGGCCCTCGGCATACTCGGCATAACCCGGGAAATTGAGACCCGCCACGGCGAGGCCCGCATCGTTGCCGCAGTCGAAGAACATAGGGTAGTTCTTGTAATCGATGCACATACCGATCACCGCGTGTGCCGCTGTCGCGTCGTCGATAAACGAATACGGAATGTGAAACCCGCACGGCATCACGCGAACCTGTTGGCCGTAGTCAAAGCTCCAGTCGAGGTTGCGGCCCAGATACATGTGGCCGGAATTATCGGTAAATCGAATGCTCGTGCACATAGCGCCTCCTAGCTTTACGTTCTTGCTAATTTCATTGTCTCCAAACAAAAAGGCGCTAAACACAAAAGCCCGGACATGACAACAATGTCACGCCCGGACTTACACAAGCAAGATAAACTCAACCAATTCAACCCCGCAGGTCGTCTAAGGGGTCAAAGTGCCGCAGATTGCCACGAAAGAGGAGCGAAGCGTACTTAAGGTACGCGAGCGACGATTGAGCGGCAAGGTGCGGTGCTTTGGTCCCCTTAGACCAACTTTCCAAGACAGTGATCGATCATATGCTGGATCATTTGTGCCTCAAAGCCCGCGTAGTCGCGGCGGCACTCCTTCATCTTGCCGTCGACGATCTGGTCAAAGGCAACCTTGCACTTGATGTAGCGCGTGGACTTGGTGACCTCCTCGTGCGTCAGGCAGCTCTCCTCCATCTTGCTGGCACCCAGGCCAAACACCAGGCGGGGGTTGTAGAGCACATGGGGCTCGCCGGCATCGTCCAGGTAGACGCAGACCTTCTTGGTGACGCCGATCTGGTTGGCGGCAAGGCAGCCGGCATCGTCGAGCGACTTGATGGTATCGATCAGGTCCTGTGCCACCGACTCGTCCTCGACGGTCGCGACCTCGCAACGCTGGGACAGAATAGCCTCGTCGTGGCAGAGCTCTTTAATCATACGTTCCTCCATAGGGGTCGTTGTAACTGCTTAAGTATACGGTACCCAAACATTTTCATACGGAAAATACCGCCCGTCCGCTACAAAGCGCCGAACATCAACATGTGAGGAACAGCAAGGTTGTAAAGGCGATATAGTAAGTGAGTTCGTGTCAATTGGCCTAAACTCGGGGCCGAACAAGGAAAGGGTATGCATGGACGAACTATTTCACGTCAGCGAGCGTAAGTCCACAATCGGGACCGAACTTCGCGCTGGACTGACAACGTTCCTGGCAATGGCCTACATCATTGCCGTCAACCCTGCGGTGCTCTCGGGCGCCGGCATCGATGCGGGAGCGCTCGCCTGCGCCACCTGCCTGGGCGCCGGCATCATGACCATCTGCATGGGCATCTTCGCCAACCGCCCGCTCGCCTGCGCGTCGGGCTTAGGCGTCAACGCGATGATCGCTGGAATCGCCACCACCGTCTGCGGCGGTGACTGGCACGTGGCCATGAGCGTTATCTTCCTCGAGGGTATCGTCATCTTGCTGCTCGTGCTTTGTGGCCTGCGCGAGGCCATCATGGACGCCATCCCGGTTGTCCTGCGTCACGCCATCTCGGTGGGTCTGGGCCTGTTCATCGCCATGATTGGCCTGTGCGATGCCGGCATTATCACCGCTGGCGCCGGTACACTCGTCGGTCTGGGCGACATCACCTCCCCCACCTTCATCGTCGGCATCATCTCCATCCTGGTGACGGTCGCCCTCGCCTGCCGCAACGTCCCCGGCTCGCTGCTCATCGGCATCGTCGTCGCCGTCATCGCCGGTATCCCCCTAGGTGTGACCCAGGCTCCGACCGGTATCATCGCCCCGCTCGACTTCTCGAGCATCGGTGGCCCCATCGCCGACGCCGGCGGCGTGCCCGCCATCGTCAAGGTCCTTACCGACCCCGCGCTCCTCGTCATCTCGTTCTCGCTGCTCATGAGTGACTTCTTCGACACCATGGGCACCGCGATGGCCGTAGCCAAGCAGGGCGAGTTCCTCACCGACGACGGCAACGTCGAGAATATCAAGGAGATCCTAATCGTCGACTCCGCCGCCGCCGCTGTGGGCGGTTTCATGGGTGTCTCCTCCATCACCACCTTCGTCGAGTCCACTTCTGGCGCCGCCGACGGTGGCCGCACGGGCCTCACCTCCGTCACCACCGGCGTGCTGTTCATTCTCGCCGCGTTCTTCTCCCCCATCGTCACCATCGTTTCCAGCGCCGCCACCTGCGGTGCTCTGGTCTACGTCGGCTACCTCATGATGAGCGAGGCCTCCGAGATCGACTGGTCCGACGTGTCGCAGGGTTTCCCGGCGTTCATGATTGTCGCCGGCGTGCCCTTCACCTACTCCATCTCTGCCGGCATTGGCCTAGGCTTTATCGCCTACGTGATCGTCGCGCTCTTTAAGGGCGAGGCCTCCAAGATCAAGCCGCTCATGTGGATCGCAGCTCTCGCCTTCCTCGTCTACTTCTTCGTAGCGTAACGGCATAGTCTGCTAAAACAGAACACCAAAGCGCGGAGTCGCATCGAGCGGCTCCGCGCTTTTCTTTTAAAGCCAGGCAACGCACAGACGCGCGATGTTTTGCTTCCCAAGTTTTGGACATTTTGCCCTCCAAACGGCACTACCGCCGGCTACATCCTGCAGATATGCTGGGCTTAATCGCATAGGCCCTATGAGGATGGGAGTAACCATGGCCGCCTTGTTCACGACCCCCAAGCGCAATGACAAAACCTCTGGAGCCCATTTTGTCGAGCCCGACGTGTGCCGTCGCACGCTGCTCGCACACGGCAGCTGGCGCCGCGTGACGCGCCGCATCGTCTGCGGCCTGGCCTGCGCGCTCACGGTGAGCTCGCTGCTCATGCCGAGCGTCTCGCTCGCAGCGGAATGGGTCAAGGTCGGCGGCAACAAGTACAACACCGCGGCGAGCGACGAGGCCGGTACCTGGTCGTGGAACGGCGCCGACGACTTGAAGCTCAACAACTATAACGGCGGCGAGATCCAGGCCGCAGGCAAGCTCAACGTGAATTACTCGGGAACCAACATCGTCACTGCCGAATGGATCGAAAGCATCAACGTTTCTCATGGCACTAACGAGAATGCCGAGCTCAATATCCAAGGCGACGAGGGCGGCACGCTCAGCGTGACATCTACTGAGGACGCTATCCTCTCCACGGGTAATATCAACATCGACGGAGCCGGATCCGTCAACGCCACGAGCACTGGGTTTGATGCCATCAATGCCGGAGGTGATCTCGCTATCAAAGGTTCGGGCAACGTCAACGCCACGGGTGCATCGGATGGCATCAGGGCAAACGGCAATATCACGATTGACGACAGCGGAGCCGTCACCGCCAGGGCTACCAAGGACAAGGGTATTGGAGCCGACAAGAACCTCACCATCAAGGGTGGCGGGACGGTCGAGGCAAGCTCAGCCGATGGTGAGGCCCTTTGGAGCGGCGGCAATATCAACATCTCGGACGGCGGCCAGGTCAAGGCAAGCTCCGAGAAAGACGCTGCCGTCGAGGCCAAGGGCAGCCTCGCAGCCACAAACGCCTCCCTCAACGTAAACGGTGTTGAATATGGCGTCTATGCCCACAAGGGCATCACCCTCGATCATGCAAACGTGACGGTCCGTGCAAGTAAAGGCAGATACGGTGGCGCCAACGCCCTCTTCACCTACCAGGACGACATCGTCGTCAAGAACGGCTCCACCGTGGACGCGTTTGCGGAAGGCGAGGTTTCGGCTGCATTCTCCACCAGAAACGATCGACCCAACGAGAAGGGCGGCCACATCTACATCAGCGACTCCGTTGTCAAGGCCATAGCCCGCTATGTCGAGAACGGCGACGGCCCCATCCCCTACAGCGAAAACCAAGATGGCGAGACGAGGCGCGAACCCCAAGGCGAGAACATCGGCATCATCGCCCAGACCAGCGAGGGCGTCACACCCGCAGTCATCTCGATCATCCGCAGCAAGGTAACGGCCGAAGGAGATACAGCGGCAATCTTTGCCCGTGCCATGAGCGCTGACGGCAAGACAATCGGCACCATCAAGATTGAGAACGCCGCCATCCAGACGCCCGAAGGCGGCAAGATCATTGACTATCGCAAGCTCCGTGACGGCATCTACGAGGCAGGCCAAGCCATCGGCACGGGCGACGCCACGGTCGACTCCCTCTATATCAAAGCAGTCGCCAAAAGTACGACCATCGCACCTCCCGAGGTAGCCAAGCCGGAAGACCCCAAGCCCGACGAGACCAAGCCCGCAGAAAGCAAGCCCGCGGAGTCCAAGCAGAACCCCAAGCCTGAGGGCTCAAAGCCGACCAAGGCCGTTGCGGCTTCAACCACGAAAGCCAAGACTACCGGCGTGCTCGCGGCAACCGGCGACACCTCGGGTGCGGCCATCGTGGCAACCGTCCTTGCGGGAACAGCCGCTATCGCCGCAGGCACCATGGCGAGCCGTAAGCGTTCTTAGACGCCTCTGCGCACATGGCAGCTCCCGCGAAGGCCCCGAGCCCCAGCACCGTTTAACAACGCCACCGCCGAGCTCCCCTCCGGCGGTGGCGTTTTCCATATGCGTCCGCAGGGGATGCACGAGATTGTCTTTGGTCTAGCCCAACCGGCATACGCTGGCGTGCGACAATTGGGGCTGCCGATATCACAACACTGAGAGAAGCCCGTCATGGAAGCGCATCAAAAGCAGATAACCGTTTATTCGAATCATACGGAAAGCGCGCCTGTCATCTACCTTCCTGTGGTCGTGGGCGACGGCAGCGAGGTTTATAAGTGTTGCCGAGAGCTCGACTGTCCGCCATTCGCCCTCGTCACCATTGGCGGGCTCGATTGGAATCGCGAGCTGAGCCCCTGGGCATGCGACGGGACCGTACGCGATGCCGAGCCTTTCGGCGGCCAAGCTGCCGATTTTCTTGATGAGCTGCTGAATCAGATAATCCCCCAGGTCGAGTCGTCGCTTCCTCAGCCGCCCACCCGGCGCGGCATTGCCGGTTACTCGCTCGCGGGCCTCTTCGCACTCTGGTCCCTCTGGCAAACCGACGCCTTTGACCGCGCCGCGAGCGCATCGGGGTCGCTATGGTTTCCCGACTTTGTCGACCGTGCCAGCACGGCCCCTTTTGCCGGCAGCCCGCAAGCCGTCTACCTGTCACTCGGCAAAAAGGAAACCAAGACGCCCAACCGCATGATGCGGCATGTACTCGACGACACACGCGCGATGGAAGCGTTGCTCGTCGAGCGCGGCATTCCAACAACGCTGGAGCTCAACCCCGGCAATCACTTTGCCCAAACCGACTTACGCATGGCCCGCGGCATCCACTGGATACTGACACATTAAAAATGGTGCCCACACGCATATACGCATGGGCACCATATCTTGTTTTAGCTGAACGCAGCTGCTACTCAGCAGCCTCCTCAAGCTCGGAGACATCAAACTCAAAGTCGTTACCCGGCAGGATGGCGTTGAGCACAATGCCCACCAGTGAGCCCACGGCAATGCCGGACAGCGAAATCGTCACGCCGCCGAGCTCCAACACGATGGCGCCGGCGGTGCTGTACGCGATGCCGAGCGAAAGCACGAGCACCAGCGCGGCAACCAGCACGTTGCGGTTGTTCTGGAAATCGACCTGGTTCTCGATGAGGTTGCGGACGCCCACAGCGCTGATCATGCCGTAGAGCACGAGCGACACACCGCCGATCACACACGCCGGCATGGCCGCAATGACAGCCGCGAACTTGGGGCAGAACGAAAGCACGATGGCGCAACACGCGGCAATTCGAATTACGCGCGGGTCGAACACGCGCGTCAGGGCGAGCACGCCGGTGTTCTCACCATACGTAGTGTTGGCCGGAGCGCCAAAGAGCGAAGCCAGAATCGTGGCAAGGCCGTCGCCGAGCAGCGTGCGATGCAGACCGGGATCGGCAATGTAGTTGCACTCGCAAGTCGAACCGATAGCAGAGATATCGCCGATATGCTCGATCATGGTCGCGAAGGCCAGCGGCATGATGGTGATGATGGCCGTCGTGGCAAGACCGCTATCGAACTGCGGCCCAAAGAGTGCAAACACGGTGTTGTCCCACACGATGGGCAGACCGACCCACGGAGCGGCGGCAACGCCCGAGAAATCAACCTCGCCGAGCGCAGCCGCAACGGCATAGCTCACCACAACGCCCAGCAAAATCGGCACGATCTTGACCATGCCACGGCCCCAGATGTTGCAGATGACGATAACGGCAACGCCAATGACAGCCACAAGCCAGTTGGTCTGGCAGTTAGCAATAGCGGAACTTGCCAGGATCAAGCCGATGGAAATGACGATGGGGCCAGTCACCACCGGCGGAAAGAAACGCATGACACGCTTGGCGCCAAACGCGCGGAAGAGCGCCGCCAGCACCGGATAGAGCAGACCGGCACAAGCTACGCCCAGGCAGGCGTAGGGCAAAAGCTCGGTCTCGCCGTTGGGCGCGATTGCGGCATAACCGGCAATAAAGGCAAACGATGAGCCCAAAAATGCCGGCACCTTACCGCGCGACAGGAAGTGGAACAGCAGCGTGCCCAAGCCGGCAAACAAAAGCGTTGCCGATACCGAGAGGCCGGTGAGCACGGGCACCAGCACGGTGGCGCCAAACATGGCAAACAGGTGCTGTAGGCCGAGCAGAAACATGCGCGGGCGGCCGAGCGACGATGCGTCGTAGATGGCATCGCTGACGGCGGGCGTCGAGGACTGGGACATGGATGTCCTTTCGAATGGAAAGGGCGATCAGGCATATCGGATAACCTGCCCGAACGATACGATCCGAACCATTGTACGCGATACACTATGCCTCGCACGCGCCGCCACCTGCAAACACTAGCGCTATTTCCAAACGCGCTCGGCAATGCGCTTGACCAGCGCGATCTTTGCCCATTGCTCATCCTCGGTCAGCTTGTTGCCAATCTCGCAGCTGGCAAAGCCGCACTGAGGCGACAGATACAGGTTCTCGAGCGGAACATACTTTGCAGCCTCGTGAATACGCTCGACGATAACATCCTCGTTCTCGAGCTCTGCCGCCTTGGTGGTTACCAAGCCCAGCACGACCTTCTTGCCCGGGGCAACGTACTTGAGCGGCTCAAAACCGCCGGCGCGCGGCGTATCGAACTCCAGGTAAAATGCATCGACATCCTCGTTTGCGAACAGGTACGGCGCGATGGGGTCATAGCCGCCCTCGAAGGCATAGGTGGAGTGGTAGTTGCCGCGGCACACATGCGTGTTGATGACCAGATCGTCGGGCTTGTCCGCGATGGCGGCATTGTTGAGCGCCACGCCCAGCTCGCTTACCTTTTGCAGGTCGACCGGGCTCATGCCGGTTTTGGCGACAAAATCGGTGTCGCAGTAGATGCCCCAGGTGCAGTCATCAAACTGGATGTTGCGGCAGCCCGCGGCATACAGGTCAGCAATCACGGTGCGGTATGCTGCGGCAATGGCATCGACGAGCTCTTCGTCGGTCTTGTAGACGGCGTGCAGACTCTCCTGCTGGCCATCGCAGCGGTCGAGTGTGACTTCGGAGAACGTCTGGATCGGCGCCGGAATGGTCTGGCGCGCGACCTGGCCCTCTCCCTCGAGCGACTTGATAAATTTGAAGTGCTCGACGAACGGATGATTCTCGCCGCTAATGGGACCGGTTACCACGGCGGTGTCGGCTGTGGTCTCCTCGTCGTGGAACATATAACCCCGTACGCGAGGTTACGGCGTTTCAATGCCCGTTAAGGCCCCACATAAAATCGAGGTGCCAGTAGCTGCGGCGAAACTCACCATCGGTGATGACCTGCAGGCCGGCGGCCTTCTGCTTTGCCACCAAATCGCGAATGGCATCGTCCTCGACGGCCTTAAGGCCGTCGTCATCAAGCGTGCCCGCGGCGTAGGCGGCACGGGCGTCCTTCACGGCCTGAGGACGAAGAAAACTGCCGACGATATCGGCGCGAAACGGCGCGTTCGGTTGAATCGAAGTGCTCATAGATATCTCCCTTTGAATTGGTTGCTTTACTGGGACAGAGTATGAGCGCTCCTATGGCCATCGTATAATATATGTTTATAACAGTTTGATATAGATGCTTCCTATATCAGTTTGGGCTGCCTTAAAGAGATTTGACCTGTGCAGAACGCAGCAGCCTAGATATGTTGGCGGATCGCGTCGATATAGGCCCGACCGTAGCGCGTGAGCGTCGTATTTTTGCGCGTGATGATGCCGATCTCCATGTACTCGTCCACATCGAGCGGAATGGAGATAATACCCGGCCCGTTGAGCTCGTGGCTGATCACGCCCGAACACACCGTGTAGCCGTTGAGGCCCATGGCCAGGTTGAACAACGTCGCGCGATCGCGCACGCGGATGTTCTTGCGGCGCTCAAACGTCGAGGTCAGTTCCTCGGAATAGTAAAACGAGTTGTAGCTGCCCTGTTCGTAGGACAGGAAGGGATAGTCCTCCAGGTCCTCGAGCGTCACGCTGGAGCGGCCCGCCAGCGGATGGTCGGCGCACACAAAAACGTGCGGCGTGGCGCAGAAGAGCTCTTCGAACACGAGCTCGTTGGCCGCCAGCATGCGCTCGATGACCTCGCGATTGTGCTCGGACAAGTACAAGATGCCTAGTTCGCTTTTCATATGCGCGACGTCCTCGATAATCTCGTGAGTCTGCTCCTCGCGCAGGGTAAAGTCGTAGCGCGCGGCATCGAACTCACGGATCACATCGACAAACGCGTTGACGGCAAAGGAATAATGCTGGCAGCTCACACTAAAGTGCGGCACCTGCTCGGACTCGCCCTTGTACTTGCCTTCGAGCAGATCCGCCTGGTCGAGCACCTGGCGCGCGTAGCCCAAGAAGGTCTCGCCCTCCTCGGACACAATGACACCCTTGTTGGTGCGCTCAAAGATGTGCACACCCATCTCGTTTTCGAGATCGCGGATCGACGCAGTAATCGAAGGCTGCGACACAAAAAAGCCGGCGCGAGGCCTCGGTGATGCTGCCGCATTCGGCAACTTTGACGACATACCTGAGCTGCTGAAGCTTCATAGCTTTCTCCCTAGACGTTCGTGACGTCGAAACCCGTCGCATCCATCTGACGCATAAACGGCGGCATCTCCCCCGTCGCGGCACAGGCGGCAATCTGATGCAGAGCCCCGGCAACCGCATCGTCTGCCGCAGCGCCGATATGCCAGCGCGCGGCAGCCGTGACAGCCTCGTTGGCATTGGCGACTGCAACGGAGTTGGGAACGGCATCGATCATGGGCAGATCGTTATCGGAATCACCGAACACGGCCACCTCGTCGGGCGTCAGGCCCAAAGCGCGCGCCAGCTCCAGCGCAGCGCAGCCCTTGTCCCAACCGGCCGGAAGGATGTCAAACAGGCGCACGCGGTTGTTGGGAAACACAAGCGAGAGCTCCGGCACCTCGGCGGCAACGCGCTCGCGTAGCTCCACGAGCTCCTCACGTGAACGGGCACTCCAAATATTCGCCTTAAACACCGGGGCATCATCGACAACAGGACGGCACGGGGCCTCTTCGCCCTTGAGCCACGCGTTGCCGCCCGACTCCATGGCGCGGCGTACGCGCTCGGGGTCGTTCGTCACGCAATAGGCATCGTTATCCCAAAAGTCATCACCCAGGCTGTAGACCTTCAGATACGTATCGTCGGTCTCTTGCTCGAGGTAATCGGCCAGACGCGTCAGGGCATCGTTGTCGGTCGCATGCGAGGCCACCGCCTCGCCGTCCACAAACATGACCTGGCCGTTGCAGAACGCGCCGGTCGAGAAGCACTCGACGCAATTGCGGAACATCCAGCCCATCGCGGACGGCTGGCGACCCGAAACCGGGCCAAAGTGCAGACCCGCCGCCTGCATGGCATGAATGCCCTCGATGGCGTAGTCGCTGGCGCCGTCATGCCCGGCTGGAATCAGCGTATCGTCCATATCGGTCAGCACAAGTTTAATCATAAGGCCCCCATTCGTATCGGTCCTACCTATTGTAACGACCTGCCAAAATAAACCTGTCCCTTTTTGGCAGGTGCGCTAGTATAGGGAACAACAGATTCGATGCGGGAGTGCCGGCGGTGCAAACCACAAGGCTGAGAGGGCATGGGGCCCAATCCTTTGAACCTGTCAGTTAATGCTGGCGTAGGGAGCATGCCGCCTTTACAGGGGCGCTGTCTATGCACAGCGCCCCTTTTCTATGCCAAGGAGGCATGTGCAGTGATTGATTCGGAACAGCTTAAGCAGCATATGGTCAAGGCCGTGGAGGAGATTCGCGCCACCAATCCGATGGCCGGCTCCATCACCAACACGGTGACGATCGACTTTGTCGCCAACGCACAGCTCGCCGTGGGCGGTTCGGCCGCCATGGTCTATCTGCCCGACGAAGGCGAGGCACTCGTTGCCGGCGGCGGCGCCATCTATCTCAACATGGGCACGCTCTTCCCCATCTACGAGCAGACGATTCCCCGAGCGGCCAAGGCGGCACACGACGCCGGCAAGCCCTGGGTGCTCGATCCGGTGGGCCTGGGCATCGGTAGCCTGCGCACCCAGCTGGTAAACGAGCTCAAGCAGTACAAGCCCGCCATCGTGCGCGGCAATGCCTCCGAGATCATTGCGCTCGCCGGCCTGTGGGGTCTTGAGGGCGAGGCGGCCGATCTGAGCCGCGTACGCGGCGTCGATACCACCGACACGGTCGACGCCGCCCGCGATGCCGCCGTGGCGCTCGCCCGCTACACCGGCGGCGCCGTGGTCGTCTCGGGCGAAGTCGACCTGATTACCGACGGCACGACCGTGGCCAAGTCCCACGGCGGCAGCCCGCTCATGTCCAAGATCACCGGCTGCGGCTGCTCGCAGGGCGGCGTGCTGGCCGTGTACGCCTGCGCCGCCGACCCGTTTACGGCAGCCGTCTGCGGCACCGCCGTCTACAACGTTGCCGGCACGCGTGCCGCCGCCGTCGCCGACGCCCCGGCAAGCTTTAAGGTCGCCTTTATCGACGAGCTCTACCGCGCGACCGCCCAGGACATCGCCGATAACCGACTCGAGCTCGAGGAGGCATAAGCCATGTCCGAGCCCGCAACCAATGCCGGCATGAACACACTCGTCGCCGTGGCCATCGCCCCGTGCGGCACCGGCGATGAACTGTCCGCCGAAGGTCGCCGAGGTCGTGCGCGTCATTTCGCGAGAGCGGCCTTCCCAACCGCACCACCTCGATGTTCACCGAGATCGAGGGTGACTGGGACGAGGTCATGCAGGTCGTGCGCGACGCAACCTTTGTGTTGGCGAGCAAGGGTATCCGCACCGAAGTCGTGCTCAAAGCCGATATTCGACCCGGATTTACCGACACCATGACCGGCAAGCTCGAGCGCATGGAAGCGCAGATCAAAAAGCAGGAGGAAGCACGATGAGCATCCGCGACAACCTTGATATCTCGGCCTATCTGGTACTCGGCCCCGAAAACACGCTGGGGCGCCCCGTGGGCGATGTAGTGACCCAGGCGCTCGATGCCGGCTTTACCTGCATCCAGGTGCGCTCCAAGGTGGCAAGCGCCCGCGAGATCATCGCGCTGACCGGCGACGCCGCGCAGGCAATCGCACAGGCTGGGCAAGACCGGTCAGGTCGCCTTGCTGATCGACGACCGCCTGGACTGCGTACTTGCCGC
>ENA-OQMX01000122-OQMX01000122.1-human-gut-metagenome-genome-assembly--contig:-NODE-122-length-20929-cov-3.122296_pt1 | contig 20929 bp, 18 predicted proteins | sample MGYA00242622_ERZ504866 | MGnify/ENA primary metagenome ERZ504866 (study PRJEB26092, sample SAMD00036422) | human gut metagenome | host: Homo sapiens | study: EMG produced TPA metagenomics assembly of...
TTGGCGTCCCGTCTGGGGGTCGTGGCTGGCGATTGCCGGGCGACCCTTCGAAAGGGACATGACATGCAGCCCCTATAATACCGCGAAATACACGGAATATTCGGCGAACGGCTCAGTTTTCGTAGCGAGAAGTCCGGAAGTTTTAATTGAAACGGTTTAACTATATGTTCTGTGGTCGCGAATTTCCGTAGAGGGGGTTCGTCTTGGGCAAGCTTTTGGTCAGCTCTTGTAAGCGTTGCAGGGGTTGACCTGTTGCAACGGTGCCGTTCGCCGCCCGTTTACTGCCTTTGGCCGCGCGAGTGTATTGTTTTGCGTGAATGTTTTGATGGCACGCTTCAATCGTGCTGTATTGGATGGCAATCAGATCCCGGCGAAGGGAGCGCCATGCAGCGCGTTTGGAGAACGGTTACCGGCTTTTACCATGTCTGTGCCCGCGGTGTGGGCAAGCAGCTCATCTTTGAGGGCGATGAAGACCGGTGGGAGTTTTTGGAGCTGATGCGCGAGTGCTGCCGCGAGGCGGGCGTGACGGTTATCGCCTGGTGCCTTATGGGCAATCACGTGCATCTGGTGCTTGCAGATTACGAGGACGCGATGAGCGCGGCGATGCACCGGCTGCTTTTGACGTACGCGCGGCGGTTCAATAAGCGCACGGGGCGCACGGGTCATCTGTTCCAGAACCGTTTTGACCGGCGCTCGCTCGATACCGACCGTTATCTAATGGCTGCCATTCGCTATGTTCACGCTAATCCGCAGGAGGCGGGTATCGCCCTGATCGAGCGTTATCCCTGGAGCAGCTTTGCGGAGCATCTGCGCGCTTACGACAGCGATGCGGCCGATGTCACGAGGGGATTTTCCGATCCTTCTTGTGTACTTGAACTTTTTGGTTCTGCCGAGGGCTTTATTGCCTATTCGCTAGCGATGCCCGACGGCGGCGAACCGGTGCTGTGCGATATGAAAGAGACGGAGTGGGAACGCCACGCCTTTGCCGACAGGTTGGCGAAGAGCCTCGGGGCTCCGCTCCACGGGGTTAAAGCCGCACCGCCGGCGCGGCGCGATGCCGTTATCGTTGGATTGCGCGATGCCGGATTTACGGTGCGTCAGATTGAGCACTATACCGGGATTGGCAAAAGTACGGTTTCTCGTATTGTGCGGACCCGCACGGGGACGGCGATGCGGGCTGGCGGAAACGTGATGTAGGGCTGCCTGTGCACCGCGGCTGGGGTCGTTCATGCGCCGCAACCTGCGTTCTAAATGCTTGGTACGCTGACTGCACTTCTTGATATGCATAGAACGATTGCCGTCTTGCATAAAAATACGGCTCAGTCCGGTTTTACCCGCGCCTACCCCCGTCCACACCGTGCAAAAAGCGGAGTTTTCAGCATCGTGGTGCTGTCGGCACCGCCGTAATCTTGAAATATATGGGTCCCGAAGCCATTTATGCCTGCCGATGTGCCTCAAAAGCGCTTGCTTGTGACCCCTGAGACCACGATGCTTGTTCTAAAACGATATAAAAGGGTGCCTGGAGACGTTGATTAACGCTTTCAATGCGTATACACGCAACTTGGCGTGCTGAAAGCTCGCAAAAATGCACGCCGCACCCTATGGGACCCGTCTGTGGCGGGCGCGAAGCGAACCGGAGCCCAGCAGGACGGGGCATGGGGCGTTGCTTGGGGTGCCCGTGGCTCTGTCGCTAACCGTTGGCACTGTGGAAAACGTCCGTGTTTGCGGCTGGCTGTTCGGTAAATGACAGGGCGAGCGCCGGACGCGCGAACTTTGTGTGTCCGAGGCGTTATGAAAAAGCCGAGCCGCCCGTATTGGGCGGCTCGGCAATCAAACCCTTTGATCTGGGGCATCCGCTTCTGGCTAGTTTACCCTTCGAGCATGCCGTCGAGGGTGCGCCAGGCGAGCTCGGCGCATTTGACACGGGCGGGCATGTGCGAGATGTCCTGGAGCTGAGCGGCCTCGTCCAGGTCTTCCAGGTCCTCCTCGGAGAGCTGCTCGCCACGGATCATGGCAAGGAAAAGCTCCGCCAGACGACGAGCCTCCTCGACCGTTTCGCCGGTGATGAGGTCGGCCATGATGTCGGCGCTGGCCTGGCTGATGGCGCAGCCGTGGCCGGTAAAGGAGGCCTCCTCGATCACGCCGTTCTCGACGCGCAGCTGCAGGGTGAGCTCGTCGCCGCAGCTGGGGTTGATGCCGTCGTGCTCGTGCGTGGGGCATCCATCTCGTACTTGTAGTCGGGGTGCGAGTTGTGCTCCATAAACGTGGTGGAGGTGTACAGATTACCCATTGAACGTGCTCCAAACGTGATGCAGACCGGCGATAAACTTGTCGATATCGGCCTTGTCGTTATAGAAGGCCACGCTGGCGCGGCAGCAGGCAAGGTTCTCGACGCCCAGCCAGGTGAGCAGAGGCTGCGCGCAGTGGTGACCGGCGCGGATGCAGACGCCGTCCATGTCCATGATGCTCGCGACATCGTGCGGGTGGATGCCCTTGACGTTAAAGCTGACGACGCCGTGGTGGTTGTCCCAATAGATGGAGCCGATAATCTGGACAAAGTCGAGCTGCATGAGCTCGCCCATCAGGTAGTGGACGAGTGCCTGCTCGCGTTCCTGGATGTTTTCGTAGCCCACGGTGTTGACCAGGTAGTCAAGCGCCGCGCCCGTGGCGAAGATGCCGGCGGCGTCCTGCGTGCCGGCCTCGAACTTCTCGGGGACGGGAGCCCAGACGGCGTCCTGCTCGGTGACCGAGTCGATCATCTCGCCACCGGTGAGCATGGGCGGCATGGCGTTGAGCAGGTCCATCTTGCCCCACAGCACGCCGATGCCCATGGGGCCCATGGCCTTGTGCGCGCTAAAGGCAAAGAAGTCGGCGCCCAGATCGGCCACATCGACCGGCATGTGCGGCAGCGACTGCGCACCGTCGACGACCAGATAGCCGCCGTACTTGTGCACGAGCTTGCCGAGATTCTTGACCGGGTTCTCGACGCCCAGCACGTTAGAGACTTGACCCACGGCCAAGATCTTGGTCTTGGGACCCACCTTGGACAGAACCTCCTCGGTCGTGAGCTGACCGGTCTTGGTGGGGTAGAGGTAGACGAGCTTGGCGCCGGTCTCGCGGCAGACCTGCTGCCACGGGATCAGGTTAGAGTGGTGCTCCATGATGGTGATGACGACCTCGTCGCCCGGCTCGAGGACCGTGGGCGCAAAGCTCTTGGCGACCAGGTTGAGCGACTCGCTCGTGTTGCGGGTGAAGACGACCTCGTTGGCCTGGGGGGCGCCGATGACGTCGGCGATCTGCTGGCGCACCTTCGCGATGGCCTCGGTGGCCTCGACGGACAGCGAGTACAGGCCACGCAGGGGGTTGGCGTTCATGCGCTGGTAGAAGTCGCGCTCGGCGTCGAGCACGCAGGCGGGACGCTGCGCGGTGGCGGCGCTATCGAGGAAGGCGATCTCGGGGTGCTGCTGGAACAGCGGGAACTGCGCCTTGTAGGGGTTGGTCTCGATGTCGACGGTAGGCCAGCCGCGCGAGGCCTCGTCGCTGGCGTCGAGCTCCATAGGCTCCGGTGCGGTACAGGTATCGCATTTAACGTGCTCGGTGTCGATCATGCGAGCTCCTCTTCAAAGTTATCGATCAGGTTGTTGCCCAAGCGGACGACGGCGGCGCGGGTGCGCTCGTCGGTCGCGGAAAGCGCGGCATCCTCCAGCTTAGCGCGGATGAACAGGTCCTCGGCGGCATTTTGGTCAAGGCCGCGGCAGGCGAGATAGAACAGCTGCTCGTCGCGGACGTGGCCAATGGTGGCGCCGTGGTTGCCGGCAACGTCGTCCTCGTCGCACAGGATGACGGGAACGGTCTTGTTGTCGACGCCCTTGTTGGCCAGCAGCACGGTTTCGCGCTCGGTGCCGACGGCACCCTTGCAGCCGTGTACGAGGTCGATGGTGCCGCGGTAGACCTTCTTGGATGTGCCGGTCAGCACGCCGTTGGCGTCGATCTCGCACTCGGTCTTGCGGCCGCGGTGGCGCAGCTCGTAGTTAAAGTCGCGTACCTGCTCGCGGGCACCCAGGTAATCGGTATCGATCGTCACCTTGGCGGTGTCGCCCAGCAGGTCGCCGGCAAGGCCGGTGGCGCTGGCGCCGGCACCCAGGACGGTGTGCTGCACGTTGACGCGCGCGCCCTCGTCCAGGAACAGACCGGTGTCGTCGAGTGCGATCCAGCTGTCGTCGAGCGTCTGCGTGCAGGTCACGTTGACGGTGGCGTACTCGTGAGCGCACACCCGCAGCACGGAGCCCACGACGCCCTGGCCGTTGACAGGGGAGTCTAGGGCTAGAGCGAGGTCGAGCGTTGCCTGCGGACGGGCGACGACGTCGATGGCGGCGATGGCCGCGGCGGCGTCGACACCGCTCACGCGCACACTAACAGTGGCGTGCTGGTATGCGGGCACGTCGATGACGATGCGCTTGGTGGCATGGTCGGCCAGGTAGGTGTAGGCGGCCTCGCCCATGCCGGTCTTGAAGGCTTCGGCAGGGGAGAGTTCCTCTTCGAGCTTGATGGCGCCGGCCTGGTAGACGGAGGTGGCGGGCACGTCGAGCTCGGTCTCGGGCGTTGATGCGGGCGCGGTCGACGGCGTCGCCGGGGGCGGAGGCACGGCGCTCGGGGAAGCGCTCGGCCATGGCGTCCATGGCGGTATCGAAGGCGTCGGCCGAGCCGGCAAACTGCTCGTCCAGGCCCTCGACCTCAACGGCCTCGGCGGGAGCGGCGGCAAGTTCGTCCGAAAGCTCGAGCTTGGTCTGGTTCATCTTGAGCCAACCCCAAGTGGCGGCCGGCATAGCGTTGACCTGCTCGAGCGTGGTAGCAGCGGTGTTGGTTTCCTGTTTCATTATCCGATCGCTCCTTCCATCTCGAGCTTGATCAGGTTGTTCATCTCGACGGCGTACTCAAGCGGCAGCTCCTTGGAGACCGGGTTGGCAAAGCCGTTGACGATCATGGTGCGGGCCTCTTCCTCCGATATGCCGCGGCTCATCAGGTAGAACACCTTGTCGTCGCCGATGCGGCCGATGGTGGCCTCGTGGCCGATGTCGACGTTCTTGGCGCGGATGTCCATGGCGGGGATGGTATCGGAGCGGCTCTGGTCGTCAAGCATCAGCGACTGGCAGCTCACGGTTGCTTTGGAACCTTCGGCCTTAGGCGTGGCCACGATGGAGCTGCGGAAGGTCTGGATGCCGCCGCTCTTGGAGATACCCTTGGTCTCGACGGTTGCCGAGGTGTCGGGCGCGTTGAGCACGACCTTGCAGCCGGTATCGAGGTTCTGGCCGGCGCCGGCAAAGGTAATGCCGGTAAAGCTCGAGCGGGCGCGACGGCCGTTGAGCACGCTCATGGGGTAGAGGTAGCCCACGTGGCTGCCGAAGGAGCCGCTGATCCACTCGATGTCGCCGTCCTCGTCCACGCGCGCACGCTTGGTGTTGAGGTTGTACATGTTCTTGGACCAGTTCTCGATAGTCGAGTAGCGCAGGTGCGCACGCTTGCCCACAAAGAGCTCGACAGCGCCGGCGTGGAGGTTGGCTACGTTGTACTTGGGCGCGGAGCAACCCTCAATGAAGTGCAGGTCGGCATCGTCCTCGACGATGATGAGCGTGTGCTCAAACTGGCCGGCGCCCTTGGCGTTAAGGCGGAAGTAGCTCTGCAGCGGGAAGTCGAGCTTGGTGCCCTTGGGCACGTAGACAAACGAGCCGCCCGACCACACGGCACCATGCAGGGCCGCAAACTTGTGGTCGGTGGGCGGGATGAGCGTCATAAACTTCTCGTGGATGAGCGGCTCCCACTGCGGATCGTGCAGGGCCTCCTCGATGCCGGAGTAGACGATGCCCATCTTGGACGCGGTGTCCTGCATGTTGTGGTAGACGAGTTCGGAGTCGTACTGCGCGCCGACGCCTGCCAGGTAGCTGCGCTCGGCCTCGGGGATACCCAGGCGCTCAAAGGTGTTCTTGATGTCGTCGGGCACCGACTCCCAGTCGTGCTTTTGGTCGGTGTTGGGCTTGACGTAGGTGACGATGTTGTCCATGTCCAGGCCCTCGATGGAGGGGCCCCACGTCGGGTCGGGAAAACGGTTGAAGATCTCGAGGGACTTTAAGCGCAGGTCGAGCATCCACTGCGGCTCGTCTTTCTTGGCGCTGATCTCGCGCACGATGTCGGGCGTGATGCCGGCGTCGAGGCGCTCGAATCCCTCCTCGCCATAGGTGAAGTCGTAGAGGCTGCGGTCGATGTCCGCGACCTCGGTGCGGTTCTTGGTCATTGCGTCGCCCCTTTACGCCTGCTGCTCGGCAGCGGCGGCCTCGGCCTGGGCGCGCTGCTCGGCGGCCTCGCGCTCGAAGGTCTCAAAGCCGTTCTTGTCGATCCAGGAGATCAGCGAGGCGTCGTCCTCGCGCACGATATGGCCCTTGACCATAACGTGGACGCGGTCGACATCCAGATGCTCCAGGATGCGCGTGTTGTGCGTGATGATGAGCATGGAGCCGTTGCAGCTCTTGCGGTAGGCGTCCATGCCATGGCTGACGGTGGACAGGGCGTCGACGTCCAGGCCCGAGTCGGTTTCGTCCAGGATGGCGAGCTTAGGCTGCAGCAGCAGAAGCTGGAGCATCTCGACCTTCTTTTTCTCGCCGCCCGAGAAGCCCACGCCCAGCTCGCGGTTGAGGTAGGCGGTGTCCATGTTGAGCTCTGCCGCGAGCTCCTTGACGCGCCGGCGGAACTCCTTGCCCTTCATCTCCAGGCCGGGGCGGCCGGCGATGCTGGCACGCAAAAAGCTCGACAGCGGCACGCCCGGGATCTCGACCGGGGCCTGGAAGCTCAGGAACAGGCCGGCGCGCGAGCGCTTGTCGGTGGTGAGCTCGGTGATGTCCTGGCCGTCAAAGACGATGCGGCCGTCGTTGACGGTATAGACAGGGTCGCCCATGACCAGGTGGCCGAGGGTGGACTTGCCGGCGCCGTTGGGTCCCATCAGCACGTGGGTCTCGCCGGCGGCGACGTTGAGGTTGACGTTGTGGAGGATGGTCTTCTCGTCCACGGAGGCGGTCAGACCTTCGATGGAAAGCAGCGGATTTGCGCTCATGCTGTCCCTCTCTGTATATGGTGTACTCATAGGTGTACTAAACCCTAGGAATCTTCTCGGAATAAAGTTACTATGGGTTCGGCGTTAGTCAAGGGAAAACCCGACTAATCCACTCGACTTTTTAGATGTGGGACATAATAATCAGGTTTGTTTGCCCCGCGTGCATAAGATTTGGGACAAATAGGCCTGGTATTTTGTCCCGGCAACGATGAGAGGGTAGGTATGCTCATTTCTTCTAAGGGCCGCTATGCCCTCCGGCTGATGATCTATATCGCGGCGTTGGGCGACGCCGAAGGCAAGATTGCCCTGCGCGAGGTCGCCGACCGCGAGCATATCTCGCAAAAGTACTTGGAGCAGCTGGTTCGTCCGCTTATGAAGTCGGGCCTGCTTAAGAGCGTGCGCGGCAAGGGCGGCGGCTACATGATGGCCAAGGACCCCGCCGAGGTGCGTGCCGGCGACATCCTGCGCGCCGTCGAGGGCAGCACGGCTCCGGTGGCGTGCGACGGCATCGACAACAGCTGCACCCGTAGTGATCTGTGCTCAACGGTCAAGTTCTGGCGCGGTCTGGACGACGTGATCGAAAAGTATGTCGACGGCGTGACCCTGGCCGACCTAGCCGCCGTCCCCGAGATCAACTTTGAGATTAAGCTGTAGGGCTGCAAATGGCATCTCTCGACAAGGTGTACAAGCAAATCGAAGATTTTGCTCGGGAATGTGACGCCGAGAAAGTTGTGCTGTTTGGGTCTCGCGCTCGAGGCAACAACTTGCCTAAGAGCGATATTGACATCGCCGTAGCAGGTTGCCGGGATTTCGGCCGTTTCTCATATTTGATCGAGGAGCGTCTTGATACTCTTTTAGATGTAGATGTCGTCAATCTCGATGAGTCCTTATCGCAGCAATTGCTCGATGAAATTGCCAGGGATGGTGTGATTCTGTATAGAAAAAATATGAGAACTTTGCCAGCGCCTTGGCGAATCTTGAGGATGCGCCCAATCAGGATCTCAACAATGTATTTTGTTCAGAGTGGATTGATTAATAAGTTCAATCTTCAATTTGAACTGAGCTGGAAGCTCCTTAAGCGTCTGCTCGAGTATGAGGGTGCCACGCTTGCCGCGTCGGGGTCTCCTCGTGCCATCTTGAAGGAGTCCTACCGATTCTACGACTTTATTGATGAGGCAGCCTGGCTAGATATGCTCAGAGACCGCAATACGAACGTCCATATCTACGACAACAAGCTCGCTCAAGATTTGATTCAGCGCATCTTGGACGTCTATATCCCTGCTTTCTGCCAGTTGAGGGACGGGCTGATGGAGCGTTACGGCGAGCTTCTGTTGGCGCCTGACGACCAGTTTGTTTAATTCCTTAAGATTTCGTAATTCCTTAAGATTTCGCGGAGGGTTGTTGCCGTTTACCGAGGGGTTGTTGTGTAACAACGGGCGAGCTGCAATACTTATTTTTATCTTTGCAAACTGAACTTTAACTACACCAATGCAGGGAGGATTTTATGCAGCCCAAGCATTCCGCGATTGTCGCGGGCCTGACGCTGGCGCTTTCGTTTGGCGCCGTTACCCGCACCCGCGCCCGCCGCCGCCGAGGAGCCCACGCCGGGTGTTGCCTCGGATGCCACCGATATCGATAAGGGCCTTTACACCCAGCAGGTCCTTCTCGGGCGTGCTGAGGTACGGTTCAGGGTGTTTCGTTTGTCAACGTGACCGCCGAGATGAAGTACTTCACCAAATATGAGAGCCACGGCAACTATAACCAGGGCTTTTCGTATGGCGACGGCTACAACGCGCTTGGTTATTACCAGTTCGACCGTCGTTAGGTCGCTCGTTCCGTTTATGAAAGCAGGTCTACAACTACGATTTCTAGTTAAGTACGGCATGCTTAAGGACGCGATCGATCGCGGCAGCGAGATTTCCAACGTGAACAACCCCATGTATGCGAACGGCCAGCTCACCGAGCTGGGCCGTATTGCGCAGGAGGCCTTCCAGGGTGCTTATAACGCCGACCCTGCTGAGTTTTCGGCTCTACAGGATGCGTATGCGTATAACTCGTACTATGCGGTGACCGAGGCGTGGCTCAAGAGCGCCCTTGGTATTGACATTTCCGGCCGTGCCGACTGCGTCAAGGGTATGGTGTGGAGTATCACCAATATGTGCGGCACCGGTGGCTGCCAGGACTTTTTCCGCTGGGCAAACCTTTCTAACAGTATGACCGACCGCGAGTTTGTGACGGCGCTTTCCAACAGCGTGGTCAATAATGTGGCGACCAAGTATGCAAGCCAGCCCCAGTACCACGAGGGCTGGAAGAACCGCTACCGCAATGAGCTCAAGGATTGCCTCGTCTATATCGCCGAGGACGAGGCTTCCGCGGCAACGCCCGTGCAGCCCGAGCCCACGCCGGCACCTTCGCCGACGCCTGATTCGAATGACGACTCGAGCGACGATGCCAACGATGGCAAGATGGATGCGCCCTCGACCGATGCTGGCGGCGATGGCTCTGCTGGTGGCGTTGCCAACGACGGCTCTACCTCGAGCGGCTCCGATTCTAACGGCTCTGCTGCGGGCGATTCGTCTTCAAGCTCTGCCGGCAATACGGACGGCGCCGCCTCCGGTTCGACCGACGCTGGTTCCTCTGACTCTTCCACTGGCTCGAGCGATTCTTCCGCCGATACTGGTTCTAGCAATGACTCTAACTCTGACGCCGCTACTGATTCCGGTGCTTCCAAGGACGACTCGAATAAGGCGCCGGACGCGCCCGCTACTTCGACGGACAAGAAGCCCTCTTTCGTTGTGCAGCTTGGCTGCACGTTTGGTTCCTCGCTGATGGCTGGCGTAAGCAGCTCGTCTCCTGACAAGAACAATTCTGATCAGGCTTCTACGACGCAGACCGCGGTCGCGAGGGATGAATCCAAGGAGAAGGACGAGAGCAAGGGCAAGACCGACGACGGAAAGCAGCAGGGCGAGGACGGCGGTAAGGACAACGCCGATAACCAGAACCAGGAGCAAAATGGCTCCAAAACGGTGACCACCACGACCACGACCACGACGACCAAGTCCTCGGGCGGTAACATGCCCAAGACGGGCGACCTTATCGTTATGGCGAGCCTTGCCAGTGCAAGTTTGGCTACGCTTGGTGCCACGTCTATTGTGAGTGGCAAGCATAAGCTCGATCAGCAGAATAAGACTGCTGGTGAGGACGGTTCTGAGGAGTAGCCTCTCGGCTGTCTGATAACTAAAGAGTCGGGACGGGGCCCGGTGCGAATGCATCGGGCCCTGTTTTGTTGTGCAACGATTAGTTGTGCCCCCCCCTCACGCCCCATGTTGCTACCGTTGCCCGATATGTTTGCGCGCTACATCAGTACGCGCGAGGTCATCATTACAATTGGCATCGTGCTGCGATTTAAGGGGAACGTTGCGATGTCTGAACAGGCAAATAATGGTTGTGCTGTCGACTTTGGCGTGCATCTGATCGGCTGTTCCGACGAGGCGGTTTTACCGATTGGCATGCACGACTATGTGGAGGCTCTTGGTTGCTGCACACTGGTCGACAAGACTATGTTTATTGCCGATGTGCTGGATTGCGAAGCGCCCGTTATGGCGTGCTGCCGACCCGAGGGTTTTGGCAAGAGCATGAACTTGTCGATGCTCAAGGCTTTTCTGGAGCGTCCCGCGGTCGGTCGCGCTGGTCAGATCTCGTTTGCCGATACTCTGATTTGGGGTGCGGATGGCGGGCGCTATCGGGACGAGTATGCGTGCTATCCAGTGATATCGCTGGACTTTTCTGGCGCTGCGAGGCGTGGTGCCTCTGTTGTCGGCGTCGTGCGTGATGCTCTTTCGGGCGAATGCGCTCGCTTGATGCCACTCTTGGAAGCTCCGGATTTAGCTCGAGATAAGGTACGTCACATTGAACGCGTTGCGCGTGGCGTAGCGAGCGCGGACGAGGTTGACTCAGTGCTCGGTGTGCTCATTGAGCTGCTGGAGATGGCCTGCGATGAGCAGGTTGTATTGCTCGTTGATGGGTACGACGCGGCGTGGTCGCCCAGTGCGAGCGCGAGGGACGCTTCCGGCGCCGGTCCGGCGGAGCTGCTCGATCGCGTGCTGTTCGACGCCATTGCCACCGCGGGTAATTCGCTACGGTTGACGTGTCTGATGGGGGAGCGTCCTAACCCTGCCGAGATGGCGCTTTCTTCGCGCAGCTGCTCGTATCGTCTTTCGACGCCCCTTTCGACGTGGTGCGACCGTTGGTTCGGCTTTTCGGATGCCGAGGTTGAGGCTCTGTTGAGTCATGCTGGACGCGAGGAATACCTGGATGATGCGCGTGAATGGCTCGAGGGATATCGGTTTGGCAGGGCCTATTGCTCGAGTCCGGCGCGTGTGACCGGTTTTCTGGACCGAGGCTGCACGGCGCCTGTGCGAGCCGATCTGTATGGGTATGCCGATTGCCTAAGTAGGGTAGTTTGTGACTGGAATCTTGATCGCCTTTCGGCTCTGTTCGATTTGCTCGAGGCGCATGGATGCGTTGAGGTTCCGGTTTGCTTGGGTGCTACGGGGCCAGAGACCTCGTCTGATGATGGTTTGTGGACGGCGCTGTATCTGTCCGGTTTCCTGACGACAGATATGACTGAGGAGTCGGAACATGGCAATCGCCTCCTTGCCCTGCGGTTGCCCAATAACGAGCTTCGCCAGACCTTTCGTCTGGTGATTATTGATTGGTTTGAGCGTGCTGCCGAGGACGTTCGAGACGTCGATGCGTTTCGAGACGGGTTGTGCCGTGGGGACGAGGATGCGGTGAAGCGGGCGTTAGACCGCATCCTGGGAGATGCGGGAATCGGTGCGAACAACCCAGATGCGCCGCTGCCATATCACCTGCTCTTGCAGGGGCTCTGCTTTGGATTGCCGGGCTATGCCAATCCTGCCTCGAGGCGAAAGCGTGGCGCGGATCGCTGGGACATCCAGGTATTTCCTACGGGCGCTGTTTTTGACGTGGCAGACACGATCGGCATGCTCGACGAGCGCCCGCTGATAACAATCAACATGATGTATGACCCCGGTGTGGACGCGCTCGGCCTCGAGCTGCTGGCCGTTCAGGCGCTGCTCGACATAGAGCGCGACGGCATCGACAAGATTCGCGTACCGCGACCCGGTGTGGGCCGCATGCGCTGGGGATTCGGTTTTGATGGGCTTCGTGTGGCTGCGGTGTGCCAGCGGCTGTAGGGGCAGGCGATGCTGCGGGGGTGCCCGCTACTCTGCGTCCTTCATAGGCGGCATGGGCTTCCAGTCGGGATCCTTGATGATCTTGCGGGCGTCTTTCATGCCGCGGCGCAGCGCCGGGATGCCGGTCTTAAAGCACTTGTCGACCGCTGCCAGACGAATGAACTCCTTGCAAAAGGTTGCGGCATTGCCCAGACGGAACAGCATGGGGTGGTAGTCACCGTAGATCTGCATGTAGCGGGCCAAAAAGCCGCGATTGCGCATGATGTAGTAGCGGTTGGTGTCGCTCGTGGAGTTGAGCTGGCGTTTGCCGGCGATGTCCCAGTTAGAGACGGCGCGGGCGCGCTTGAGCACCACGTCGGCAACCACGGCGCGGGGAAGTGCTGGCTCGCAACATAGCCGTAGCAGGCATCGTCGCCGTAGATGAAAAAGCGTGCATCGGGCAGGCCGATCTTGTCGACTACGCGGCGCGAGAACAGGCCGCCTTCAAAGCACAGCTGGTTCATGGTGCGGTAGCCCTCGGGGCCCAGGTCCCACTTAGCGATGGGGTTGGGGATACCAAGCGAAAGGATGAGCTGGTACTGCCAAAAGAAGGCACCGCCGTCGAAGTCCAGGCGCGAACCCTGGATGACGTCGTAACGGTCCGTCCATTTGGCCAGGCGCTCAATACCCTCGGGGATAACGAGCACGTCGTCGTCCATGACCCAGAACCACTGGGCGCCCAGGTCGTAGGCGCATTTGGTGCCGGCGGAGAAGCCGCCCGCGCCGCCGCCGTTTTTGAGCTGCGGGGCGTAGATGACGCGGTCGGTGCCACCCTTTGCATCGGGCTGATCGGTGTCGATGCCCCACAGGTTGGCGAGGCGCTCGTTGAATGCGGCGCACATGGCCTCGGTCTCGCGCGAATTCTCGTTATCGACGATCACAATGCGCCAGGGCACGGCCGTGAGCTCGGTCATAGAGTCGAACAGGTTGGCCAGAAGCTCCTGGCGCTTATAGGTGACGACGACGATGGCAAGCTTGTCGATGGGAGCGGGAAGGGTGGAAGTCATGGGGAATATATCCTTTCACGCGTGGCGGGCGAGCGCCACACGGAAGCTATCGAATGCGTCGTTTGGACGGCACCTATTGTAAAGGGTCGCTGCGCCATGTTGGCAAGGTTTGAATAAAACGCAGGAACCTGCCATGGGCGTGGCGACCGCGATTAAGCGCAGCGCTTCGATGACTATGTTGCGTGCGGCTTTGTGCTGCATGACGTCCTTTCGTATCGGTTTGCCTCTGCGGGCTCCATAGATTATATAAACGCCCGCGGGCGGGACGACCCTTTGATACCATTAACGGCAGGTATTTCCTAAGGAGCACATTTGTCTACTAATTCCCCTGGCGGCCCTGTCCTGTCGCTGCTTGTTCCCATCTACAACGTTGAGCGCTATCTGCGCGAGTGCCTCGATTCCGCCGTGGCGCAGACGCTCGAGGACATCGAAATCATTTGCATCAACGACGGCTCTACCGACAACTCTCCGGCGATAATCTGCGAGTATATGCAGCGCGATGCGCGCGTGAAGATGATCGATAAGGCCAACAGCGGCTACGGCGACTCCATGAACCGCGGGCTTGAGATGGCGCGCGGCAAGTACGTGGGCATTCTGGAGTCCGATGACTTTATGGTGCCCGATGCGCTGGAGAAGCTCGTGGCAGCTGCCGAGCGCTTCAATACCGACTTTGCGAAGGCAAATTTTGACTTCTACTGGTCTAAGCCCGAGGAGCGCCGCTCGCTGCACGAGATGTTTAAGGCAAGGGACTGTGACAAGCCGGTGCATCCGAGCGACACGACGCAGTTCTTTAAGCAAAAGCCGTCGATTTGGTCGGCCGTGTACCGCCGTGATTTTCTTGAACGCAACGGCATCAAGTTCCTGCCGACTCCGGGAGCATCCTTTCAGGACACGTCGTTTGCCTTTAAGGCGATCGCATGCGCCGACAAGGCCGTTTACCTGCACGATGCCGTGCTTTCGTATCGTCAGGACAACGAGAACTCCTCGGTCAATTCTTCGGCTAAGGTCTTTTGCGTCAATACCGAGTATGCCGAAATCGAGCGCTGGATCCGAGAAGATTATGCTCGCGATCACGCAAGCGATGACGTCGCCCGCATGCTCAAGTTCAATCAGCTCATTAAATACGATTCGTATATGTGGAACTATGTGCGCTTGGCACCCAAGTTCTATAAGGAGTTCCTGGTGCAGATGGCCAAGGAATTCCAAGCGGCCTTGGACGCCGGGGAGTTTTCGCTGGACGATCTTAAGCCGTGGAAGCGCGCGAATCTCGCTGCCATCCTCAAAGATCCAGAGGCCTGGGTTGACGAGCATCCGCACTTTGCAACGGATGGTGCCTTGGGGCGCGCTAAGTATTACGCCTCGGTTGGAGGCCCTGGTGTGGTCGCCGCCTTCCTCATCGAATCGCTGAGGGGGTAGGTCGGTATGGGAGAGGCCTCGATTCCCAAAGCGACTATTGTCGTTCCCGTATACAACTCCGCGCGCTCCATTCAGAGATGCCTCGACTCGCTGCTGGCACAGTCTGAGCGCTCGATTCAGGTTGTCTGTGTCAACGACGGTTCGGTTGACGATTCGCTGGGCGTCTTGCGTCAAATTGCGCAGGCCGACGACCGTGTGCTGGTGATTGACCAGGAAAACGCTGGTGTCTCGTGCGCTCGAAATGCCGGTATCGATGCCGCCGAGGGCGAGACCGTCTTTTTTGTGGACGCCGACGATTACATCGACGCCCAGACGGTCGAGTGCGTGCTGCATGCCATGGAGTTTGCAGATGCCGAGGTCGCCGTTTTTGGCGGCGTTTGCGAGCCGTCCGACGCCGCGCCCAAGCGGGTCCAGCAACTCATGAGCCCCAAGGCGGGCACTTTTGGCGCCCGTGATCCCCAGTTGCTGTTCCACGCAAACGCACAGCCCTATGCGTGCCGCGCGGCTTTTTCACGCGAGCTGCTCAATCGCGAAGGCATTCGCTTCGCCCCCGGTTTGGCTTTGGGCGAGGACGTTGTGTTCCAGTTCGCAGCTTATGCGTTGGCCTCAAAGACCGTCGTCATGCCGGTCAGGTTCTACCACTACGTGATGGAGAGCGAATCGGCGACGCACGAGTTCAACAGTGCCGAGGCTCGCGCCAAAAAGCTTGACGCCCACATGAGAATGCTCGAGGAGGTCTTGGAGGGCTGGGCGGCCTACGGTCTTTTGGACCTGTGCCCCGGCGAGCTGATCACCTGGTTCCTGGACCTCATTGTGTTCGACCTGGCGCGCTTGGATGCCGATGACTTCCATCGCGTGGCGGCTCGCGTCAACATGGACCTCACGACGTTTTTGGGAACGGAGTGGGCGGATATGCCTGCTAAGGGCGCCGTTCGCCGTGTTGCCCACAAGCTCGTTGCGGCGACCGCGGGCGTTTCGATGGCAGACGCAACGCTGTTCTATCTTTCGACTCGCGGTCTCAAAGCCTGCCTGGAGCGCTTTCTCTAATTCCAAGCGCTGCCGCTCGCCGCAACTCGGCTGCTAAAATAACCCTGTTACACGCTATTCAACAGGAGGTTCTCTTGCAGAACTCTGATACCCCTAAAGTTTCGTTGCTTGTCCCCATTTGCAATGTCGAGCGCTATCTGCGCGAGTGCCTCGATTCCGCCGTGGCGCAGACGCTCAGGGACATCGAGATCATCTGTATCAACGACGGCTCCACCGATAGTTCGCCGGATATCATCCGCGAGTACATGGAGCGCGACCCCCGTGTAAAGATGATCGATAAAGCCAACAGCGGCTACGGCGACTCGATGAACCGCGGCCTGGAGATGGCTCGCGGCGAGTACGTGGGCATCCTTGAGTCCGACGACTTTATGTTTGAGGACTCGCTCCAAAAGCTGGTCGCCAAGGCCGATGCTGAACATGCCGATGTGGTAAAGGGCGACTTTTACCTGTATTGGTCCACGCCCAGCGAGCGGCGTGAGCTGTTTGGGATCATCGACGAGCATATGACGGGCGCCGCGTATCGCCCCGTCGATCGCCCGGGCATCTTCTACCGCAAACCTTCCATTTGGTCGGCTATCTACCGGCGCGAGTTCCTCAACGACAATCAGATTCGGTTCCTTCCCACGCCGGGTGCCTCGTATCAGGATGCGGGTTTTAACTTTAAGGTCTGGGCATGCGCCGAGCGTGCCGCGTTTATTGCGGACCCCATTTTGTGCTATCGCCAGGATAACGAGAAGAGCTCCGTTAATTCGCCCAACAAGGTGTTTTGCGTGTGCGACGAATATGCCGAGATGCAACGTTTTTTGGACGAGCGTCCCGAGCTCAAGGCTCAGCTCCAGGGCATTTTAATGCGCATGAAGGTCGATACGTATCGCTGGAATGACGAGCGTCTGGTCGATGAGCTGCGCGAGCAGTTTTGGGAGAAGGCTTCGCCCGAGCTCAAGGCCGATTGGGATGCCGGTCGCTTTGATCTGTCGCTGTTCGATCCGCGCGGCGAGACCGACTTGCGCCTGATGGTCAAGTCGCCCTGTGCTTATATCGATTCGCGCTTTGACTTTAAGAAGCCCGGCAAGCTCAATACGTTTAAGCACTACTTTAAGATTGGCGGCCTGCCGCTGGTCTGGCGCGTGCTGACGTATCAGCGCACCTACGGCGATAATCCGCATCCCGATGACGTGCCGGCCGCACAGTAGGAGCACTTGGCTATGACTACCCCCAAGATTTCCGTTGTCGTTCCCATCTATAAGGTGGAGGAGTGCCTGGCCTGGTGCCTGGACTCCCTGCTTGCGCAGGACATGCCCGATTGGGAAGGCGTGCTGGTCAACGATGGCTCGCCGGACGGTTCGCGCGATATTGCGGCTGCCTATTGCGAAAAGGACGCGCGCTTTACGTTGGTCGATAAAGAGAACGGGGGCCTGTCGAGCGCGCGCAATGCAGGCATCGCCGCGTCCACGGCGCCTATTGTCGCGTTCTTGGATTCCGACGACCGCTTTACGCCCGATGCATGCCGCGTGATCGTCGATGCCTTTGAGCGCGAGGACTGCGACGTGTTGACCTTTGGCGCGAACCCGTATCCGCTGGAGGCGGGGTATCCGTGGCTTAACTATGTGCTTAGCCCGCGCGATGTGTCGTTTGAGGGCTATAGCTCCGACCTGCTGTTTAAGGAAGCGTCTCGTCCCTTTGCATGGCGCACCGCCTGCAAGCGCGACTTCTTGCTGGGCAACGGGATCGTGTTCGACGAAACCGTTAAGTATGGCGAGGACCAGGTCTTCGACTTTGCCGTGTACGGTCGTTCGCACAAGACCGCGCTTATCTCGAACAAGTTGTACGACTATCGCGTGGCTCGCAAGGGTTCGCTCATGGACACCATGCGCTACGACGACGAGACACGTCTGCTGGAGCACGTGAAGATTTACTCCGCTATGCTGGCTGACTGGCAGCGCGACGGTCTCGACGCACAGCATGCTGATGACCTGGCGTACTTCCTGTGTGATCTGGTGCTGTACGATGCGCTGAGGTTGCTGGGTTCGGACTGCGGCAAAGTGTTTGCTGCCGTTGCCGCGGCGCTTAACGGTTCTGCCGTGGACAACGATGCTGCGCTCGCACAATGTGCTCCTTCGGTTGCCGCCATGGTGCGCGCGGCACTTATCGGTAAGGCCCCTGCTGCTCGTTTGTGCAAAAAGCTCATGTTCGATTACGACGTCTTGAGGTTTGGGCGCCTGGGTGCCTGCAAACGCATGGCAGCGAACGCCCTGGGAAAGCGAGAAGTGTAGATGAGTATCAAGCGTTTGGCACTTTGCCGCAGTCAGGGCCGTCTGTTTGTGCTGCTTCGTTTTGCCGGTCAGGATGTCGCCGCGCTTATTGAACGGGAGGGTTCTCAAGCGTTTGCCCACGCGACAACGAGCGGTTCTTGTGTGCCGTCGCTGGTGCTCCCAGTCGATCATGGCCGTGTGTTGGCGCTTTGCCCTTCCGTTTCCGATTACGAGCGCGAGCTCGCCGTCTTGGTGCTTCCGTTTTTGGATGGCTCTGCGATCGACGCTGCATTTGTGTCCGGTGGCCAAAAGCTTGGCGCCATTCGCCTCGATAGCCGCGTGGACAAGCTGGAATCTAAGATTAACTACAAAGCAAAGCCTGCGCTGTGCGCGCTTATCCGCGATGTGCAGCGTGGCGAATGCTGCGGTCGCTACGAGATCGATGCCATTCGCTATTTGCCGACAGACGCCGGCGCGGTGTGGCGCTATGAGGTTGCCTGGGCGGGAGACCCCCAGTGCTCCCCTGAGTTCCAGAGCTTCGATACGCATATGAATGCGATTGATGCCACCGTGCATGTGTTTGAATCGCAGGTCGATGTGCCGCAGCAGAACGGATGCCGCGTCAATAAAACGTATCTGAGCGTTGAGATGCCTCGGGATATACGGGATTTTGTCGCGATTGTGAGCGATCCCACAGAGCAGATCCAGAGCGGGTTTTGCGCCATGGATGGTCGCCTGTACAACGGCATGGTCGATGACAGTTGGAACCGCATGAAGGACGCGCGTGCGGACGACGCAGCTTATCGACGTTGGTTTGAGCAACATCGCGCAAAGCCGGGCGATTTGGCGTGCCAACGTGTCGCTTCGGCGGCCTTTGCCTATAGACCGCTCGTGAGCATTGTGGTGCCGTGCTACAAGACCGATCTGGTCTACCTGCGCGAGCTGCTGGACTCGGTGCTCGCCCAAAGCTATGACAACTGGGAATTGCTGCTTATGGACGCCTCGCCCGAATGGGATGCGGTTGCCAATCTTGCGGCGGGCGTCAACGAGGAGCGCGTCCGTCGTGTTGAGCTGCCTGGTAACGGCGGCATTGTGGTCAACACCAACGCGGGTATTCAGCAAGCGACTGGAGACTACATCGCGTTCTTGGACCACGATGACATCCTGGAACCGGACGCGTTATTCCAGTATGTTTCCGCGCTGAATAAGGCGGCCGAGGGCGAGCGCCCCCAGGTCCTGTTCTGCGACGAGGACATGTTCCAGAAAACGGGGGAGTGGGGCCAGCCGGTCTTTAAGACGCAGCTCAACGTCGACCTGCTCTATAGCCATAACTGCGTGACGCATTTTCTGATGGCGGAGAAGGCGCTCATCGATTGCATTGGCATGTCACCGGAAGACGTCGCGGGCGCCCAGGATTATGACCTGACGCTTCGCTGCCTTGCAGCGGGTGCGCGCTTTGAGCATATTGCGCACGTGTTGTATCACTGGCGCGTGCATCCGGGGTCGACCGCCGACGGATCCGCCGACAGCAAACCGTATGCCATCGAGGCCGGACGCCTGGCCCTGCAGCGTCACTTTGGCTCGCTGGGCGTTCATGGAGCGGTCGAGGAGTCCGAAACTCCGTTTGTCTACCGTATGCGCTATGCGCTGCCAGAGCCTGCACCGCTGGTGAGCATTGTGATTCCCACCAAGGATCACGTCGAGACGCTCGACGCCTGTGTGATGTCGATCGCTCAGAAGGCCACGTATGCCAACTACGAGATCGTTTTGGTGGAGAACAACAGCGAAGCCCCGGAGACGTTTGCGTATTACGAAATCCTGCCGGAGCGCGTGACCGCTACGTCTGGCGGTAAGGGCACTGCGCGCGTTGTGTACTGGCCGGGTGAGTTCAATTACTCCCAGATCATCAACTTTGGCGTTGAGCATGCTAAGGGCGACTATCTACTGCTGCTCAACAACGATACCGAGGTCATAAGCCCGGACTTTATCGAAGAGATGATGGGTTATCTGCAGCGTCCCGATGCGGGCGTGGTGGGTGCCAAACTCTATTTTGCCGATCATCTGGTGCAGCATGCCGGCATTTTGGTTGGCGTGCGTGGTGCGCTTGCCCATGCTAACCAGGACTTCTCGGCAAAGCGTGAGGGCTATCTTGCCCGCGCTGTGCGTCCGGGCAACTTTAGTGCCGTAACGGGCGCCTGCCAGATGGTCCGACGCGAGGTGTTTGAGCAGGTTGAAGGTTACGACGAGGAGCTCGCCGTTGGCTTTAACGATGCAGATTTTTGCCTGCGCGCATGGGAGGCGGGCTACCGCACCATCTTTACGCCTTATGCCGAGCTGTACCACTACGAGTTCACTTCGCGCGGCAGGGAAGAGGCCAGCGAGGAGAAGCTGCGCCGTTGGAAGCGCGAGCAGGCACTGTTTATGCAGCGCTGGCCGGAGTTTTTCTTGACGGGTGATCCGTGGTTGGGGCCTAACTTATCTGCCGAGAGTGAGTATTTCTCGCTTTAGACAATGGTTTAACTGCTGTCGAGAACCGCTAAGACCACTAAGGGCTATGCCTATCTGGTGCAAATGGTCGGTTACTCCATTTGGCAGCGCGCCAACTTGCATCGTGCCAAAAGTGCCATTGTGAGCGAACACGATGTCACCGAAGGCATTGCGCTGGCAGAGGCTCGTTTTCACGATGTTGTTCACGAGCCCGCGATTTCTGGACTGGGGCTCAACGATATCAAATACCTTTTGGCGATGTGCGAGGATAAACAACAGTCCAAATCAGCCGAGATTGCTAAGCGCATGGGTAAAAAGACCAATGAGATCAAGCTCCATTAGGGCCAAATTGCTACAAAG
>ENA-OQMX01000134-OQMX01000134.1-human-gut-metagenome-genome-assembly--contig:-NODE-134-length-19497-cov-3.568250_pt1 | contig 19497 bp, 18 predicted proteins | sample MGYA00242622_ERZ504866 | MGnify/ENA primary metagenome ERZ504866 (study PRJEB26092, sample SAMD00036422) | human gut metagenome | host: Homo sapiens | study: EMG produced TPA metagenomics assembly of...
GAGGGAAATGCAGGACAGGTGAACTACGCAGCATCCAAGGCTGGTGTTATAGGTATCACCAAGTCTATAGCCAAGGAGCTCGGAAGCCGTGGAATCACAGCGAACGCCATCGCTCCTGGATTCATCAAGACAGACATGACAGATGCACTCTCAGACAAGGCAAAGGAGGCTATGCTTGACCATATCACAGTCAAGAGACTTGGTGAAGTATCAGACATCGCTGAGACAGCAGCGTTCCTTGCTTCGGACAAGGCATCATATATAACAGGACAGGTCATCAAGGTTGACGGTGGAATGAGCCTGTAGGATATACAGATCACGATCTGGAATAATACAAATAGAAAACAGGGTATCGCAACAATGTTGTGATACCCTGTATCTGTAATATGAACATTATAAAGTTATATTTTATTTCTTGTTCAGTTTGGAGAATTCCTTTGCAAGCCCAAGAAGCTGTGCGTGCTGATGTTCTGTCAACTGGGTTGTATCAATATACTTGGCACTTGAATCATCCCCTTTGAGAAGATAATCAGTGGAGCAGTTGAAATATTCAGCGATGCGGAGAATCATGCTCACAGACGGGTCGATGGAATTGTTCTCCCAATTGCTTATAGTCTGGAATGCCACTGATAACTCCCCTGCAAGCTCTTTCTGTGTCATCTTGTTCGCGGTGCGCAGTGTTCTTAATTGTTCACCTATCATAATAATCAGAGTTCCTTTAAATCCCAAAAAACGTAGTGACCCTCACTAATTAATAATAGCTGAATGGTATTGGGTTTACAAAAGATAAAACTATACTTATAATAGAAAAATGGCTTTTTTTGTCATATTTTGGGCATTTGTTATTGATCAGATGTATTCTGATAGTAATGTGTGCATGCCAGGTTGTTTTGATTCGTACAAATGTCATAATAAATCATTACAACAATTCTAGTACGTTGATTTTTCAACATACTAGAATACTAAAAAGTGGAATAATACTATAAGCGAACAATATATCAGAATATATCAGGAGGTAACGAACATGGGAATCATGAAGAATATCGCACAGTCAGAGGTACTTAAGCTCAAGGATCAGGTGGCATATCAGGAGGGACAGGTCGTAAGTAAGACACTTGCCCAGAATGTATGCATGAGTATAACCTTATTTGCATTTGACAAGGATGAGGAGATCAGCACACACGAGTCTGACGGAGATGCATTTGTGACGTGCCTTGACGGTGTGGGCGAGGTGACAATAGACGGTGTCAAGTATGAACTCCACGAGGGCGAGTCAATAGTAATGCCTGCAAAGCATCCACATGCCGTATACGGCAAGGAGCAGTTCAAGATGCTTCTGGTGGTTGTGTTCCAGTTGTAATTGAATCACGGAGAAAACCAATGAAAAAAGCACTTGTGGTATTGATTGTAATGGTGTGTCTGGCAGCCGGAATATGGGGAATCTTCATGCTGAGAGGCAGCGCGGGGAAAGCCGGAGGCCACGTAGAAAATGACAATGGAAATACAGGCGTAGCTGCTGATGTCACGGAGAGCGGAACTACGACAGAAGAGCAGACCGCGGATAGCCAGGAAACGACGGAGGTGACCGAGGAGGAGAAGCCGAGTCTGGTGGATGAGACACTTGTTGGGATGACGCTTCATGAAAAGGTCTGTCAGATGATGTTTGTGACTCCGGAGGAGCTCACGGGAGAGGACGGCGTGACTGTGGCAGGGGATGCGACCAGACAGGCTCTGGAGAATTATCCTGTTGGCGGTATCGTGTACTTTGCGAAGAACCTTGAGAGTCAGGATCAGGTGAAGGAGATGATCGACAACTCCCAGAAGTACAGCAGTATAGGATTATTTGTGGCGACCGACGAGGAGGGCGGCGTGGTAAACCGCCTGATGGATACTGTCGGAACCACATATATAGACTCCATGTACTATTACAAGGACGACGGAGACGAAACGGCATATGAGAACGCATACACCATAGCAAATGATATGTCGGCGCTTGGCTTCAATCTCGACTTTGCGCCGGTGGCGGACGTGTGGTCGAACCCAGACAATACGGTTATCGGCGAGCGCGCATACAGCGATGACTACGCCCAGGCGGCAGAGCTCGTTGGAAATGCGGTGAAGGGCTTCAACGACGGAGGAGTCATGTGCACCCTGAAGCATTTCCCGGGGCATGGAGACACGGCGGAGGACTCACATTATAGCAGTGCCTATGTGCATAGAACAAAGGAAGAAATTATGGCGGATGAGATGCAGCCGTTCAGGTCGGGTATAGAGGCGGGGGCAGAATTTGTCATGGTCGGACATCTGATCGTCCCGGATATAGACGAGGTTCCAGCCACTCTCTCATACAAGATAGCGACCGGTATTCTTAGGGATGAACTGAAGTTTGAAGGAGTTGCCATAACCGATTCATTTGAGATGGAATCCATAGCGGACAATTACAGTGTGGATGATGCGGTAGTGATGTCGGTAAAAGCCGGAATGGATATGATACTGCAGCCGAAGGATATGGCGTCGGCGGTGAATTCCATAGAACAGGCAGTGGCGGACGGCGAGCTGTCAGAGGACAGGATAGACGAGAGCGTCCGAAGGATACTCACCCTGAAGGAGAGCCGCGGACTGCTCAAATAGCAAACTATGTAGTAATCAAAACTATTTAACCTTGTTATATATATTACATTGTGGTAAAATTATTTTTATCTGGGGTGCAAAAATGCACTGTCAGCAGATAGAATGAAAAATACGAGGTATGAGATGAAAAGAGTAGTTGTAACAGGCATGGGTGCTGTGACACCTATAGGAAACAGTGTAGAAGAATTCTGGGATAATATAAAGAAGAATACAGTTGGTATCGGAGAGATCACAAAGTTTGATGTCAGCGATTACAAGTGCAAGCTTGCTGCTGAGGTGAAGAACTTTGATCCAAAGCAGTATATGGATCCAAAGGCGGCAAGACGTATGGAGCCATTTTGTCAGTATGCCATAGCAGCTACAGGCGAGGCGATCAAGGATGCAGGTCTTGACCTTGAGAAGGAAGACAGAACAAGGATCGGAACATGTATAGGAAACGGACTTGGCGGTGTGGCAACCATAGAGAAGGAGCACAAGAAGGTTGTAGAGGGCAAAGCGAACAGAGTCAGTGTAATGATGGTTCCTATGATGATATCCAACATGGCTGCGGGCAATGTTGCAATACAGTTTGGCCTTGAGGGCAAATGTACTGACATAGTTACAGCCTGTGCCACAGGAACAAACTCTATAGGAGAGGCTTACAGATATATACAGGCAGGAGAGGCTGATGTCATGGTTGCAGGTGGTGCAGAGTCACCTATCTGTGAGACAAATGTATCAGGATTTATCTCAATGACAGCACTTTCAAGTGCAGAGGATCCTATGAGAGCGTCCATACCATTTGACAAGGACAGATGTGGATTTGTAATAGCAGAGGGCGCAGGAGTTGTTGTACTTGAGTCACTTGAGCATGCTCAGGCGAGAGGAGCCCAGATCCTGGCTGAGGTAGTCGGATATGGTTCAACCTGTGATGCATATCACATCACATCCCCTAAGGAGGATGGAAGTGGTGCAGGACGTGCCATGAAGCTTGCCATGGAGGAGGCCGGAATCACACCTGCTGATGTTGACTACATCAACGCACATGGAACAAGTACCCATCACAATGACCTCTTTGAGACAAGAGCCATCAAGTATGCTATGGGCGATGACGCATACAACGTGAACATCAATTCCACAAAGTCCATGATAGGACATCTGTTTGGAGCTGCCGGAGCAGTTGAGTTCATAACATGTGTGAAGTCCATAGAGGATTCATACATCCATCCAACAGTTGGTCTCCGCGAGACAGAGGGTGAGATGGATCTCAACTACACCATGGGCGAGGGTGTACATAAGGATATTACATATGCGCTCAGCAACTCACTGGGATTTGGCGGACACAACGCAAGTATACTTGTGAAGAAGTTCGAGGCATAATACAGGCAGGATTACTGATAATTACATATAACAGGAAAACATCACTTCAGACACAGGGGTGATGTTTTTTTGTGCGCTGTCCCAGGTTAATAAAATAAATATTTGGGGGACACAAACTAATAAAACCACAAAACAACACAAAAAAACATGAAAAACAAATGAAAACCAGAAAAACCCACAAAATGTGTTGACAATCCCACATGGCGTGGCTATGATACAAAGCAAAACAGAAGCGCGTATCTGATTTTAGAGTGCAAAGGGGCACGGAGATAGAACTGTAAAGTTTCATCTCTGTGCCCCTTTTGTTTTAACAGGGAAATCTTTTGGAGGTGGAATATGGCTACTAAATCAAGCATTATGGACACTAACAGCTACAGTGATGACTACAGTTCACTGCTCAGTAACACGACAAGGGATATGATAAACCGCCGTGAGAAATGGATGGGTGGTGCATACAGACTTTTCTATAGAAAGCCGGTCAACCTTGTGAGAGGACAGGGACAGTACCTCTGGGATGCAGAGGGGAATAAATATCTGGACATGTACAACAATGTGGCAGGAATCGGTCATTGCCATCCTGCTGTGGTCGAGGCAGTTACAGAGCAGATGAAGCTTTTAAATACCCACACACGTTATCTGCATGAGAGGATCATTGATTACAGTGAGGATCTGCTGAAGATGATGCCGGACGAGATAGACAAGATAATGTTCATGTGTACCGGTTCTGAGGCAAATGACCTGGCACTCCGAGTGGCACAGGAATACACGGGCGGCACCGGAATCATAGTTTCAAGGGAGGCGTACCACGGAACAAGTGCTCTGACATCTGGATGTTCACCAGCCCTTGGAAGCGAGCAGCCACTGCTTCCGAATGTAAGACTCATTGAGACACCTGACTATTACAGACATGGCGGTACACCTGAGGAGTTCACCGCATGGTACTCAGGAGAGATGCAGAAGAAGATCGATGAGCTTGCGGCTGCAGGATATAAGTTCTCATGCTTCCTTGCAGATTCTATATTCTCATCAGATGGAGTACATCCGAATCCGGTCGGTTTCCTGAAGGCGGCCATCGATGTGGTACATAAGAATGGCGGTGTATTCATAGCTGATGAGGTGCAGCCGGGATTTGCAAGAACGGGAGATGCGTTCTGGGGATTCGCCAGACATGGGATCATACCTGACATGGTGACAACAGGAAAGCCTATGGGTAACGGAATCCCGATATCAGGACTTGCCGCCAAGCATGAGGTACTCGCCGCATTCAGCGACAAACTTCCATATTTCAATACATTTGGAGGAAATCCAGTGGCTATCGCAGCCGCACAGGCCGTGCTTAATGTCATAAAAGAAGAAAAGCTGCAGGATCATTGCAAGGTGGTCGGTGCAAAGCTTCTGAAAGCATTGCAGGAGGTAAAGGACAGACATCCTGATTCTGTGGGAGACGTCAGAGGCGCAGGCCTGTTCATTGGATTTGAGCTTGCGAAGAATGACGGCAAGAAGACTCCGGATCAGCAGAAGGCACTGGATGCCATCGAACTTCTGCGAGACAACAATGTACTGACTTCTGTTGCAGGCCCTTATGGAAATGTCTTAAAGCTTCGTCCGCCTATGGCATTCCAGGAGTGCGATATCGACTGGATAGCATCAACCCTCGATAAATGTCTGCATCAGCTTGAGTCATAGATAACACACGAAAAGGAGGAAGAATTATGAAAAAGAAGATTTGCTCAATACTTTTGGCAGCCGCACTGGCACTTACGGTGACTGCATGTGGAAGCTCTGGAGGAAGTACAGATGGGAGCACACAGGCAGTGACAACAAGATCTGAGTCCAAGACGGACAAGGACACCCTGGTTATTCTGGGCGCTGAGAACTGGCAGGCTTCACTCAGCCCGCTGAAGCACACATCAACAATGATGCTTCATGCAGAGGCAATAGCTCTGGAACATCTACTGGTCATGGATGAGAAGACACAGGAGCCACAGCCTAATCTTGCTACTGAGTGGTCATATGACGACAGTCAGACAGTCTTGACGGTCAAGCTTCGTGAGGGCGTAAAGTTCCACGACGGTTCAGACTTTACCGCAGAGGATGCCGCAGCATCATGTGAGGCATATTCAAGCTCACAGAACGTATCCGGTTCATGGTGGGCAGATGAGTTAAAGTGTAAGGTCATCGACGATTATACATTTACCATAACTCCGGCATCGGGAAAGCCTCTTGGCTCTCTGGTCAATATGCTTTGTTCAACTCCGATAATGTCCGCTGACGATCTTGCAGATCCTGAGAACACTCTGGATAAGAGATACAACGGAACCGGCCCATACAAGATGGTAAGCTTTGAGAACGATACAGCGACATATGAGCTGTTCGACGATTACTGGGGAACTCTTCCTAAGATAAAGAAGATCGAGTACAAGTACGTTGCGGATGCCACAACACGTCTGTCAGCATTGCAGTCAGGTGAGGCCGATGTCATCGAGCGTGTTGATTCCGATGCGGTGTCTGTGCTTGAGTCAGACAGCAATATCGTGGTTGACAAGTTCCTCACCACAGAGTGTAAGCACCTTATTCCAAAGTTCAAGATGCCGCCTATGAATGAGAAGCTTGTCAGAAAGGCGATAGCCTACGCGATTGATTATGACGGAATCGTAAATGATATATTTGGTGGTTATGCAGAGAAGGCAGACAGCTTTATTTCCTCAACTATCTGGGGATACAAGGCAGTTGGCGGAGTTGGTGAATATGATCCTGAAAAGGCTGCAGAATGTTTGAAGGAGGCAGGTTATGAGAATGGTGAGGGACTTCCAGAACTCAACATCTACACATCAGTAGGTTTTTACCCTAAGACAAAGGAATATTACGAGTACATTGCAGCTTGTTTACAGGCTGTCGGTATCAACTGTAAGGTGGTTCCTCTTGATACTTCATCATGGGGCGATGTGTTATATGAAGAAACTCCTTGCTACATGATCGACTGTGGATGGCAGCCATCAGGTATCGAGCCTGAGCTGAAGCTGAATTCATGGTATGCAGCAGGTCGAATCAGCCACTATGAGCCTACGGCAGAGCTTCAGGACATCATGGACAGATTCGCAACTGAGACAGACCCAGATAAGAGAAAGCAGATCCTTCAGGACGAGTACCTTCCGGCCCTGGCAGAGGAGATGCCTGATATCCCTATCATCAAGTCCATGACTATCTTTGGAGTAAGATCAAATGTCAAAGGTCTTGAGTACACAAGTGGTGCAGATTATATCTTCACAAATGTCACAAAAGAGTAAGCGCATAGCAATACATTAGATTCACAAAAAGGGGCTGCATGTGTAAGGATACAGCATGTGGCCCTTTTTAAGAAGGGAGGAAATCAAAGTGCTGGGAACCGTTTTAAAAAGACTTGCACAGGGCATTTTTGTTACCTTTTGCGTTATATTTATCAGCTTTGTAATACTTCGAATGATACCGGGAGATCCGGCGAAGGTCATGGCTCCGACAGCAACAGTAGAACAGCAGCAGGCGATCAGAGACAGTATGGGACTGGAAAAGTCCATCCCGGAGCAGTTTAAAATGTACATGGTGAATCTGTTCCACGGAGATCTTGGAGAGTCATATTTCAAGAGCGATACAGTCCTGAATGTTATGGAGCAGGCCACACCTTTATCATTGATACTGCTGATATCTTCAGTGGTCATATCGATCATATTATCCCTGATCCTGGGAACCATCGCAGGACTAAATGGAAATAAATGGGAGGATCGTCTCATCTCGAGTATTGCGGTACTGTTCCAGTCAATGCCTAACTACTGGGTATCCTCCGTGTTGATCATTATTTTCTCAGTCAGACTTGGACTGCTGCCGTCAATGGATTATTCGGGACCTGCATCCTGCGTGCTCCCGACAGTTGCACTGGCACTTCCGCTCACGGCGGTGCTCACCAAGGTGGTGCGTTCCTCACTGATCGACAGTTACAATCAGGAATTTGTCAAGGTTGCATATGCGAGAGGAATATCGACAGTGGCGATATATTTCAAATACGCACTCAGGAATTCACTTGTCCCTGTACTGATATCCCTAGGAACACAGCTTGGCTTTCTGGTAGGAAGTATCGTTGTTGTCGAGTATGTATTTAACTTCCCGGGAATCGGATACACGGTGTTAAATGCGATCCTTCGAAGAGATTACAACCTGGTTCAGGGAATTATCATTCTATTTTCCGTATTCTTTATTGTTTTGAATATTGCCATTGATCTTGGAAGTATCCGTCTTGATCCACGAATGAGAAAAGCACAGGGAGGACTGTAATTATGAAGAAAAAAAGTAAATTTAGATCAGTCCTTCAGTGGATTGGTAAAAACAAATTATTTACACTTGGAATCATTATTGTAGGAATCTATCTCCTTGCCGGAATCTTTGCGCCGCTCATCGCGCCGTCGGACCCGGGCAAGGCAAATCCATCCATCAGATTATTGAAACCATTTCAGGATCCGGCACACTGGCTGGGAACTGATGCCATAGGACGTGATCTGTTCTCGAGACTTTTGTATGGAATCCGTACCTCAGTCATAATTGGTTTCTGCAGCGTTCTGCTGGCCGCCCTCATAGGACTGATAGTCGGAATCATATCCGGTCTCACAAGTCCGGGACCTCTGGATTCAGTGCTGATGAGAATCACCGATGTACAGATGGGATTCCCATTTATCGTACTTGCCATGATCGCACTCACACTGTTCGCTACCCGAATGAGGTGTCGGTAACCATAGTGCTGAGTCTGGCACTGTGGCCGGCCTATGCGAGAACGGTGCGGTCAAATGTAATACCCCAGAAGAGCACAGATTATATCGCAGCGGCAAAGCTCATGGGGGCGAGCTCATGGAGGATATCCACGAAGTATATCGGCAAGAATCTGATCCCTGCCATGCTTCCTCTCATACCGCTTGATATCGCCGGAATGATCATCAATGAGAGCTTGCTCAGCTACATGTCACTCGGTATAAATCCGCCAAAGATATCCCTTGGAAACATAATGTCCGATGCCCGTGGCTATATTGCATCTGATGCATGGTATATCATGATCCCCGGCATCGTTCTTATCATCATGGTTCTCGGACTGAATTTTATCGGTGACAATCTTCAGGTTCATTTCGATCCAAAGCTTCGCAAATAGGAGGATAACAGTATGGATAATAATACAGAAAAAGATACAGATGTGATCCTTGAGGTAAAGGATTTAAAGACCTATTTCAAGACCGGTCCGCACAAAGTCGTGAAAGCAGTTGAGGGAGTCAACTTCTCACTGCGGAAGGGCAAGGTGCTTGGAATAATAGGAGAGAGTGGTTCCGGCAAGAGCGTGACGGCGAGATCGATACTGAGGATCGTGGAATCTCCGGGTTACATAGCAGGCGGCGAGATCAGGTTCAAAGGTCAGGATATACTGAAGCTCCCGGAGAAGGAGATGAAGAGCATCCGTGGAAATGAGATCTCCATGATATTCCAGGATCCTACTACATCGTTCAATCCCTACATGACAATTGGAGCACAGCTTGCCGAGGCCTATAACGCACATACCCCATCGGGTTCAGAAAAGGCAAAACAGGAGATAATGAGAGTTCTCAAGCTTGTCGGAATAACCAACGGCGAGGAGGTCATAAAGAAATACCCGTGTGAGTTCTCAGCGGGTTTCAGACAGAGGATATTCATAGCGATGTCAATGATATTGTACCCGGATCTGCTCATAGCGGACGAGCCTACAACAAGTCTTGGAATCACCATTCAGGCGGAGATCATCGAAGCCCTCAGTGAGGTGCAGAAGCAGACCGGCATCTCCATCATGATAATCACCCACGACTTTGGCGTGGTGTCCCAGTTCTCAGACGACATATTTGTCATGTATGCGGGAAGATGTGTGGAGTCGGCATCCAAGAAGGATCTGCTCAGAAATCCAAAGCATCCTTATACGGTTGGACTTATCCGTTCTGTTCCGCTTCTCGAGGCTCGTAAGACGAAGAGACTGAAATCCATTCCGGGATTCCCGCCGGATATGTCAAATGTCCCGGAGGGATGTCCATTTGCTTCCCGTTGTGAATATGCGAAAGATATATGTCATAAAGAGGTGCCGGCACTGAAACCGGTTGGAGAGGGACATATGTGTGCCTGCCATTTCCCACTGGATTATGACATTAACGAAGATACAGAATTGGGGTGATCATATGAAGGATATAGTATTATCTTGCGATAATCTGCTGAAGCAGTATCCGGTGAAAAAGGGAATGTTCAACAAGGTTGTCGGACAGAAGAACATAGTCGACCATGTCTCGCTGGAGCTGGAAAAGGGCAAGACACTTGCGATCGTCGGAGAGTCGGGCTGTGGCAAGACGGTGCTGACGAGAGTCCTGCTGGGAATTGAGGACAAGACGGACGGAAGTATCGTATTTGAAGGAAAATCCGTGGACGATATGACGCCCCAGGAAAAGAGCGATATGAAGGCAAAGATACAGATGATCTTTCAGGACACTCTGGGATCGCTGCATCCGAGAATGAGTATCCGTGAATCACTTGAGGAGCCATTGATCCTGAATGGAGTGAAGGACAAGGAGGAGAGGGAGAAGATCATTCTGGACACACTTTCACAGGTCGGAATGGCACCGATGTTCCTTGACAGATACCCGCATCAGTTATCCGGTGGACAGAGACAGAGGATAATCATAGCGCGGTGTCTGGTCGTCACACCGAAGATCATATTTGCCGATGAGCCTATATCGGCACTGGACGTGTCATTGCAGGCACAGGTCATAAATATGCTGATGGATCTGCAGGACAAATATAAGTTGTCCATGCTGCTGATCGCCCACGATCTGGCTGTGGTGAGACAGATCGCGGATCAGATAAAGATCATGTATTTCGGAGAGATAGTCGAGAGTGCACCGAGCAGCGAGATATACAAGAATGCGCAGCACCCATATACAAAGGTTCTGCTCAAGGCGGCTCCGAGTATAAGCAAGGGACTTGAGGATGCGGGCTTTGACATAGACCTTAAGCCAGATGATATACCTGATCCGGCAAAGCCGATGCCGGGATGTCCGTTCTGTACACGCTGTATATATGCGGATGAACGTTGCATGAAAGAGCGCCCGGAGGAGACAGAGGTATCACCGGGACATACGGTTCGCTGTCACAAGGCAGGACAGATATAACAGAGATTAAGGAGGAATCGTGATGGAATATAGTGCAGTCAGTACGATATGGATTATGGTAGGAACGGTACTCATTTTCTTCATGCAGGCGGGCTTTGCGATGCTTGAGACCGGCATGACGAGGGTAAAAAATGCAGGAAATATCGCCATGAAGAATCTGGTTGACTATTGTATCGGTTCGGTGACGTTCTGGTTGATAGGATTCGGAATTATGTATGGCGGCGATGGAGCTGTACTGGGTAAGATCAAAGGTGTGGCAATGGAATCGGTATATGGAGGCGGCATGCTTCCTGACGGGATCCCATTCTGGGCATTCCTGATATTTCAGACAGTATTCGCTGCGACGGCGGCGACCATCGTGTCGGGTGCCATGGCGGCGAGAACTAAATTTGCAGCATATTGTATCTACAGTCTGATGATAAGTCTGGTGATCTATCCTATATCGGGACACTGGATATGGGGAGACGGCTGGCTGGCACAGCTCGGATTCCATGATCTTGCCGGATCCACAGTTGTACATATGGTGGGCGGTGCCGCTGCATTTGCAGGAGCGTGGATGCTCGGCCCGCGTATCGGAAAGTATTCAAGAAGCGGAAAGTCGAAGAAGATACCGGGACACAGCATGCCGCTGTCAGTGCTTGGAATATTTATCCTGTGGTTTGGCTGGTTCGGCTTCAACGGAAGCTCGGTTCTGCCACTGACAGGAGATACGGTGTCACTAGTTGGCAAGGTGTTCTGTAACACCAATCTATCCGCTGCGGCTGGAGCAGTCACAGCGATGTGTATAAGCTGGGCGTGGAAGAAGAAGCCAGATATCGCCATGACACTCAACGGCGCTCTGGCAGGCCTGGTTTCTATCACTGCGGGAGCCGACGTTATAAGTACACCACTTGCGGTGTTGGTCGGAATCGTGGCCGGAGCGATAGTAGTTGGGGGAATGCATTTCATAGAGAACGTGGTAAAGATAGATGATCCTGTGGGAGCCATCGCGGCACACGGATTCGGTGGCCTGTGGGGAACTGTAGCGGTTGGATTGTTCTCAGACGGAACCGCCACAAAGACAAAGGGCCTGCTGCTCGGCGGTGGTGGTTACCAGTGCGGAATCCAGATCCTTGGCGGAATAGTTGTGTTCCTGTATGTATTTGCAGCTTCGGCACTACTGTTCAAGATCGTTCAGAAGACCATCGGCCTTCGTGTATCGGCTGAGGATGAGATGGATGGACTGGATATCAGTGAGCACGGATTTTCAAATACTTACACAGAGGTGCTGTCTTCAGACGGAATAAGCGCGCCTATGATGAATGTGCCTAAGATCGATGGCAAGGCATTTGACAGCCCAGAAAATGCGGAGAATCTTAACATATCCAAGGTGGTCATCATAGCGAGAAAGAACAAGCTTGACGCACTGCTTCACGCCATGAATGACATAAATGTAACTGGAGTTACGATCACGGATGTGACCGGATATGGTATACAGAAGGGAAATAATGACAAATATTACCGCAGCTCGGATGCGGATCTGAACCTGCTTCCTAAGGTGAAGGTCGAGGTCATAGTCAGCACTGTACCTGTGTCCAGGGTTGTGGAAACTGCGGAGAAGGTGCTGTACTCCGGCAACTATGGCGATGGCAAGATATTCGTATACGATGTGAAAAATGTTGTGAAGGTTAGAACCGGAGAGGTTGGAAGAGAAGCATTGATTGATGAGAGCAAGTAGGAGAGGAGGCTTTTTTATGCGCAAGACAACAATTGATGAGGCGATCGCAAGGGTCGATGACTGGAAGGGCAAGGAGATCAGTTACAAGCCCGTTTCAGGAGGAATAACGAATCCGAATTTCAAAGTGGATGTGGAGGGAGAGCATTTCTTCCTCAAGATACCGGGAGCCGGCACGGATTACATAAACCGTGAAGTATGCCACGAGGCAAATGTGATCGCGGACGAGAGCAAGGCAGGCCCAAGAGTCTATTATTATTTCGAGGATACAGGTGTTGAGATATTCCAGTGGCTTGACGGCTACCGCCAGGTGACATTTGGCGATGTGTATGACAAAGATATATTCCAGTCGATATTCGAGAGGATCAGGGACTTCCACCATCTCGAGACAAAGCCGCTGAACCTGAAGCAGAGCATATTTGAACAGGCGTGGGATATGAACGCAAGGGCGAAGAAGGGCGGCTATATATCACCGTTTAATGACAAGATGGAGTATCTGCTCTCTGCTATTGAGAAGGCGCTGGCGGGCAGTGAGGAGCTGTGTCCGTGCCACAATGATTTCTGGACAAACAACCTGATGTACAACGAGGAGACAAATGATCTGAAGATCATAGATTATGAGTATGCGTCCATGAATGATCCTTATGTGGATCTGGGTCTGATATCTGCTGTGAACTATTTCACCGAGGATATGGACGTGGAGATGATGAAGATATACGGCGGAGGCAAGGTTGATGAGAGAGCATTTGCCAGAATGAAGCTGAACAAGATAGCCTGCGATATCAAGTGGGCGTATTGGGCACTGTATCAGGCGGCCAGCTCCAACGTGGAGTTTGATTACATGAACTGGTATGGACAGAAGATGGCGAGACTGCAGCATTTCTGGCTCGATTCAAGGCTGGATTACTGGCTCGACGTTGCGAGGGAGAAGAGTACCCGTATCAGTTGATGATCAGCAGATCGTATTATGAAACCGGTTCAGGAAAGGGAGATGTATAGCATGAAGGATTATTATAAGAATATGGAAGATTCATGGGTAGAATTTGTCAGTAAGAATATACGCGCACAGGCATATTCCGGGGAGGAGAAAGCCACCTCGGAGGTGTTTATGCAGACCATGGAGGAGCTTGGTATTGAGCATTTCCGCGATGAGTGCGGCAACGTGGTCGGAGTCATCCGCGGAGAGGGTGACGGTCCAAACGTGCTTCTGACTGGACATATGGATGTTGTGCCTGAGGGAAGCATAGATGCATGGAGTCCGTATTCGCCATTTGAGCCGAAGGTGGAGGATGGAAAGTTATACGGTAGAGGCATAAGCGATATGCTTGCTGGCCTGACTTCGGAATTCTTTGCATTTATGGAGATCAAAAAGCTGGTGGATGACGGGGCGAAGATATCGGGCAATCTTATATTTGCTGCAGTCGTCTATGAGGAGCCGGCGGAGAGTATCGGAACGATTTATCTTATGGAGCACACTCTTCCGGAGCACGGCCTTGATGTTGACCTGTGCTATCTGGGGGAGCCGTCCGACGGCAATCTTGCCATCGGACAGCGAGGCAAGATCGAGCTTGTCATAGAGGTGTACGGTAAGGTGGCGCACTCGTCCGCTCCGCAGGAGGGCATAAATGCTGTTGAGAAAGCGCTCCCTATAATGGATGCGATCATGCATAACTTTGGCAGTGAACCGCTCGCACATGAGATGGGTAAGACGTCCATGGTCATCACTGATGTGGTGGTAACACCGGGACAGAAGTATTCCTGTGTGCCGGACTATTGTGAGATCACAGTGGATCAGAGATATGTGCCACCTATGACCATAGAGGATACGGTGAGCAGGGTTCAGAAATTCCTGGATGAGCAGAAGAAAAAGGATCCTGAGCTCAGAGCTGTCGTTCATCCGAGAATGAATAAGAGGACGTGTTACACCGGTTATGAGGCGGAGGCGGCAAAGCAGCATCCGGCGTGGGTGACCGGCAAGGATAATGAGTATGTCGAGCTGACATACAGTACGCTTAAGGAGCTTGGTCAGGATGTTGAGAAGATATACTGGCAGTTTGGAACCGACGGAAGCGTTATATGCGGCAAATACAACATACCGACTATAGGATATTCGGGTGCGATGATGAGTCAGGCGCATCAGGCACAGGAGCATGTGGAGATCGACAGGATCCTCGACTGTATAGAGGGATATACTGCGGTTCTCTGCAGGCTGTATGGACTGGATATGCCGGAATAAAGGTTTACACGGCACCGCTTATTTTGATACAATCATGTTGCAGGTTAGAAAACATAGGGCTCAGTTTATAAGGAAGTAAGGGAGGGGACAGATGTTAGCAGATCAGCGTAAACAGATAATATTGGATCAGGTAAATCTTAATCATTCGGTTACTGTTGCCAGACTGGTTGAGCTGCTGGGCGTGTCGACCGAGACGGTGAGACGTGATCTTGAGGATCTTGAAAATAACAACATGCTCACGAGGGTACACGGCGGTGCGGTTTCTGTGAAGAAGAGATACCGGTTTGAGGATATGGATGTCAGGGGCACATCCAATATGGAACTCAAGGAGCAGATAGCCAGGAAAGCGCTTGAGTATGTGAAGGATGGAGACACCATAGCGATAGATTCAGGCAGCACGGCGTCGTTGTTCGCCATGGCATTGAAGGCGCACAATTTTGACTCACTATCCGTCATAACCTATTCCTCGGAGGTGTTCTCCATATTATCGGAATGTGGAAATTACAGGATAACCCTGCTGGGCGGTGAATATCTCCCGAAGGAGAAGTTGTTTTATGGCTTCCTGACACATGAGGCGATGCAGAAACTTTATTTTTCAAAGGCGTTTGTAGTACCTTCGGCACTTTCGGTCGAGGATGGCGCACATGATTTTATAAGGGAGACCTATGAGAATCAGTGCATGCTGATAGGCCATGCTAGCGAGGTATTTCTGCTGGCGGACAGCACGAAATTCGAGACAAAGGGAGATTTCAAGCTCAGTGATCTCCAGCCGGAATTCACCATCATAACCGACGATAAGCTTCCGGAGTCCGTGTACAATATGTATAGAGATCACAAGCTGAACGTGGTAAGTTGATGACAGTCAAAAAAGTGTCTGTTTGCCTCTCTTTGGGTGTACAGAAGATCGATAAAATAGTATAATAAATGTGCTATATAAAAGATTGGACGGACAACTAAAGGAGGGTTATGGTTATGTACGAGAACAAGGATATGCTCAGTTGGCTTGGCTATTTTGCAGACATGATGAAGGTCAGTCCTGAGAAGATAAAGATGCTGAATATATGCGGAAAGCAGAAGAACGTTGTTCCGACTATAGACACACACAAGAGAGTTCTTATATTTGCAGATCAGAGTCATGAGGATCTGTTGTATACGCTTTGGGAGAAGGGCTTTGGCGAGTATGACATGTGGTATGCAGAGGGTGTGGAGCCCGGCGGCGAGGTTCACCATGACAAGCTGGAGAAGGTGCTGAACAGGAAGATAACAGGGCCAACAGTTATATTCATCATGAATGAGAAGACAAGGGAATCCGTCAGATACGGAATTGCAAATGATTTCTTCTCGGCTGGAACAGTACACTATGTCGGCAAGGAGATAAGAGCAGTCATCATGAGTCTGCTGGATGTGGATACGCATGACACCATCTTGGCACTCCAGGCCGAGAGTATAGTCATTGAGGCTGCGATCGTGGCAAGCGAGGGCAACATTATAGCCGTTGAGCCGGACGAGGGTTCGAGAAGATCCATGGAGGAGAATGTTGACAAGTTCGGAGTACATAATGTACAGATAATCCCAGACATGAGCGAGGAGACTCTGGCAGCCATACCTGTTCCGAGACTGGCATTCATAGTTGCAAATCATTATCTGGAGTCAGATATGGAGAGACTGCTCAAGATCAATCCGAATATGCAGTTTGTCATATACACACTTGATCTTGGAATACTTGCACAGGCAAAGCTCATATTTGACAAGCTCGGAATAAAGAATATGGAGGCTATTCAGATATCTGTATCCAAAACCAACAAGGACAACATGTTCGTTACCCAGCCGTCACCATGGCTTATCACCGGTGGAGCAGAGTAATCGACATCATAATATTTATATATAAGAAAAACCGCCTTTATGTAATAGGCGGTTTTCTTGTGTCCTCCAGACGGACGATTCCGAGAATCGTTCCCAGACAAATGATATCACTTGTGAGATACAGGGATCTATCACATCTGCTGACAGCTTCAAGGTATGGTGAGCCATCCTTTTCTGTATATTTTCTGATCATCTCGACTCCATTCTCGTTCAGGAATAACGCAATATCTCCGAAATGAGGAAAGTTTTGTTCCACGGCTATAATATCATCCTTAATATAGATAGGATGGAGCATATTGGTCGTGAGCCTCAGACAATAATCTGCATTTGGAAAATAATCGGCGGGTATCTCTATAAATTCTGTCGCGTGTGTTGAGTAGTCTGAATTGGAAGCAAGCGTGTGAGTTGAGGAAATACACGGAATCCTGCGCGTTTTGGCGCGGTACGCATCCGCTGAAGGAAGCTTCTTCTGCATGTGATCTTCAGAGTCCGCCATTAGCATGACCATCCGCTTGCCGTGGATGTTGAGTGTTCTGTATTTTTGCAGGAGATACAATTCCTCGTCCGTAAGGCTGCGCCTATGGAGAAATCCATCCATGGTACATCCAAGTGCGTCTGCGATGGATATCATAAGCTGTATTCCCGGGCTCTTGGTCTTGCCGCTCCTGATGGCTTTTATCGTATCCTCAGAGACATCTGTCAACTCAGCTAACTGACTGATCGTAACCCCGCGTTCAGCCATGACTTCCCTGAGTCTTTTCCCTATATCGTATTGTTGCTGCATGTAATTCACCTCAGTAACATTATATAATAGAAGAAACAGGCTTGTCCAGTTGAAAAGTGTAAGAATATACACTTTTGCGATTTGTGTATGCGCAGGAAAGTGTATGAACTGCTCTTTAATATGAAATTAAATATGATATAATGAATTTATCTGTTACATCGAGAGATGACAAGGGGGTCATTTTCTACAATAGTCTGTCACAATGGGGGTGACGGATTACGGCAGAGGGAACAAGGCTATCACGTGTCGAGCGTTAGGGCGTCGAACACGAGATAGCCTTTTTTCGTGGGGGGGGCGAAGGACGGACGGCTGAGTATTCTTCCGCGGGGCGGGTATATCATCTGCTATATATGTGGTATCACGCTCTACTTCCTTCGCTTCGGCTTAGCTTCTATATGCACTCGTTTCCAGCTGCGATAAGGGCGATGCGGCTTCCAACTCGGCAAGAAGCACCGAAGCTCAGTCGTATTCGCTACCGATACCACATATATAGCAGATGATATACAGCCGCGGAAGAATACCCAGCCTGTTTCTGGCGGAAGGGTGATGGGAGTGGCGAATTTTACTTTGATGATTTGGAAGAAAAGCTAATTATAAACGAAATGTTAAAATTATAAAAAAAGTATAAACTGGCGATACGTTAGATTTTATGCGGGTTTCTTGGGAAAACTGTGACAAAAAACTGTTTTTGTTACGAAAAATAATACAAAAATAAAAAATGATTAAAATTTGACTATAAGGGCAAATAAATGACTTTAAATTTGTTTTGAATGGTGATAAAATACGCAAGCAAGGAGCGAGAGTAGCTTTTTAGAAAAAAAGATAGGGGAGTATGACCGTATGAATGTAGTATTTTTTGATGTAGACGGCGTACTGAATTCGGAGAAATTCTTGTGTGAGAAGCATGGGGAGTTTATCAATCCTAAGAATGTGGCTAACCTCAAGATGGTTGTGGATGCCACAGGAGCGAAGCTGGTCATGACAAGTGACTGGAGAAAACAGGTGATTGATAAGGATATCAGTAAGGCACACGTAAGGGAACTGATAGACAGACTTGCGGATGCTGGAATGGAAGTATATGGGGCAACTTCTTCAGGGGATGAGCTCAGAAGCAAGTATGGAGATTATACCAGAGCATGTGCAGTCAAGGATTATGTGACTGCGAATTCCGTAGAGGGATATGTCATACTGGATGATATGGATATGGACTGGGAGGCTCATGAACTCGATTCTCACTGGATCAACACAGAGAACGTACTTGTGGGGCTGTCTGAGGCAGATGCCAGGAATGCTATTTCTATAATAAACAAATAATAAATGAGAGAAGAAATAGTGTTTTGACATATAGGTGGTTGCGAAATAAGTAATTGAGAATGTGCCTGAGCTGTTTAGCTTTACCCACTCAGGGATATACGAAGCTGCCGGTCCTTAGATGGCGCGTTAGCGGCATCTTAGTACCGCAGCAGGCTGAGTTAAGCGGGAGCGCTCCCTGATGGGTATGCTAAAGCAGCTCAGACACTAGGATATTTGAATTTTCGCAAACACCTGATAGAAAACAGTGTGAAAGGAAGTGATGTCTTACGGATCTGGCAGAAGAGTTATCCAATGAACTCCAATGCAAAACAGTATTTACAATACCAATATTTGGTGGAATACCGGTAACAGAATCTGTGGTGGTAACATTGGATCATTATGGCAGTGCTTGTGCTGTTGTCGA
>ENA-OQMX01000135-OQMX01000135.1-human-gut-metagenome-genome-assembly--contig:-NODE-135-length-19469-cov-4.765898_pt1 | contig 19469 bp, 15 predicted proteins | sample MGYA00242622_ERZ504866 | MGnify/ENA primary metagenome ERZ504866 (study PRJEB26092, sample SAMD00036422) | human gut metagenome | host: Homo sapiens | study: EMG produced TPA metagenomics assembly of...
GTTCTATAATTTTCCTCAATTTCTGCAATTTCCTTTTTATATTCGTTCTCAAAACCCGAACCATAAAACTTTGTCACTAAAGAAATATCCTCATTTTTACATTCATCATAACTCGGAATACTATATTTGTCAGAAATAATACTACTTAGTAAATTCATGAAACATGTTTTTCCACACCCTCTAAAACCTGTAATAAAAACTGTATTTTTTGTTGTATCGTTAGACAATGAAGTTATTGTAGCTAATCGCTCATAGGTTTTATTAGACATAAAATAAAACATATTTAAAAAATCTTCAGATTTAAACAAACTTTTAAAAACCCTATTGCAAGAAGAAGAATATGGGTTACTAATTAGATAATCTGCTGAACTAATTGTATTAAACATAGCTAATATTTTATCACTCATACATATTTTCTCCTTTTACATATTCATTTTCTTTCTTGTCTATGACTGTTTGACAAATGTATTATATCATAATTCTATACTTTGTTCTATATTTTCACTTTTTTGACATTATTTCTAATAATTTGTTATCAAATGTGACATTTATCATAGAAGGTAGCTATCCTAACTACCTTCTATGATATTAATCACTCTAAACTTACCTCCTTTCTCTTTGACCATACCCGTCTTTTCCCGGTGCCTTCTTCCCCATAAACCTTCTCACGCATCTCGGCAAGTTTCTCCTTGACGGATACCCGCCCTTTAGAACCGTCTGCTAACATCCGTTCCTTGTCATGCTCTGCGATTCGTTCCGACATCAGAAAACTTGCAACAGGCTTTAACGGTTCCTCCGCCACCGCCTGTATATCTTCCGCCCTGTCCGGCTCGCCTTCCTGCGCCTGTGTGCTATGCTCTCCGGTTTCTTCCTCTGGCTCATCATCGCCCATATCCAGCGCATTATCGCCCTTTTCGTCCATGTTCAGAAGTGCATTTAACTCTGCAAGACGCTCTAACTTCTCCGCCAGTTCCTGCTCCTGTGCAAAAGGTTTTGTGACTTCCACCTTTGCGGTTTCAAGCTGATGTTCCACGTTGGAAAGCTTCTGCTCCACATCTGCCATTTTCCCAGTCATTCCCTCTAGTGCATTGGAAAGTCTTTGCAGATTTCCAAGCGGATCGGCTCCGATTTCCACCTCATGGCTAAGACTCCCTTTTAAGCTGATCGTAAACTTTGAGAAGAACGAGTCAAAGGACACGCTCATCTTAAATCCCTGAAATTCCCCGATTGTGATCGCCATGTTTGGCTGTTTGGCACTCCGGCACATATCAATCAGAGCCGCACCCGCTCCTTTTTGTCTGTATAGGTACGGTTGCCTATCTTCATGGAAAAAGCGTCCTTATCCACCGGCTTATGCGCTGTGTAGGTCTGAATGTCCGTCCGGTATCCCTCAATCCTTTCTTTTAAGGCTGTGATCTGCATCGGGGTAATGCTTTGCGATATTGTCCTCCAGACGGTAACGCTGGCTTGTGTGATTTCGCCTTTAAGAGCTTCAGCTTTGACACCTGTATATCCAAGTCCATCTTCTCCTTGATGTAAGGGTTTCCAGTTGCAAGTGCCTTTACCTCTGCATAAGAAAGCGCTGCTTCGTCAATGTCCTCACAGGAACGTACCGGGGACTTGCTCGTCATGATCTGCCCAATAAACTTCTGCTTGTTCTCAATGAGCTGCCATGAATAACTGTCGAAGGTGCCTTCCGTCACATACCGGAAAATCTTGACCTTATCATTCATATTTCCCTGTCGTAAAATACGACCTTCCTGCTGTTCAATGTCAGTCGGTCATTTTTTGCGGACAGTTCAATACATGCCTGTCTGTTTCGCTCCCTGCTCCTGCGTTTGCTCTCGTTTGATTTCTCCCTCCGTATCTTCTTGGCACAAGCAGGACAATACCTTGATGCACCAGAGCCCGGGACATATTCAACGCCGCACACCGTACAATTTTTAGCGGGCATTGCTGCCCACCGTTTTGTAGGTATGATATGTAATTCATCGACAAAGCCGATGAATTTATAGTAAATCTTGATTTCCTGCTTCACTGTTCCGTCTGCCATCTTCTCACGCTCCGAAACAAGTATCTTGTCTATGAGTGCGTTTATAACTGTTGCATCCAGTTCTTTTAAGCCTTGATAATTTCGGATAAGGGCGAGGAAGTCACGGATTCCCCGTGATTTCTCGTAGCTTTCATTAAGAGTTTCCGTCACCTCTTTCAGCCTTGCTTCAATTTCAAGCTGCTCTTTCTGGTATTTCCCCGACATCATCTCAAAATTCCGCTCGGTAATACGCTCCATGACCTTATCCTCGTAGAGAGAGGAAAACAGCCTGTCCAGTTCCGCAAGGCGTTTGTTCAGCTTCTTACGTTCTTTCTCTAATGCTTTCGCCCTGCTCTGGTCTGTTTCCGTGAGCCGCTTTTCTATGGCCCTGACCGCCTTTTCATCATTCACTGCCATATCCGCAAAACAGTTGATGTCGGCAAGAACGGCATTGAATAAATCCCTTGCTTCTATATTGTGGGCACTACACTCGCTTCTTCCGTTTCTTGCATAATTATTACATGAATACTGTACACAGTCGATAATCTCTGGGCGTTTCCTCCTGTGTACGTTCATTGCCCGCAGAGCACATCCGCAGTCCACACACTTGATAACGCCTGCAAAAATATTTACAAATCCTCCCTTGTTCTGTGGAAGCCTACGACTTGTAATAAGCTGTTGGACAATATCAAATTCCTCCTGCGTGACTATTCCCTCATGGGTATTGGGTATCACTTCCCATTCTTCGGGCAGCTTAGAGGGGCGTTTCTTGCTTTTCATATTGGCGGCAATCCGTTTGTAGCCTACAAGATTTCCCGCATATATCGGGCTTCTTAAAATGCTCCTCACGCTGTTCCCACTCCAAATATAGCGTTTGTCCTCGTTCCCCTCAAAATGACGTTCAAAGCCTGTTTCGCCACGCTCCGCCGCATAAGCGGCAGGGCGTAGGATATGCTGTTTATTAAGATGTCTGCAAATTTTGGCAACTCCATTCCCTTTTAATGCAAGGTCGAATATCTCTTTTACAACATGTGCCACTTTATCATCTATCAGCAGATGGTTGTGGTCGGCAGGGTCTTTGATATAGCCATAAGGGGCGGTAGTTCCCATGAATTTCCCCTGTTGAAACCTCGCCCGATATGCCGATTTTATCTTAACAGATATGTCAGCGGCATACATTTCGTTTAAAATGTTGCGGAAAGGCGTGATGTCCATAGCAGATTTATTCAAGGTATCTACGCCGTCATTGACCGCTATATACCTCACGTTATGCTCTGGGAAGAAAACTTCCAGATATAACCCACAATCAAGATAGTTTCTCCCCAGACGGGATAAATCTTTCGTAATCACGCAGTTTATCAGACCGCTTTCAATGTCTTTTATCATATTCTGGAAACTTGGTCTTTGGAAATTTGTACCAGAATAACCATCGTCCACATACGTTTTTGCTATGTGCCATCCCTGCTTTTTCACATAATCCGTGAGGATGGATTTCTGTGTCGCAATGCTCGCACTCTCGTTATCCGTACCATCGTCTTTAGATAAGCGGCAATAAATGCCGACTAAATAGATTTTCTTTTCTTCTTTGATTCCTGCCATACTGTAAAACCTCCGTATCTGTCCTATCTGTTTTCATGTCCCATTGCGTACATTCTAAGCGGACAGCCCCTCATTGTCGAAGGTGTCGCCCTCGGCAATCTTCTTCCGAATATCCTCGGAGATAATCGGGACAAACGCTTCTGTAACGGTCTGTGTGCCGACATATTCACGGCTGATTATCATCTGCACTGGTGCTTTTGGCACGATACGCTTTCTCTTTTTATCTGCTTTCTTATCCTCGCCCATACTTAAATCTTCCTTTCCAGACAGGGCAGGGAAGAGTTTGGAAATGTCCCCGCCCTGCCAATCAGATACCATTAATCCTCGCTGTTTAATTCTTTCTGTAATGCTTTAAGGAGTGCCGCCGCTTCATCAGCGTTCAGCGTGATTCCCTTGCCGCACTTTTCACGGTTCGGGGAAAAGCTGCGGATGTCATACTTCGGCTCTTTCCCATTCCATGAAATGAGATTGATTTCCTTTGTGTAGCCACTGTCGCCCGTAGACAATACTGCGATTTCCTTTACGATTTCATACTGGATTTCTCTCATTCTCCATACCTCAACTCTCTGTATTTACTTCCCGAAAAAGAAGATTAGCGGCTGTCACGGTTGCGTTTCCTCTGCAACTCACGCTCCAAAAGTTTGATGATGGTTTCCTCCATCTGCTTCGGCGTTGTGTTCTTCGGAAAGTATTTTTTCAGCTTGCTTGTGTTGATTTTCAAGGTTTCTTTCTGGTTGCCCTTTTCCTCCGTCATAATCGCAAATATCGTATCCATGTCAAGCCGCCCGCTCTGGCTTAACTGTTTCATCCGCTGTGCCTGTGAGAGTGAGGGCGTTGCTTCTTCGCTCTCCATCGTGGCAAAGAGGTTTTCCTGCTCGTCTTTCTTCAAGAAGGACAGTTCCACCGCAGGCGTGAGGGCGATTTTCCCCTCGTCCACCATCTGCAAAATCGGCGGTATCAGTTCCGTCAGGCGGATAAAACGCTGCACGGTCATCCTGCCCACGCCGAAGCCCTGTGCCACCTTGTCGTCCGTCCGCAACTTCGTCACAACTTGTGACGAGGTTAAGTCTGTGCGGAAACCCTGCCGCTTCATGGCTTCGGATTTCATCTTGTAAGCAAACGCCCGCTCCGATGGCAGGATATTCTCACGCTGCAAATTGCTGTCTACAAGGGTGATGATGGCTCGGTCACGGTCTAAGGGCAGGACAAACGCAGGCACGGTATTTATCCCTGCAAGTTCAGAAGCACGGACACGCCGCTGTCCTGCAATCACTTCATAACCGTCCCCGTCCTCTTTCGGGCGTGTGATTATCGGCGTGACAATGCCAAATTCCTTGATGCTTTCCGCTAACTCTGACAGTGTTTCATCTTCTGCCACATGAAACGGATTGTCGGGGAACGGGTACAAGTCTTTGGTCTTTAACACCTTAAAATCCTGTTTCTTCATTCACATATCTACCTTTCTTTCGCTCTGCTTCTATGATTTTTCTGCAATTCTTCCAACACTTCGGGCGGTATTTTTGACAGCAGCCGCCCCATCTGCTCGTTGGTTCTCTGCAATTCAAATATCTTCTGATTCGCTTTCTGCACCTTTAGTTCCTGCTCGTACTTTTCATCACGCATACGCCCCGCATAGTCTGATTCCTGCCCAATTCTCTCTTTCAAACTGTCGATATACGCCTGCTGTTTCCCGATTTCCTTAGAGAATTTCTCCACGTCTGGCAGCCATGCAGAGAGTAAATCTAACGCTTTATCCCTTTTCTTCCCTGCGTTAAAGGCGTTGATGTCGGATAGGGCAGACACGATTTCTTCATACTGTTTATCAAGCCTGCCGCCTAATTTATAGAGCCATGTGGGGACGTGTTTCCGCTTGGTTTCCATTGAGGACTGCCCCCGTTCAAGCTGATTCCACCGTGAGGACATCCGCTCATGGTAGGCGGTCTGCCACTCGGATAATGATTTCTGGTTGCCTAAGATAGCTTTCGCTGACAGCTTATTGTCTGGCGTAATCGGCACAAAGCAGAGGTGCATATGGGGCGTTCTCTCGTCCATATGGACGACAGCGGAGAGGATATTCTGCTTTCCAACACGCTCCGAAATGAAGTCAAGAGCCGTCTGGAAATACGCTTTTTGTTCTTCGGGCGGTAACTGGTTCATAAATTCTGGTGAAGCTGTGATGAGCGTTTCCACCATCATCACGCTGTCTTTCCTTGTCCTGCACCCCGCTTCGGCTACCATGCGGTTAATCTCTTTCTTGTAGGTGTACTTTGGTGGTGCTATGAGATGGTAATTGTTTTTAGAGCGTTCCATATCTATATCTGGGTTGCTTTTGTAGGCTTCTTTCTTCCGCTCGTTGTGGCGTTCACAAGCCGCAACGCCGCCCGCTTTTCGTTCTGGAAACGCAGGATTGCATAAGGCATAGGCGGATTCCTCCTTTCTTTCGGCGGGTGACCGTCCTTTGGGGTGACAGCGGTGACGGTGGTGACAGCAGTTTTGGGATACCCCCTGCCGACTGCCGCAACTGTCACCCTCACCCCCTGCATGACGGTCATGTCGATGATGACGGTGTTTTTGGGATACCCCCCTCGCAAGAGCCGTCACCGTCATGCCGCCATTCTTTTATCCGAAGCCGTAAGGCGTAGGATAGCAGGGCACAGCCCTGCCTTAAGGGAGTCCAGAGGGAACGTCTGGCACACGACTTTGCAGGGCAAAGTGTAGTGTGTTACACCCTGTAAACGCAGTCGGAAAAATCGGAATGATTTTCTGACCGCAGGGGTGTTTACACGACCGAAAAGGGCGAGTAAATCTCACGCCTGCATTTTGCGTTTACGGGTGTTCTCCGTAGGGATGACAGCGGCAGGGTATCCTAAAATCACTGTCACCACCGTCACTGCTGTCACCCGCAGGGCAGAGCCGCCAGCTTTACATGGCTTTAAGCGTCAATGACAGTAACAGGGGGGTATCCTAATATCGCTGTCACCACCATCACCGCTGTCACCCGCCCTCCTTGCAAGGGCAATCCGCCTGCCGTCTTTCCTGCGGCTGTACTGGTAGCAGATACGGTTCTCGCTTAAAAATGTGGTGCGGTATTCATTCAGCCATTTCGTAATCACCGTGGGTATGGTTTCCGTTTCCCCCATAGCGGCTAACAGTTCCGTTGCCGTGCCTATCCATTCTTCCTTATCCCTCATAAAATCCACCAACCGAAAAAGGACATCTGGTATCGTTTCTTTCGCAAGCTGCTCCTGCGTTTTCCGCTCCACAAGCTCCCAACGGCAATCACGGAAACGCAGCGTGTATTCCTGATAAGGCGTGTCCCTGCCCGTCACATACAGCTTGGCGGTGTCAGACGCACGTTTCTCCTTTTCCAGAACAAAGGTAGCGTCCGCACTCCCCGTTAATCCTGTCGTCCCAGACACCTTGTTGAACACGTCGCTGTCATTCTGCTTTCGGATGTGGTGTACGACAATGACCGCCAGAGAGTGCCTGTCGGCAAAGTCTTTGATGAGGGAGATGTCCCCATAGTCGCTTGCATAGGCATTGTCTTTTGAAGCTGTACGGACTTTCTGCAAGGTATCAATGACAATGAGCCTGCTGTCTGGGTAATCTTTCAGATAATCTTCAAGCTGCACGATAAGACCGTCTGACAGCTTGCAGCTTGCCACGGCAAAGTGGAGCCGCCCGCTTGCTTCGTCCGTCAAACGAAATAACCTGTCCTGTATGCGGCAGAACGTGTCCTCAAGGCAGAGGTAAAGCACATCGCCCTCCATTGTCGGCATATCCCATAAAGGGATTCCCTGCGACACGCATAAGCATAGCTTCAGCATGAGCCAGCTTTTGCCTATCTTCTGTGAGCCGCAGAACAGCGATAAGCCTGTCGGGATAAGGCTGTCCACCACAAAGGATGGTTTCTCAAGCGGTTCATAAAGGAGCGTTTCGGCGTTGACTGTCTGTAACTTCTGCATGGCTTTCCTCCTTTCGGGCGGTGTCTTTGTTTTCGTTGCACATAGGCGTTGACCTCCTTAAAAATAGATTTACTCCCACGGAAAAAAGTGAGAGTATGTAATGCCGCCAATCCCACACAAATAAAAAACAGATTTCTTTTTCGGGCGGTGTCGGTCACGGTTGGAGATATTTCTTCAATTTCCGCCTTTACTTTCTCCTTTGCAATCGCAACAGATTTCTGTATTGCCGAAGCGGTGCAATGCTCCATAGCGGCGATTTGGTAAAAATTGAACTCATACTCGTAGTAGAGCAGGAAACGCCGCCTTTGTATCTCTGGAAGGCTCCCAACCGCCTTATAGAGCGTTTCATTCCGTTCTTCCTCAACCATGCGTTCATCAAGGCTCTTAGGCACACGCAACGCCCGTCTGTAAAGGGTTTCGTCCCATACCTCGTTAAACTCCCTGTGCCGCTCGTCCCATTAGAAAAGATTCCTGTTCCTGCGCTCCATCTGCCGAAACTCCATAAAGAACTGTTCCGACACTTCCAACTCGTGGGATTTGCCCTGCCCGTCCTTAAAGCTGATAAAATACCTTGTGCCGCTTTCCGTGGATTCCTCCCGAAGCGTGTATGCCTTAACCCTGTATGCCATCCTGTTGTCCTCCTGCAAAAAATGAGTGAGGGGATTTCCATCCCTCACCCAGTAGCCCGCAGGATGGCAGGCTGTTTTAGAAGCTATAAAATTTTCCGCAGCTTCTTCCGCAGATGGTCTAACCTCGCATAGATGGCACCAGTCGTCAAATGCACAAGCGGGGCAATCTCCTTTGTGGAATACCCCTGCATTTTCAGCAGGACGATTTTCAAGGTACGCCCGTCCACCGTGACTAATACTTGATAGAGATTTTCGCTCTCAATCTCTTCCAGTAACTCCGCAACCGTACCCACTTCCGCCTGCCGCTCCCTGCCTGCCATGTCCTCAAGATATTCCGCAACGTCATTCGTCCATCGGTAAAACCGCCTGTTGGAATTGAAGTCTGCCCTGTCCGCCATGCGTATCTGCTCAATGGTCGCTTCATCAACGCCGCACTCACGCAGCAGCTTTTCCTCCGCTTCTTTCCAGATACGCCATTTCCTGTCCTCCCGTCCGTGGTTGTATGCCATTCTTACTTCCTCCAATCAGAATTGATTGAGAGGGCAGAGAAAAGCCCCCTCATCTTCCCAAAGGAAAAACAAGGGGGCTGAACGCCTTAAATTTTAATTTTCTATTATCTTTCTTAGTTTTATTAGGATTCTGGCTTTGCGTTTGTTTACAACGCTCTGGGTTATGCCCAACCTCGCCCCGACTTCACGCTCGGAAAGTCCGTCAAAAAAGATTGCCTGTATCAGCTCCTGTTCACTATCCGACAGCAAAGGCAGGGCGGCTTTCAGCCTGTCCACCATGACCGCATTGACAACGGTTTCTGCAATGTCCACCGCTTCATCAGTGATAAAGTCCAGAGGATTCCCCTCGCTGTCCGTAAATCCGTCGAGAGATAGCAGTCTATTCTTTGTATCTAATTTTTGCAGATAACGCCACCGTTCCTTGTCACGGTAGAAGTCTGTGTATTGCTCCCTCACGACTTCAAGCAGACAGCCTTGAATGGGGATAAACAGCTTGTCCATATAGGTCTGGTCGGATTCCCTGCAACGGCAGAACTCCGTGTAGGATAATTCCACATAGCCGCCACTTTCTCTGATATATACCTTTCTTGGTGCATATTTCACCATAAATACCTCCCATCTGAATTTTTGAAATGTAAAAAATCCAGATGGAGAGGCGGAGAACGACACCGCATATCAGAAACAGCCCTACGGCACTTTCCAACAAAAATCGACAAAAGAAAAACCGCAAAGGCTCTGTGACCTTTACGGTTATAGGAAATAGTAATTCTATTGTATGGAGATTGTACTTCTACTTTCAAGGTGAGAAGTACCGTTGCACTGGCAGAAATTTTTTTAACTGGTTTCCTGCCGTTCTCTGATATGCTATGTATTGATAAATTTTGCTTCGTATGAGCAGATAGATAACTGCCCGAAAAAAGGACATAAAAAAATCCCTCCAAATTTAAAAACAAATTCAGAGGGTAATTTAGGGTATAACAAAATAACCCACCCGAATATCGTTTTTTTATTTGGTGAGTTTGTTCTTTCAAATACGAAACAAAAAGAGCCGATGATTCGTGAATTGTTCCACAATTTCATCGGCTCTGCGTCTTAAGCGTCTGGCTCTTTGATGACAGTTATCTTCAAGTTGTCAACTTTAATCAATCTTTCTTGTCTGCATTTTGGACAATAAAGGGGATAATTCTCCAAAACAGTGTCCTTCCTAATTTTATTACGGGTTTTGCTCCCACAAACAGGACACAATATCCATTCGCATTTCATCATAATTAGTCTCTAATCCTTTCAAATCTCATTTTATATGACTTTTGCAAGCTGTTAAGCTAACTTGTGGAACATATGCCGAACCTTATCTATACGGCTATTCGGGCGGCGGGGTTGGCAAATAAATTTACCAATAGCTGGCTGGTATCCTTTTAACTCTGTCAAGCAGACTCCCTGCCCATTTGTGAAATAAGTTAAATCGTTCCTGTATTCTTGAATACATCTAGCAGGGATTTCTCCTTTCAGAATGACCTCGTCATTCTTTATCTGAGTACTTACAATATCTGCACAATACCTTGGAGCATCATGATACGCCCGTGAGAGATATTCCTGCGGTGCATAAATTTCAAAGTGGAGATATGGCTCTAATAGTTCTGTCCCTGCTTTTTTTAAAGCCTGCTCCAATACGATAGGGGAAAGCAGCCGAAAGTCTGCGGGGGTACTTACAGGACTATAATACAATCCATATTCAAAACAGATTTTACAGTCTGTCACTTTCCATCCATACAGCCCCTGCTCGCAGCCATAAAGAACCCCCTCCATAACCGCATTTTGGAACGATTGATTTAAATATCCAAGTGAAACTCTGCTTTCATACTGCACTCCGCTTCCAATAGGGAGCGGCTCTATGGACAACCCGACAGAAGCCCAGAAAGGATTTGGCGGGACTTCTATGTGGATGGTATATTCTGCTTTTCTAAGCGGTCTTTCCATATATATAACAGTAGGCTCTTTTATTTCTGCCTCCACATGATATTTTTCCTCAAGGATGGCACAAATGACTTCCATCTGCACATTCCCCAAAAAAGAAAGTATAATCTCATGCGTTGTAGTATCCACATAATATTTTAAAAGAGGGTCGCCATCTGAAATTTCTGTAAGTGCCCCAAGCAATATTTCCCGCTGTTCAGATTTCTTTACTGCAATCGTTGTTTGGAGCATAGGGAGAGGATTTTCAATAAATTTTCTCTGCGGCAACAGCATTTCGTTCCCCAAAATACTGTTTAGCTGCAAAACATCATTTGGTAAAATTACAATATCACCAGAGCAGGCTGTATCGGATGAATATAATTCACCGTTTGTCGGAACACACATCTCTGTGATTTTTATTTTCTCTTTTTCAGATATTCTAATAACATCCCTCAAATGCAATGTTCCGCTATATATACGCACATAAACAAAACGCCGCCTTTTCTCTGAATATTCAATCTTAAAAACCTGCCCGCATAATTCAGATTGACCTTCAGGCGTTGATGAATAAAATTTACTGGCAATCACTTCTATAAGCTGCCGAATCCCCAGATTGTTTTTAGCGCTTCCGTGATAAACGGGAAATAACGTTCCGTTTTGGAATCTCCTGTTTTCTTCCTGTTCCAGTTCTGACATTTTAAACGGTTTCCCTGACATATATTTCTCTAATAGTTCATCGTTTCCCATAATTACCGCATCCCACTGTTCCATATCGTCATTGTCCGTTACATTTATATGGGGATGCTGCCCAACCTTTTGCTTCACTATAATTTCCGAAGAAAGCTTTGCTTTCATTTCCCGATATACCATTGGCAAATCAATCCCCTCTTGGTCAATTTTATTGATGAAAAAAATTGTCGGAATCTTCATTGTCTGTAGTGCATGAAACAGTATACGGGTCTGTGCCTGTATGCCATCCTTTGCAGAAACTAATAATACTGCTCCGTCTAATACGGATAAAGAACGGTATACTTCCGCCAAAAAATCCATATGGCCTGGCGTATCTATAATGTTGACTTTTACATCCTCCCACTGAAAAGATGTCACTGCTGTCTGGATAGTGATTCCCCTTTGACGCTCCAAATTCATTGTATCTGTCCTTGTTGTGCCTTCATCTACGCTCCCTAGTTCTGCAATTGCACCACTGGTATACAATAAACTTTCCGTTAATGTTGTCTTTCCTGCGTCAACGTGAGCCAGAATGCCTAAGTTAATTATTTTCATGTGATTTTCCTCCTATCAACACCCAAAAAAGGGCATAAAAATACCCAGTGATAAATACTCCTATCACTGGGTAAATAACTCCAATAGCCCCAAAACACTTATATGTTTTCGGGCATATAAAATTACATGATAAAAGTATTCTTAAACTGGGTACAAAAAACTAAGCCCCATATTAAAAGTGAAACGGGACTGCTACTTTTTGTTCCCACTATCAAATTGACAGTTTATTTAAGAATACCTTGCCGCATATTTATTAACTCCTTGTATAATACTGAATCTAATTATATTCCTTAACCCTTTATTTGTCAAGCTGACAAACTAAAGCAGAAAAAGCGGCAGGATTTCCCCCTGCCACTAATCATCTGTTTATGCAAAAATAATTTCCTTTTCCACAATCTCCCTCGCACAAGCCCTTATGTTATTGAGGCATCCTGTCCATTCTAAGGCGTTTTCTGCCTTTAGCTGTTCCGTTATGCCCTGTGCCTGTTTCATACCCTCTATGAGCCTTTCAAAGCGTTCCTGTGCCTGTCTGTTGATGTCGGCAAGGTAGGCGTTTAGCCTGCCGCTTGTAAGAAGATTGGTGTATGTAACTTTACGGTACTGTTTTAGATAATCTAAATGCCGTTGCCCCCAGATGCCTATTGCCTGTTCTTCTTCGGCGGGTACAGTTAAGCACGGTATCAAATAATCCCCTTGCCTTTCGTATTTGCCGCCCAGTTCCTCAAATAATGATTTTGCCATTGTCTGTTACCTCCACATTCTTTTTTATTTTGAATGTCCGCAAAATCCGTCCTACATCAGACGGACGCCAGGGCACATCTAAATGGTGTAATGCAATCAGTCTGTCCTGTACGTTGGTTCCGGCTCCCATTTTGGCAGTAGAACCCAATAAAAACGAACCTGTCCGCTTCTTACCTTTGCAAACAGCTCCGCTTTTCTTTTCTCCGTATTGGCATCATGGATAAATGCGATTTCTTCCGGTGGGACACCCTTTTCTATCAGTTTGCCCCGAATGTCCTCATAAACATTGAATGTACCATCTCCTTTCGGTGTCGATAAGTCACAGAAGATAAGCTGTGCTGACTTCTGTTCCTTTGTTTCTTCCCATATCTCACACGCCTTGTCCACACAGGTGGTGGCTTTGGAATTATCCTCATCGGGAAGCATATCGTTGATTAAACGCTGGTCTAATGCCAGTTTTCTTCCGTCATTGGTGATTTTGAGCATATTGTCAACGTGTGGCTCTACCTTCCTATCACGAACAGCCTCCGCACGATCCGCAAGGGACTGTACCATTTCTTTCTGGTATTCGCTCGGTTTCAACACCACATTTTCGTACTCTGCTTCCGGTACAGGCAGCTTTAGCATATCCGGTGTCTGAATATCCGCACTTTCCTTGAAAAGTGAAATCAGCTCCGGCAGATTGAAGAACTTTGCAAACCTTGTCTTTGCCCGGTATCCGGTTCCTTCCGGTGCAAGCTCTATGGCGGTCTGCGTTTCTCCGAAAGTAGCCGCCCAACTGTCGAAATTGCCAAGACCGAGCTTCTGAAGTGTATTGTATTGCAGATAGCGCATATTCGTATAAAGCTCCGTCATACTGTTGGAAATCGGCGTACCGGTTGCAAAGGTAATACCCTTGCCGCCTGTCAGCTCGTCCATGTACTGACACTTTGCAAACATATCCGAGGACTTCTGTGCTTCTGTCTGTGCAATGCCCGTCACGTTCCGCATCTTAGTGTATAAGAAAAGGTTCTTATAATTGTGGCTCTCATCTACAAACAGCCTGTCAACGCCAAGCTGTTCAAAGGTTACTACGTTGTCCTTACGGGAAGTATCGTTCAATCGGCTCAGTCTTGCGCTTAAAGATTTTTTTGTCTTTTCCATCTGTTTGATAGTGTAACGCTCGCCCTTTTCCGCCTTGACCGCTTCGATTGCCATTTCTATTTCCGTTATCTGCCGCTCGATCATGGCAGCCTGTCTTTCCGTTGAAAGCGGTATCTTCTCAAACTGCGTATGCCCGATAATGACCGCATCATAATCCCCGGTTGCAATACGGGAACAGAATTTCTTACGGTTGGCAGGTTCAAAATCTTTTTTTGTGGCAGCTAAAATATTGGCACCCGGATACAGGCGAAGGAAATCACTCGCCCACTGCTCAATTAAGTGGTTCGGTACGACAAATAAGCTCTTTTGGCAAAGCCCTAACCCCTTGCTCTCCATTGCTGCAGCAATCATTTCAAAGGTCTTACCTGCACCCACACAATGGGCAAGCAGGGTATTATCTCCGTAAAGCTGATGTGCCACCGCATTTAGCTGATGCGGTCTTAATGTAATATCCGGTGTCATGCCCGGAAACTTCAGATGTGAACCGTCATACCCTCTCGGTCTGGTGGAATTGAAAAGCTCATTGTACTTGGCACACAAGGTCTGTCTGCGCTCCGGATCACGAAATACCCAGTCCTTAAAGGCTTCCCTTATGGCTTCCTGTTTCTGGCTGGCAAGCGTGGTTTCCTTTTTGTTAAGAACTCTCTTTTCCTTTCCATCTTCCTCTATCGTATCAAAAATACGGGTATCACGAAGGTTTAAGGAATCCTCCAGAATACGGTAGGCATTTGCCCGGCTCGTTCCGTAGGTCATATTGACAAGTGAATTGCCACAATCCGCATTTTTGCCCTTTACGTTCCACTGTCCTGTCACATCGGAATACTGCACCCAGACAAAGTTGCGGTCAAAGAGGTAATCTGGTGTTTCAAAGGTTTCCCGCATGAAATCCTCGATGTACTTAGGCTCAATCCATGTGGCACCGATACGCACCTCAATCTCGCTTGCATCAAGCTCCTTTGGCTGAACGCCCTCAAGGGCTGTGACATTGATTGCAAACTCCGGACGGTTCTCTGCAAATATCCTTGCGGTTGCCAGCTTTTCCCTGACATTGCCGCTTAAATACTCGTCTGCAGTTTCCCACTTTTCTGTGACCGGATTCTGGAAAATAATTCCGGCAAGTTCCTTTGCCACATCTTCCTCGCTTTTTCCCATAAGCTCCGACATATAGGCTAGGTCTACCCTTGCCTTTTCCCCTAATGACACCGCCAGTGCTTCACTTGCGGTATCCACACTTGTAACAACTTCTGCTTTTTTAATGGTTCGCTTGGAAAACATATCAGCCTTACCTTTGAAGTTGCCCTCATCGTCTAATTTCTCCAATGAACAAAGCAGACAATAACTTGAGTCCTGATTAAACGCTCTCTTATTGGTCTGTGAATTGATTAGACCGTATTTCTTGGAAAACGCATCATACAGCTCATTAAGCTCTGCCTGCTTGCTCTTAATCATATCTTCCGGATATTCATTCAACTGATAGTCAATCAGCTCCTGTGTACAGTCACGAATCTGCACCATGCCTTTCATACGCTGCTCCATCGTTTCTGATACGTCCACAGGCTTCATAATGGAATTTTCCCGGTAATACACCCTCTCGTCCACGATCGTGTAACTGTAATTCTTCACGCCTGGATCGGCGGGGACTGCTTCTCTTGCCAGCTCATCGTCAAGCTCATCGAACTCTACCCCGTCAATGCTGCCCTCGATATGGGATATAGCCTTTTCAAGCTGCTTGGATAATGAAATGGTGGTATTCGGTGTGCAGGTAGCTTCCATGCCAAACTGCCCGCTGACCATTTCCATTTTTCCCATGATCATTTCCGGGTGGTCTGCAAAATACTGGTTCATGGCTATGCCATCTTCATTTTCACAAAGATGCACCCAATCCGGCAGGGTGTCGATTACCCTGTCACGCTTCTTTAAGAAAAGAATGCCCGAAGTGACCTCCGTCCCTGCATTTTCCTTAAAGGCTGTGTTGGGAAGCCTGATCGCTCCAAGAAGCTCCGCTCTCTGCGCAAGGTACTTTCTGACTTCCGGACTTTTCTTATCCATTGTTCCCTTTGAGGTGACAAATGCCACTACGCCGCCCGGTCTGACCTTATCTAAGGCTTTGGCGAAAAAATAATCGTGTATGAGAAAGGTATGCTTATCATAGGCTCTGTCTGCCACCTTGTATTGACCGAAAGGCACATTTCCGATTGCAACATCAAAGAAATCGTTTGGATAGTCTGTCTTTTCAAAGCCTGTGATCTTCACATCGGCATTCGGGTAAAGCTGCCTTGCGATTCTTCCGGTAATTCCGTCCAGCTCCACACCATAAAGCCTGCTCTCCTGCATATTCTCCGGCAGCATACCGAAAAAGTTGCCGATACCCATTGCCGGCTCCAAGATGTTGCCTTTGGAAAAGCCCATTCGTTCCATCGCATCATAAATCGCCTTGATGATAACAGGGCTTGTGTAGTGGGCATTTAAGGTACTTTCCCTTGCTGAATCGTATTCTTCGGCTGACAACAGACTCTTTAATTCCTGATATTCACTTGCCCAATTCGCTTTGGTTTCATCAAAGGCATCAGCAAGACCGCCCCAGCCTACATATTTTGCTAAAATCTCCTGTTCTGACCGTGTGGCAATACGGTTTTCTCCCTCAATCTTTTCAAGCGTTCTGATTGCTTCCACGTTCTGACGGAATTTTTCTTTTACCGCAAACCCTTTTCCGGCACTTTCCTCTGTTTCCGGAGCAATACGGAAGTTGACTGCACCCGATTTGTCAATCGGCGGCTGTTCCTTTGGCGCTTCTGCTTCATTCTGTGGCTCCGGTTCGGCAATCACTTCACTTTCTTGCATAGGATTGGACAATTCTTTATTTTTCTGTTCATATTCACCCCATACTCTTTGGGAAACAGCAGAAAAATAAGGAGATTCTTCTTCCATAATAATGAAGCGAATCTCCTCCATGTCCTCAAGGCTCTTTGCCCCGGCTATTTTATCATGGTACTTAAAATATAATGCTTCCCTGCCAAGAATGCCCTCCAATCGTGCCAGTTCAGGCTCCGGCATACGTTCCCATATATCATCCTTCTCCGTATGAATGGTAAAGCCTTCTCCGTCATCATGGTACTCAAGCGTATATTGCAGCTTATCATGTTCCCCACGAATATCACACTCAAAATCATAGACTGTTGTTCGTGTACCTCTGATATATTCCCGGTCTATCAATACAAGGTTTTGAACATCATCCGCAGTCAAAGGCGGTTCTTCTTTCTGCTCTATGGAAGGCTCGCCCTCATAACGTGACGCATACTGTCCGGCATCCTTTAACAGTCCGTCCATCTCCAGAGCTTTTTCTGTTTCGCCGCTGATTGTCTGCATCATTACATAATCTGCCGCTTCTGCAAAAAGGAAATCATAGACCTCTTTTCCTTTTAAAGTGCGCTCATCGTCAGCAATCGTGACTGCCTGTGTTTCCTCGTTCCATCCAACCACATCTTTCCGGTCTAATGCTCCGCAGATTTTAACCACAGCCGACATTTCAGACAGCCTTTCATTTAACTGATCTATGTCTGCTTTCCCGGTTTCCGGTGCTGTTGGTTCTCCTTCAGCAACAGTTCCTGTTTCTCTATCTAATTCCTGATTGGTTACACCATGCTCCAACTTCTCCTGTTCTTTTCGCATGGCTTTCTCTGCCTGTTCCTGTTTATACTGTGCATAGGCTTCCTTTCCCTCCGGCGAAAGGTATTTATCTGCCTGCACAAGCTCCCGGATACGTTTCTCCACTACATTCCAGTTTAAAAGCACCTTTGCGTAAGGACTGCCATAGTTACCTTTCTCCAGACGGATACCTTTGGCATCGTGATCCTCGTGCGCTCTGTCACTTCCTGGAAGTGCGTGGGAGCTGCCACCCATACCATATTCATTCTTCAGAAAAGCAATGTTGTCTTTCTTGTCATGCCCTTCCATGAAATACTCATAGATACGGAATTTTCCATGTTCAAAGCCGCTTCCACCTGTCAGCCTGTAATCAATCTCGTCCTGTGTGATAAAGTCCTCATTCCTTACTTCCACCGTATCAGGTGTCGGAAATTCTTTCTTTTCCACACCTAAATCCGCAAGCTGTTCTAATAAATAATCCGGTCTTTTCACATACCGCCATTTAATCTGCTTTTCTCCGCTGTCAAGCTGTGCCTTTGCCTGTTCAAGCTCATCCTTAATCAGTTCTCTGCCCTCAGTGGTGGATAAAAGCTCGCATAGCCTTTCCATGCTTGCTGGGTAGTTAGAAAATTTAAGCTCCAGACTCTCCGGCATTTCCGATATACCATCACGGAAGAAATTGTTAATGTCCGTAGCAATTCTCTCACGCTCCACCGCATCCACAAGGAATACTTCATTGGCACTCATATAAGTACCATTCTCCACCATAACACGGATATGGCTCTCCACTTCGCTCCAGCCCATCACTGCAAGGGTATTTTTCTTTGCCGATGTACCGTAACCGATACGCATACCCATTTCATCAAACCACAGTGAAACAGGATTTCCGTCAAACTCAAACCCTTTTCCGGTAGTCTTATACTCGTTCTTCGAAAATTCTGCCATTTCTTCCGGTGTCTTACCCTGCTGATACTTGGCATAGATACGCTTTCTGCTGTTATCCCTACCGCCACCACTACGCAAGATACTGTCAATCTGCTCCTGTGGCAAAGAAAAAGCAGCGGGCATGGTATATTGAATACTTGCTTCCGCTGCTGCGATTGTGCCGACCTGTTCCTCAAAGCTCGGAAACAGGCTTAACTGCTGATAGGTTCCCTCCGGCTGTTCGATATTTAACTGTAGATCAGTTCCGTCATCACGATCTCCTCTGCCGAATATACGATGCTGTTCATCTTCGCTACCCAGAGCACCTGATTCTCTGCTTTCATCAGCTCCGTTATCCCCTCTCTCTCCTTCATCTGTCTGGTCAGAAGCTCCATTCTCTCCTCTGCCTGCTCCTGTATCATCAACAAGTGTTCCTTCAGCTTCCCGCTCAGAAGAAGTCCCGTATATACTCCGTTCTTGTGCTCCTGTAAGAACTTCTTCCTCATCAGTCCGTACTTTGTCAGTACCTCCTTCGGCTGTTCGTCCATTGCTACCATCGGTATCTGATAATCCCCGTTCTTCTTGTATGTCAGATTCATCATATTTGCTCCTTTCCCCGATTTCTCCGGTCTGTGTGATAGATTGTTCGTCTTGGCTTTCGCTTTCACGCTTTAACGCATTATAGTCCGCTTCAGATGCATTTGCAAGTTCTTTTTCGATATTTTTCTCAAGGGTGTCGATATGTTCCCTGCCTACTCTCGTTTCTTCCCGATTTTGGGCAATCTGCCTGTCATACGCTCCGATTGCTTTTCCAATTTCCATAAGGATTGGCTTGGATAAATCAGACACATTACTGCCAAGCTGTGACAGCGTTTCCACTGTGTTAAACTCATGGATATAAGGGAAATTTATTTCCTCGGCAAGCTCACTCTCCTCCATGCCACACCGCTTTAAAACGGTATAGGCAATGCTGTCGGCAAGGGTTTCCCGTATCCTTACTTCCACGTTCAGCTCGTCCAGTTTCTCCAGAAAGCTCCCTTCCTTT
>ENA-OQMX01000136-OQMX01000136.1-human-gut-metagenome-genome-assembly--contig:-NODE-136-length-19451-cov-3.831039_pt1 | contig 19451 bp, 20 predicted proteins | sample MGYA00242622_ERZ504866 | MGnify/ENA primary metagenome ERZ504866 (study PRJEB26092, sample SAMD00036422) | human gut metagenome | host: Homo sapiens | study: EMG produced TPA metagenomics assembly of...
TTATTAGTGCGCGACGAAATGTTTAAAACTACTCGAAGCTGTTTATTACACAAGAAAAAAATACACGTTTTTCTCGGTTGTTAATTTTCGTGTTCGAAAAAAATAGTTCAATCAACAGACAAAAATTAACTGTTCAAAACCCGTATGTTTAAAATCAAAACTTGTTTAAAACTCCTGCATATTTTTAATGATATCCTCAACCGTCTTTTTAAACACGGGATTTTCGTTCATTCTGTCTTCGATAACCTCAATTGAGTGGTTTACGGTTGAGTGCGTTTTGCCGTTAAATACGTTTCCTATATCCACAAGCTTCATTCCGGTAATTTCGCGGATTATGTACATTGAAACCTGCCTTGCGTCTTTAATGTTTTTATCGCGCTTGTCGGACATTATGTTTTCGGGCGATATTCCGAAGGTGTTTCCGACATTGTTTATGATATTGTTTATGGTGACGGAAATGGGCTGATTGAAGTTAAGCACCTCTTTTATGGCGTCACGGGCTATCTCTATGGAGGGTTCTTTTCCGGCAAGCCTTGTTAGAGCGTTTATTTTATTTACCGCACCCTCAAGCTGACGAACATTGTATTTTACCTGCTCGGCTATAAATTCCACTATGTTATTCGGAAGCTCAAGACCGCGGCTGTCTGCCTTGCTTTTTACGATAGCCATTCTCGTTTCGAGATCCGGCGGAGTTATATCCGCCATCATACCCCAGTTAAAACGCGTTTTGAGTCTGTCCTGAAGAGTGGGTATTTCGTCCGGAGGATTATCGGACGTCAAAACAATTTGCTTATTGACCTCGGTAAGAGCATTAAAGGTATGGAAAAATTCCTCCTCGGTACTCTTTTTATTTGCTATGAACTGAATATCGTCTATTAAAAGCGCATCGACATTTCTGTATTTGTCGTGAAATTCGCCCATATTCTTTTTTCCGAGATAATAAATCAGGTCGTTTGTAAAATTTTCACTCGTTGTATATAAAACGTTTGCCGACGGATTTTTTTCGAGCATACGGTTTTTAATTGCCTTTAAAAGATGGGTTTTGCCGAGTCCGCTCTTGCCGTAAATAAAAGGGGATTGTATTCCTCACCCGGATGCTCTGCGGCATTTAAGGCGGTTGCATATGCAAATTTGTTTGTTGAGCCGACTATGAAATTTTCAAACGTGCTTGTGCTGTCACGCGAGGACAGGTGATTTTTTTCTTCACTCTGCTCCTTTTCGTCATCGGTTTCCTGCGGCTTAAAAAGGTAAATTACCTCTATGTCGTCAAAACCCATAACAGCTGTCAAAGCTTCTTTGATAACGCCGTCGTATCTCGTTGTGATTATCTGTATTTTATATGATGTGGGGCAGGTGAATTTTGCTGTCTGCCCGTCAAAGCTCTCCGGAACAAGCGGAGATATCCACAAATTAAAGGCAACGTCGCTGACATTAAGAGCTTCTTTCATATAATCGCACGCTGCGGACCATATCTCGGAAAACGAGTCCATATTTTCACACTCCGAAAACAAAATAAAAAAATATCAAATTTACCGTTACAGCGGTACAATCGGATTATTTTAACATTTTAGGTGCTTTTAAAGTATTAACACATAAAAACCGCAAAATTAAATTACGGTGCTTACAGGCAATAATTCGCACAATATGTATATTAGCACATTTTTTAATATTTTTTCAATATTTTCTTAAAATAAATGGAGTAATTATAAATGTATATATATATAGGGCTTTTGAAGAAGCGTAAATATTAAAAAAAAGTTGACAACAAGCCGGATTTTAGTATATAATAACTTCTCGCAGATTATTTCAGAGTAAAGGAGCGAAAAAATAATGCTTAGAACTTATCAGCCTAAGAAACGCCATCGCAAGATGGAACACGGTTTCAGAAAAAGAATGGCCACCAAAAACGGCAGAAAAGTGCTTGCAAGACGCCGCGCTAAGGGCAGAAAGCAGTTATCTTATTAAAAGGTAAGCATTTTGAAAAATACGGTAACACTAAATCGTAACTGTGATTTCCGACGCCTCTACGGCAGAGGAAAGGTTTATACGGATCCTGCACTGGTTATTTATTTATTAAAAAACCGTGCGGGAATTTGTCGTATAGGTATAACCGTAAGCAAAAAGACCGGCAACGCCGTACAGAGAAATCGCTCAAAGAGGATAATCAGAGCGGCGTATTCGGCTGTTGAAGAAAGTATTTGCGGAAATTGGGATTTTGTTTTTGTTGCGCGAGGCAAAACAAAATACCTGAAAAGTACCGATATTCAAAAAGTCTTGACAGAACAACTCCTAAAAGCGGGAGCCATAAAGAAATGAAAGAGCTTGCAATTAAAATGATAAGATTTTATCAGCGTAAGATCTCCCCGCTTTTTCCGCCGAGATGCAGATATTACCCGACCTGCTCGCAATATGCCATTACGGCTATTGAGAGATTCGGTATCATTCGCGGCGGTTTACTCGCAGTATGGCGTCTTTTAAGGTGCAATCCTCTGTTTCCGGGAGGACTTGACCCTGTTCCCGAAAAACGAAATAAGAAAAAGGGCTAAGTTTGATTAAGCTTTTACTCCCTTCGGAGGAATTTAATGAACACAAGTAAAATATATGAAATTCTCGGAATTCCTTTCGGCTTTGTGATTTCCCTGTTCTATGCCATGACGGACAACTATCTTCTCTCGATAGTTTGCCTTATGATCATAGTAAAGCTGTGCCTTCTTCCATCTTCCGTAAAGCAGCAAAAGGCTCAGGCTAAGCAGGCAAGGCTTCAGCCGAAGCTCAGACGTATTCAGAAAAAATACGAGGGCAATCAGCAGAAAATTCAGGAGGAAACACAAAATCTGTACAGCCGCGAGGGCTTTAGCGCCATGGGCGGCGGCTGTATGCCGATGATTATACAGCTTATAGTTATGACCGGTCTTTTCCAGGTCAACTATCACCCCTTCTCAATGGTTCTGAATATCAGAGGCGATGTGCTCTCATCAATTAAGGAAGCCGTTATGCCCTTGCTCACCGAGACGGAGGCAAAGGGTGCTTCGTTCAGAATAGAGCTTTACGCTCTTCAGCATTGGAGCGACATTCGTAATTCCGTTGCCGGTCTTACTCCCGAGATGATATCAAAGGTTGATTTATTCTTACAGAGATTTACCGTTTTCGGACTTGACCTTTCGCACACTCCGAATTTCAGGGTATTTGACATTTATTGGGCAATACCGATTATAACCGGCGTTTTGTCGCTTGCCATGAGCGTTTATTCCCTTATGCGTCAGAAAAAATTAAACCCGGAAATGTCAAAAAATCCGACAATGGGTTGCATGATGCTTTTCACACCTGCCATGCAGATTTACTTTGCATTCCTCTTCCCGACTGTTGTCGGCATATATGTAATTATGTCTACCGTTGTTTCCTTTGCGCAGATGGTGGTTCTCAATATAACCCACAGTCCGCAGAAGGTTCTCGCAAAGTTAATGGTTGAGGAAACCGTTGAGCGACGCTCAAAAGAGGCTAATATCAAAAAAATAGCCGAGATGAAATCTTAAAAAAGAATGGTGTATATAAATGATTAAAGAATCGGTAAAATCCGCGTCTACCATAGAGGACGCTAAGGCCGCCGCCCTTTTGGAACTCGGTCTTACAGAGGACGACGTATATAATATAGAAGTTTTACAGATGCCGCAGAAAAAGACATTCGGTATTTTCGGCGGAAAGCCTGCCGAGGTAAAGGTTTGGGTTGACGTTCCCGAGAAAAAGGAAAAACCCGTTTCCGAAAAGAATACGTACAAAAAACCCGCTTCGGCTCCCAAAAAGGTCGAAGACAGAAAAAAGGAAGCCAAAAAGGAAAACACCCGTAAGGTCGAAAAAGAAGAAAAGACCGAAGAGGAGAAAAAGGCTTCTTTGAAGGAGACAAACGAGTACGAAAAAACCGCTTCTTATATAGCGGAAATTGTCAAGGGTCTCGGACTTCCCGAATGCAGCGTTAAAACCTTTGCAGACGACGAGGAAATTGTTTTTGAGCTTGACTGCGGCGATGATTACGGCATAGTTATAGGCAGACGCGGCGAGACTCTCGACGCTATACAGTACCTTGCAAGAATGGTTGCAAACCGCGGTGTTTCGGGCTATAAGCGCGTTTCCATAAACATCGGCAATTACCGTGAAAAGCGCAAGGGTGCTCTTGTTTCTCTTGCCAAAAAGGACGCTGCAAGAGCCGTTCGTACAGGCAGAAATATAACCCTTGAACCGATGAACCCCTATGAGCGCAGAATTATTCATACTGCCGTTCAGGAGGTTGAGGGTGCAACCTCGTTCTCGGTAGGGCAGGACCTTGACCGCAGAGTTGTAATTGCTCCCGAAAACGGCGGCAAGGGCAGCTACGGCGACAGAAATTATCGCAGAGGCCGCGGCGGAAGAAATGACCGCAGACCCAAGCGCGAGCCCTATGTTCCGCAGGTTGCTCCGGACCGCGAACAGAAGAACGACGCTGCAGGCGTTTCGGTTTACGGAAAAATCGAAATTAAGAAAAATACAGAGGAATAATTCTGAGTTTTCTTCATTATCGAAAGAGTTTTAGACATTTGAACCGCATTTTTGTCGAAAACTTCGTTAACGAAACAAATAATCAGATTTTAAGAGCACCGGATATGCGGACAGCATGTTTCGGTGCTTTTGTTTTTTAAAATATCAAAGCCGAGCTCTGAGAATTTATTGATTTTAAAGGCGGCGCGACGGGCAGAGTTTTTCGTCTGTTCGCAGAAAATACAAAGCCAAACAGATAAAAGTGGTGATTTTATGAGTACAATCGCGGCTATTTCAACAGGTCTTGCCGCAGGAGGCATAGGAATAGTCAGAATTTCGGGCGAAAACGCCCTGAATGTAGCCGATAGCATCTTCAAAACCGTACAAGGTATCGAATTAAAAAAACTGAGCGGCTACAAAGCGGCGTTCGGAAGGGTATTTTTTGACGGAAAACCCATTGACGAGGCCGTTGCGCTCGTATTCAGAGCACCGAAAAGCTATACGGGCGAGGATGTTGTGGAGATTTCCTGCCACGGCGGCCTTTACATAACAAAGCAGGTTTTAAGAGCGGCACTCAAAAACGGCGCTGTTCCTGCGGAGCCGGGAGAATTTACAAAACGTGCGTTCTTAAACGGAAAGACCGACCTCACAAAAGCAGAGGCCGTTATGGGTATTATTTCGGCTCACGGCAAGGAGGCGGGCGAAGCCGCTTTTTCGGCACTTGAGGGTGCCCTTTACAAAGAAATACACAAGATTACCGATGTCCTTTTAAAGATAAATGCGGCTCTTGCGGCGTGGGTGGATTACCCCGACGACGAAATCGAGGATCTCACAGACGAGAGCATTTTAGACGCAGTTACCTCGTCAAAAGCAGCTCTTAAAGAACTTTTAAACCGTTTTGACGCAGGTCAGGCGATAACCGAGGGAACCGAAACGGCGATAGTCGGCAGACCGAACGTCGGCAAATCAACCCTTATGAATATGCTTACGGGAACCGAAAAATCCATAGTAACGTCGGTTGCCGGCACAACGCGCGACATAGTTGAGGAAACCGTTACGATAGGCAACGTTACGCTTCGTCTCGCGGATACGGCAGGTCTACGCGAAACAGATGACACCGTTGAGAGCATAGGCGTTGAGAGAGCCAAAAGAAAAATCGCCGCTGCAAAGCTTATCATTGCCGTGTTTGACTCGTCCTGCGCGCTCTCCGACGAAGACAGGGAAATTTTCGATTTGTGCTCCGGCAAAAGCTGTCTCGCCGTTATAAACAAGACGGATTTGGAGCCGAAAATCGACGAAGATGAAATAAAACGCAACTTCGAAAATGTAGTTTATATATCTGCAAAGGATAATTCGGGACTCGATTTACTTCGTGAAACAATCGAAAAAATACTCGGAACGGCAAATTTCGACACGACCGCGGCTCTTTTGATGAACGAAAGACAGCTGTCCTGCTGCGAAAAGGCTTATTCGGCACTCTGTGAGGCGGAAAATGCCGAGAAAACAGGCGTTACAAGAGACGCAATTCAAGTCTGCATAGACTCCGCAATAGAAAATCTTATGGTTTTGACAGGCGAAAAAGCCACCGAAAGCGTGGTAAACGAGATTTTTTCGCAATTCTGTGTAGGCAAGTGACGGAGATAAATTATGGAATATTTTGCAAAAGAATATGATGTTGCCGTTATAGGCGCCGGTCACGCCGGTATCGAGGCAGGTCTTGCCTCGGCTCGGCTCGGTTCAAAAACAATAGTTTTTACCATTAACCTTGATTGGATAGGCAATATGCCGTGCAATCCGTCGATAGGCGGCACTTCAAAGGGCCATCTTGTAAGAGAAATAGATGCTCTCGGCGGCGAAATGGGAAAAGCTGCCGACAAAAACGAGATACAGTCGCGTATGCTCAACCGCGGAAAAGGTCCGGCTGTTCATTCGCTGCGCGCGCAGATTGACCGCAGGGAGTATTCAAAATATATGAAGCACGTATTGGAGCTTCAGGAAAACCTTGACGTTAAGCAGGCGGAAATAGTCGATTTGTCACGCGGCAAGGACGGTCTTTGGAGATTAAAGACGCGACTTGAGGCAATTTACAGCGCAAAGTGTGTTGTTCTTGCGACAGGAACATTTTTGGGCGGCAGAGTTTACATAGGCGACGTCTCCTACGAGAGCGGCCCCGACGGAATGTTCCCGGCAAATGAGCTTTCAAAGGCACTTTACAATATGAAAATTCCGCTCAGACGGTTTAAAACGGGCACTCCGTCGCGTGTAAATCGACGCAGCGTGGATTTTTCGGTGCTTGAAAAGCAGGAGGGCGACGAAACAACAACTCCGTTTTCGTTTGACACCGACACTCCGCCCGTAAACAAGGCGGCTTGCTATATTGCGTATACAAATGACGAAACAAAAAAGGTTATCCTCGATAACATACAGTATTCGCCGCTTTACAGCGGAAAAATTCACGGCGTGGGACCGCGCTACTGCCCGAGCTTTGAAGATAAAATTATGCACTTCCCCGATAAAAAACGCCATCAGCTTTTTGTTGAGCCGTGCGGACTCGACACGGAGGAATTATATTTGCAGGGAATGTCCTCGTCGCTCCCCGAGGCGGTACAGCTGAAGTTTTTGAGAACGATAAAGGGACTTGAGCACGTTGAGGTTATGAGAACCGCGTATGCTATTGAATATGACTGCGTGGATCCGCTCGCACTCAAGCCGTCACTCGAATTTCTCGACCTCGACGGACTTTTCGGCGCAGGGCAGTTCAACGGCTCCTCCGGCTATGAGGAGGCCGCGGCGCAGGGTCTTATAGCCGGCATAAATGCCGCGCGGAAGGCTCAGGGTAAGGAACCCTTTATACTTGACCGCGCATCGTCGTATATAGGCACGCTGATAGATGACCTTGTGACAAAGGGCTGCTCCGACCCGTACAGAATGATGACCTCGCGTTCGGAATACAGACTTTTGCTGAGGCAGGATAACGCCGATATGCGCCTGACACCTCTCGGCTACGAAATCGGACTTGTCTCCGAAGAAAAATACCAACGGCTTCTTAAAAAGCAGGAGATGATAAGAGCGGAACGCAAAAGGATTGAAGATACTTCGATTCCCCTGACTGACGAGCTGCAGCAGCTGCTTGTTTCACGTGGAACATCTCCCTTGCCGCGCGGCGTTAAAGAGGTTGAGCTTTTAAAGCGTCCGCAGATAACATATGACGATTTGACCCCGTTCGACGTAAATCGACCCGATATTCCGCGTGAAATATTCGAACAGGTTGAAATTGAGCTTAAATATGAGGGTTATATTGTGCGGCAGACGGCACAGATAAACGAAATGCGCCGACTCGAGGTGAAAGCTATTCCGCCCGAAACCGATTATAATAAGATAGACGGACTGCGGCTTGAGGCGAGAGAAAAGCTCTCTAAAATACGGCCTATGAATGTGGGTCAAGCCTCAAGAATAAGCGGCGTCTCACCTGCCGACATATCGGTTTTGCTCATTTACCTTGCCAAGGAGGGCAAATAATGTTAAACAGAGATTTGCTTTACAAAACAGCGGAAAATATGGGTGTTAAAATCGACGACGACGCCTTTAAACGTTTTGATATTTACGCCGAACTGCTTTTTGAAACCAACAAAAATTTAATCTGACGGCGATAACCGAGCCGGACGATATGACGGTGAAGCATTTTGCCGACTGCCTTTCCGTATTTAAATATGTAGATTTCAAAGAGGGCGCAAAACTTATTGACGTCGGCACGGGGGCAGGCTTTCCGGGACTTGTGTTACTCCTTGCAAGACCCGACCTTGACGTAACCTTCCTTGACGGAACGGGCAAAAAGCTTGCCTTTATAGAAAGCGTCCTCTCGAATGTCGGCTTAAACGGCAATATTCTTCACAGCCGCGCCGAGGAAGCGGGAAAAGACCCTCTGTACCGCGAAAAATTCGACTTTGCAACGGCAAGGGCTGTGGCGTCTCTGCCCGTCCTTTGCGAATATTGCATACCTTTTATTAAAAAGGGAGGCTCTTTCATCTCTATGAAATCGGCTTTTTCCGACGACGAAATTTCCTCTGCGTCGGCTTCTCTTCGTATTCTCGGCGGCAAAATAGAGTCGGACAATGTGTTTGATTTGGTTGAAAACACAAGGAGAAGAATATTGATCATAAAAAAGATATCGCAAACTCCGTCAAAATATCCTCGCGCTTCGGCAAAAATTTCTAAAAATCCTTTGGGATAATGGGTTTTAACCGCACCGATACGCGATTTTAGACGAACGAATTTTCTTTACAAGTACACCTTCACGGTGCTATTCTTTAAGCAAGGACAAGCACTGCGGAGGTGATTTTTTTGAAGTCAAAAGACAAAATCAAAACTGCGGCACAGGTGCTACTGCTGCCGCAGGACAGTATTTTGCCGAACCCCGATCAACCGAGGAAACGGTTTGATTATGACGAGCTTGAGGGTCTTGCGCAAAGCATACGGCAAAACGGAATACTTCAACCCGTAACGGTTCGCAGAAGAACCGACGGTAAAAACGTGAAGTTTGAACTGGTTGCCGGTGAGCGCAGGCTCCGTGCGGCAAGGCTCGTCGGACTTACAAAAATTCCGGCAATCGAGACGGACGCAGACGAAAAAAGCTCTGCCGTTTTATCTCTGATTGAAAATCTGCAGCGGCAGGACCTCAACTTCTTTGAGGAGGCCGAAGCGGTCCAAAGGCTTGTTGAGAAGTATTCAATGAGCCGCGAGGAGGCGGCCGATAAGCTCGGCAGGGCGCAGTCCACGCTTTCAAATAAGCTGAGACTTTTGCGGCTCCCCGAGGAAATGCGGTACACAATCGAAAAAGCCGGGCTTACCGAACGTCACGCGAGGGCACTGCTTACTCTCGAAAACGACGTTCAGCGCGAGAGGGCGCTCGAAATTATCACCGACCGACACTTAAATGTTCAGGAGAGCGAGCGCCTTATCGAGCAAATGCTCAATCGCAGGAAAAAGAAAAATCCCATTAAAGGCATACGCGACATAAGAGTTTTTATAAATACTCTCAATCACGCGGTAGAGGCGATACGCAGGGCAGGTATCGACGCGGACGCAGCCAAGAGCGAGACGGAGGAGTACGTTGAATACACGGTGCGTATTCCGAAAATCGAACAGATAAGAATTTCTCTGCCCGGAGACGGCGAAGCCGTCTGACAATCTTGTAAAATGCGCCGAACGGTACTACCCCTGCCGTTCCGCATTTTAAATACCCATATCCTTCTCTTTCACACCCCACATCCACAAGCAGAACGGCGGCCTTTTCGGTCGCCGTTTTGCTTTGCGGCTTTTACCGTACGGAAAACGCATATTGTTTCACGTGAAACAATATGGCAAAAACAACGAAAATGCAATGTTCCACGTGAAACCTTCGATGACTTTCGGAAAATATCACCGAAAATCTGACACAATAATAAAATACCTCTTTGAATTGGGCGATGTTTGTGTTATACTTTAAATAGTGTATTCAAACGGGGTATAAGCCTCTGAAACAGGAGTGATAAATAAGGTATGGCAAAGACCGTTTCCGTGATAAACCAAAAGGGCGGCGTAGGCAAAACGACCACGGCTGTCAATCTTTCCGCCGCAGTCGGCGCTCTCGGCAAGCGCGTTCTGCTCGCCGATATAGATCCGCAGGGCAATTCCACAAGCGGCTACGGTATCAGCAAGAGAAACATTGAAAATTCAACATATGATATGCTCATAAACGGCGTAAAGGCTTCTGAAGTCGTTATGAAAACGAAATTCCGCAATGTCGATTTGCTGCCGTCGGATATGAACCTCGCCGGTGCCGAGGTCGAGATGATAGGTATGGACTCGCGCGAGAGTCTTCTCAAAAAAGCTCTCACCGATGTCTGGGAGGATTACGACTACATTTTTCTTGACTGTCCGCCGTCACTCGGGATAATAACAATAAACGCGCTGTGTGCGAGCGACACCTTTTTGGTGCCGATACAATGCGAATACTACGCACTTGAGGGGCTCGCGCAGCTTATGTCCACCGTCCGTCAGATTAAGAGGCTTTACAATCCGTCGATAGAGCTTGAGGGCGTGCTTCTGACAATGTACGACGGCAGACTGAATTTGACGTCGCAGGTAGTTGCGGAGGTAAAGAAGTTCTTTCCGCAAAAGGTGTATAAATCAACCATACCGCGTAACGTCAGGCTTTCCGAGGCTCCGAGCTTCGGCGAACCGGTAATGTATTATGACCGCAATTCAAAGGGAGCGGCGGCTTATGCGGATTTTGCAGAGGAATTCATTAAAAAGCAAGCGAGGGAAAACTAATGAGGAGAACTATCGCATCCATATCTGTTCTTATACTTGTCGTATCACTTTTGCTGACCTCGTGCGGGAAAAGGCGCACCTTTGAGCCGTCGGGCGTGACGGGCGAAAAGACAGAGACCGCCAAGTCTCAAAGAGGCGAAATCAAGCTTGAGCCCGATAAATTCACCTTTTACGGCGTACAGATGGGAATGACAACCGACCAGGTTCAGATTTCCGTAGGCAAGGCGGCACAGGTTTACGCAAGAAACGATAAGATGTTTTTGACCGAGGACGTAAAGGTAAACGAATTTAAAAACGGACTCGACAGAGTTGTTTATTACATCTTCAATACAAACAATCAGCTTGTCGAGGTGCAGTATGTGGTATCCTCGTCCGACGGAGTTTCATATCAGAACGCCGTCACTATCTTCCGCGGCATCTACGGTCCCGACGGAATAGAGATACAGAGCGAAATAGGCAAGCGCGAAACAATTTGGGAATATATGGACGTTTACGTTATAGTCGCGAGAAACGACGAAAAGGACGTCGTAATTTCATATATGCAGAAAAGTCTCTTTGAGACCGAGAATCAAAAGGACGTTGAAAAATACAACGAAACAAAGCAGGGGAGGAAATAAGATGGCAGCCAGAAAAGGCGGGCTCGGCAAGGGTTTTGAGGCACTTATGCAGTCAAACACCATGGATGACGAGCTCGGAGAAAAGGCGACGCTTTCGATAAACGATATTGAGCCGAACCGCGGTCAGCCGAGAAAGACCTTCAGCGAGGAGTCTCTTTCGGAGCTCGCCGACAGCATAAGAGAGCATGGGGTTTTGCAGCCGCTTTTGGTAAGACTAATGCCCGACGGCAGCTACCGTCTTGTCGCAGGCGAGCGTCGCTTCCGCGCGGCAAGGCTTGCGGGGCTTTATGAAGTTCCCGTTACCGTTCGCGAGATGACCGATGAAGAGGAGAGTGTGTTTGCTCTTATCGAGAATTTGCAGCGTGAGGACCTCAATGCCGTAGAGGAGGCGGAGGGTATAAAAACCCTTATCGACACCTTCGGCTTCACTCAGGAACAGGCGGCTCAAAAGCTCGGAAAATCGCGTACGGCGGTTACAAATTCACTCAGGCTTTTGAATCTTCCCGACAGCGTCGGTTCCCTTTTGAAGGACGGTAAAATCTCAATGGGTCACGCGAGGGCACTTTTGGCCGTCGAGGACGAGGCCGAGATGAAAAGTATAGCCGATACGATAGTCAAAAACGGCATATCCGTCCGCGAGACGGAGCGACTTGCCAAAAAAGCCGGAAACGGCGGCACGGCGGCGGTAAAGAGAAAGAAAAAACGCGACACCTTTTACGACGAGGTTGAGCTTGCGCTGGCCGGAGTTTTGGCACGCAGGGTTAAGGTATATAACGGCAAGGGTTCGGGCGGCAGCATAGAAATAGAGTTCTTCGGCAAGGACGATTTAAAAAAGCTTGCAGAGCAGCTTGAAGCACTTGAATAATTTGAATTTTAATTTTTCGGAGGAAGAAAAATGCTTGATATTAAGCTTGTAAGAGAAAATCCGGATCTCGTAAAAGAGAACATCAAAAAGAAATTCCAGGAGGAAAAGCTCGCGCTTGTAGACGAGGTAATAGAGCTTGACAAAAAGTTCCGTGAGTCAAAGCAGAGAGCCGATGAGCTCCGCGCCTCAAGGAACAAGATAAGCAAGGAAATAGGCGGCCTTATGGCAAAGGGTCTGCGCGAGGAAGCGGAAAAGACAAAACAAAAGGTTGCGCATCTCGCAAAGGAGCTTGAAGAGCTCGAAGGCAGCGAAGAAACACTCTCAGCGGAAATCAAAAAGAGAATGATGGTTATACCTAACATCATAGGCGACGATGTTCCGATAGGCAAGGACGACAGCGAAAACGTAGAGCTTCAACGCTTCGGTGAGCCGTATGTTCCGCCGTTTGAGATTCCCTATCACGTAGACATTATGGAAAAGCTCCACGGAATCGACCTTGATTCCGCAAGAAAAACGAGCGGCAACGGCTTTTACTATCTCTGCGGAGATATTGCAAGACTCCACTCTGCGGTGCTCTCATATGCGCGCGACTTTATGATAGACAGAGGCTTCACATATTACGTTCCGCCGTTTATGATAAGAGGAAATGTTGTTAACGGCGTTATGAGTTTCTCCGAAATGGAAAATATGATGTATAAAATCGAGGGCGAGGACCTCTACCTTATAGGTACGTCGGAGCATTCGATGATAGGCAAGTTTATAGACACCATAACTCCCGAAGCGGAGCTTCCCAAAACTCTCACAAGCTATTCGCCCTGCTTCCGCAAGGAGGTCGGCGCGCACGGCATAGAGGAGCGAGGCGTATACCGCATACATCAGTTTGAAAAGCAGGAAATGGTTGTTGTCTGCAAGCCCGAGGACAGCGATATGTGGTACGAAAAGCTCTGGAACAACACCGTTGATTTCTTCCGCTCGCTCGATATACCGGTGCGCACCCTTGAGTGCTGCTCCGGCGACCTTGCCGATTTGAAGGTCAGAAGCCTTGACGTTGAAGCTTGGTCTCCGCGTCAGAAAAAATATTTTGAGGTTGGCTCATGCTCAAACCTCGGCGACGCTCAGGCGAGAAGACTCGGCATAAGGGTTAAGGGCGAAAACGGCAACTATTTTGCACACACTCTTAATAACACCGTCGTTGCTCCGCCGAGAATGCTCATAGCCTTCCTTGAGAACAATCTCAATGAAGACGGCTCCGTGCGCATTCCCGAGCCGCTCAGAATGTATATGGGCGGTAAGGACGTCATAAAATAAGCGTCTTACCCGAAACCGGTATATTTTCCACTCCCGTTCCCCTGTTTAAAGAGGAAACGGGGGTTTATTTTATTTAAAATTTATGAAAACGTCGGATTTTGACAATTTTCAACGATTTGTTGCAAATTTGTTGACAAAAAAGCAAGGATATGTTAACATCGTTGTACAAAAACGATAAAAAATAAAAGGAAGTGTATGTATGTTTTGTAAAAAATGCGGAGCGCAGTTAAATGACGACCACGCTTTTTGCGCTGCCTGCGGGGCACAAAAAGGAGAAGGAACCGGCTTCTGTGCCAATTGCGGACAGCCGATTGCGCCGGGTTCGGCTGTGTGCGCCGGCTGCGGAGCACCGGCAGCTGCAACGGGAGCATCTACGACAGCACCCACGGGAGCATACGGGCCGATGCCCGGAGCAGCACCCTCGGCGGCACCGCAGGTGAGCGATAAGAAAAAAAATCGTCGCATTGCTTCTTGCCATTTTCCTCGGGCAGCTCGGCATACATAATTTCTATTTGGGATATACCAAAAAAGGCATTATTCAGCTTTGCGTATCCTTGCTTTTAAGCTGGACATACGTCGCTCCCCTCGCCATTTGGATATGGGCGCTCGTAGAGGGCATAAACGCCTATCAGGGTAAGCTGCCGGATGCAGACGGCAGACCGCTTTCCGACTGATAAACGCCGCATTGCCGGCACAACGGTCAATTAAAGCTCGGGTCGGTGTCTTAACGGGCATCGACCTTTTTCGCTGTAAAAATGCGCGCACAAAAGCGGTATTGACAAATTGCCGCTTACGGTATATAATACAAAGGCTGTTTCGACGGCACGGTTTTTGGCGTAAACCGAGTTTTTCCGGTATTCACCTGTCCTTTAACTGTGACGTTCGAGGCGAATATTTTAATGAGGTGAAAAAATGACACAGGCAGAAAAACAGGCTATTATGAAAGAGTATGCTACTCACGAGGGCGACACCGGTTCGCCGGAGGTTCAAATCGCTGTTCTCACCAAGAGAATCAACGACCTCACCGAGCATCTCAAGGAGCATCACAAGGACCATCACTCAAGAAGAGGCCTTCTTAAAATGGTAGGTCACAGACGTAACCTCCTCGCATACCTTCAGAAAACCGATATCGAAAGATACCGTGCAATCGTTCAGAAGCTCGGTCTTCGTAAATAATTTCGCACTTAAGGCAAGCGGTTTTTTACCGCTTGCCTTGAATTGCTTTTTACGGCAGGCGTAAAGGGCATATAAAATAAAATCCGACGGGGCGTTTATCCGATGCTTTAGCGGTAAATGGAATCTTTAAACTTTCCTCTTAAAGGTCGCATTTATTGCTAAAACCGGAAGTGCCTCTCGGAAATTTAAGAAAAAGAGGTAAAAAAGATGTTTTTCAAAAACTTCAAGGTTTGGGAAACCGAATTTGCCGGCAGAAAGCTCTCTGTTGAGACCGGCAAAATGGCAGGACTTGCAAATGCGTCTGTAATGGTTCGCTACGGCGACACAAACGTGCTTTGCACCGTTACGGCTTCGGCAAAGCCGAGAGAGGGTGTTGATTTCTTTCCGCTCTCCGTTGATTACGAGGAGAAGATGTATTCCGTCGGCAGAATCCCCGGCTCATTCCAGCGCCGCGAGGGCAGAGCAAGCGAAAAGGCGATTCTCACATCAAGATGTATAGACCGCCCCATTCGTCCGCTTTTCCCGAAGGATCTCCGCAATGACTGCTCCGTGGTTGCAACCGTTATGTCGGTTGACCCCGATTGCAGCCCTGAAATTGCCGCGATGATAGGCGTTTCAACCGCTATCGCAATTTCCGATATTCCGTGGGACGGCCCGATTTCCGGCGTTAACGTAGGACTTGTTGACGGCGAAATCGTATTGAACCCGACTCTTGAGCAGAGAGCAAAGACCGACCTTAACCTTACCGTTGCTTCAACGGCAGACCTTGTTGCCATGATTGAGGCAGGCGGCAACGAAATTTCCGATGACCTTATGTTCGACTGCATTATGGCAGGTCACGAGGAAAACAAAAAAATCGTAAAGTTCATTCAGGGCATTGTAGACGAAATCGGCAAGCCGAAGTTCGCTTACGAATCCTCCGACCCCGATCCCGAAATTATGAAGGAGATTGAGGACTTCTGCATAGAGGATGTCAAAAAGGCTCTTGATACAGACGACAAGCTTGTCCGCGACGAGGCTCTTTTGCCGATATACGAGGCTGTTCACGAGAAATTTGATGAGAGATTCGAGGGCAATGAGGGCAAGATCGAGGAGATTATGTATCTTGTTCAGAAGCACGTTGTTCGCTCATGGCTCAAGGACGAGCACAAGAGAGTCGACGGCAGAGGCATAGACGAAATTCGTCCGCTCAACGCCGAAATCGACCTCCTTGCAAGAGCGCACGGCTCGGGTTTGTTCACAAGAGGTCAGACTCAGGTTCTCTCGGTTGCCACACTCGGCTCCATGAGCGATTGCCAGCAGCTTGACGGCCTTGACGAGCAGAAGGAAAAGAGATATATCCATCACTACAATTTCCCGTCCTACTCGGTAGGCGAGACCAAGCCTTCAAGAGGCCCCGGCAGACGTGAGATAGGTCACGGTGCACTTGCCGAGAAGGCTCTTCTTCCCGTTATCCCGTCGGTTGATGAGTTCCCCTATGCAATCCGCGTAGTATCCGAGGTTCTCTCGTCAAACGGCTCTACTTCACAGGGTTCTGTCTGCGGCAGCACACTTGCACTTATGGCGGCAGGCGTTCCGATAAAGGCTCCCGTGGCAGGTATCTCCTGCGGACTTATCACAGGTGACGAGGGCGTTTACGGCGACTTTATGACCATGGTTGATATTCAGGGCCTTGAGGACTTCTACGGTGATATGGACTTCAAGGTTGCAGGTACCAAAAAGGGTATAACCGCAATTCAGATGGATCTTAAGGTTCACGGCCTTACTCCCGCAATCATCAAAGAGGCGTTTGCAAAGACTCACAAGGCAAGAAATTATATACTTGACGAAATAATGCTTCCCGTTATAAGCGAGCCGCGCAAGGAGCTTTCAAAGTGGGCACCCAAGATGCTCACCACCAAGATTGACCCCGATAAGATAGGCGACGTAATAGGCAAGCAGGGCAAGGTAATTCAGAAGATTTGCGCCGAGTGCGACTGCAAGGTTGACGTGAGCGAGGACGGTCAGGTATTTGTTTCCTCGATTGACCTTGACAATGCAAAGAAGGCAATCTTCATTGTCGATACAATAGCTAACGGCCCCGAGGTAGGCGCTGTTTACAAGGGAATCGTTACACGCCTTATGAGCTTCGGCGCGTTTGTTGAGATAGTACCCGGAGTAGAGGGTATGGTTCACATCAGCCAGCTCGACGTTAAGCGCACCGAAAAGGTTGAGGACGTTGTAAATGTCGGCGATGAGATAATCGTCAAGGTTCTCCCGAAGGACGAGCAGGGCAGACTCAATCTCTCTCGCCGCGAGGCACTTATAGAGGTTGAGGGTCTTACTCCCGAAAACGACCTCTCCGAGGAAAATCAGCACAGAGGCGGCAGACGCGACTTCGGCAGAAGACCGCACCGCTCGGATCGCCGATGAAAAAAGAGCCCCGATATGCCGTGCGAGCGTGAATTATTCGGCGCACAGCGAAGGGAAATGCAAAATAAAATACCGTATATTCGGATTAAAAATCCCTCTCGATGTTTTGCCATCGGGAGGGATTTTTTGCGGGTTTTCGGCGAGAAAACACTGTACGTTTATTTTTCGCTTTTCGGAAGTGTAACGAGCATTACCGTGCCGGCTTCCGAGCAATCTTCGACTCGGACGGAACCGCCGTGAAGCGCGGCAATTTCCCATACGAGCGCAAGCCCGAGACCCACTCCGCCGTGCTCTCTGCTGCGCGCCTTGTCAACACGGAAAAACGGCTGGAAAATACTCTCTCTGTACTGTTCGGGGATTCCGTGACCGTTGTCCCTTACGCGTATTTGAACGTCGTTTTCGTTGCAGACTATCGAAATGTTAATTACCGAATCGCGTCGGGTGTAACGGACGGCGTTTTCGGTGAGGTTAAATATCATACGGTAAATCAATGTATCGCTGCCGATTATGAGAGCATCGCCGTCGTGTGTAAGATATACATTCTTTTCATCGGCAATCGGGGCGAGATCGGCAAAAACTTCATCTGTCATGGGAGCTAACTGTATTTTGTCGCTGCATTTAATGTTGCGAAGCTCGCTCATCTCAAGCAGGGTATTCGTCATCTGCGACATACGTTCCGTTTGCTCTTGTAAAAGTCTCAAAAATTCCGCCGTTTCAGGTTTTATATCTGTGTGCTCAACGGAGAAAAGCTCAATTTGTGCCTGCATTAAGGCAAGGGGTGTGCGCAGCTCATGTGCGGCATTCCCCGTGAATTGCCGCTGCGCCGTGAACCCCTCGTTAAGCCGTTCAATCATATTGTTAAAAGAATAGCTGAATTGTTTGAATTCGGGCAAGACGTCCTTGCTGATTTTCATATCGGACAGATTATTCGGCTGAACTTTTTCCGTTTGCGAAGCGAAAGAACGAAGCGGCTTCAGTGCCTGACCGCTGACAAAATACGCAAGCACACCGCTGAACAGAGTTACTGCTGCCGTTATATACCAATTGGTTGTGTTAAACGATTCTTGAGCGCCGTTCACTATGATTGTAAGGTCTCTGTCAGCGTCTTCGCTTTCGGGATTAAACGAATCGGGCTCACTGCCCTGCGTATCGCCGCAAGCGGATATTTTACTGCCTATGGAGTCCATATATCGCTTGCCGGAATAGCCGATAAACAATTCATCAGCACGCAGGTGATACCTATTAAAAATGCGGTCATTATTGTAATTCGCCATTGTAAAGATAAATTCTTCATTTTTTATTCTCCATCACGTAGCCTTCCCCTATGCGATTATGTATCGGGTCGTATCCCAAAGCGGCGCGAAGCTTTTTCTGAGCGATGAGATGTGAACTCTTATGGAATTGCTGAAGTCGTCTATACTGCTGTCCCAAACGTGTTCAAGAAATTCCTCCTGACTTATCGGACGCCCCTGGTTGAGTATAAGGTATTCGAGAATTTCGGTTTCTTTTCTTGTGAGCGTCAGGTTATCGCCCGAAACGGACGCCTTTCTCAATTTAGTATCAAATAGGAGATTGCCGCAGGACAAGACAACATCGTTTTGAGTGAAACAGCGGAGCGTCAGACTGCGGATTCGTGCCGCCAGCTCGTCCAAATGAAACGGCTTTGTCAGATAGTCGTTTGCTCCTGCGTCAAGTCCGTTAACCTTGTCGGCAACTTCGCACCGAGCCGACAAAATCAGCACTTTTGTGTCTTTATCATCTTTCCTGAGTGTTTTAAGAACGGTTAAACCGTCTTTTTCGGTGAGATTAAGGTCCAATACAACAAGGTCGAATTTCTCTATCGAGAGCATATCCAAAGCACTTTGCCCGTCGTAACAGCAGTCTACACTGTAAGCGAGACGCCTTAAACTGCGTGCGATGGTGTCGCAAAGAGCCTTTTCGTCTTCTACAACTAAAATGTGCATACGCGATTCTCCTGTCCGTTTTTTCAATTATAAGTATTTTATCATAAATTCCCCTGCGACAGCAGGAGCGGCACGAAGTGCGGCGGCGAAAGCCGCAATTTAGTCATTCAATGTTCTCCGAAACGGTCAAAATCTTTGATTTTGTTTTCGTTTCGTGAGGTTATTTTATCATAAATTCCCCTGCGACAGCAGGAGCGGCACGAAGTGCGGCGGCGAAAGCCGCAATTTAGTCATTCAATGTTCTCCGAAACGGTCAAAATCTTTGATTTTGTTTTCGTTTCGTGAGGT
>ENA-OQMX01000137-OQMX01000137.1-human-gut-metagenome-genome-assembly--contig:-NODE-137-length-19416-cov-2.632381_pt1 | contig 19416 bp, 13 predicted proteins | sample MGYA00242622_ERZ504866 | MGnify/ENA primary metagenome ERZ504866 (study PRJEB26092, sample SAMD00036422) | human gut metagenome | host: Homo sapiens | study: EMG produced TPA metagenomics assembly of...
CAAGCTGTCCTCCAGTCACGGATGACGCCTCATTGCTGGCATCTATGCCCTGTATTCCTGCGTATCCTGTAGTATTCCTGTTTCGTTTATGAATTTCAACCCCATTATCATCCGTTAAAGGCTTGCCGTTGTTATCTACAGCAACAGGAAGTTCATAGTCATACCACGCCTTATGCAAACCATAGACTTTTGAAAAATCGCTAAAATCATAATCATAGTTCGTAGTATCAAGTGTTATATCCCTGCTATTCCCACTGCAACTGAACACACCATCATCGCCATAAAGTTTAGGACACACTGATATATCTATGGCCACAAGATTGTTGTTGTCAATCTCAAGTTCTTTAAGGTCAGGATGACCATCAAGCTTTATACCCTGGATATTATTGTCTGAAATATAAAGCTTCTCCAATAAACTGTTTGATGCTATATCAAGCTCTGCAAGAGAATTTGATGATGCGTCAAGATTAACCAGATTGGTGAGAGTAGATACATCAAGCTTATTTATGCCAGTATCCTTGACATAAAGCTCTCTAAGTGCTGTATTCGCAGTAAAATCCACCGCACCCAGAACATTGCTGCTGACATCAAGGTAGCTAAGACTTGTGTTCTTTGACACATCTATTGATGTAAGTCTCGTGTTAGAACAATCAAGTGTTGTAAGCGCCGGGGTATTGTCTATGTTCACCTCAGCCACATAGCTATTTGAACAATCAAGCGAACCAAGGACTATATCACCGGATACGTCAAGCTTGGTAATTGACGAACGAACAACAACTCCACTGTCGCTCTTTGCTCCAGCACAATAAAGATTCTTAAGCTTCTCATGACCTGACACATCAAGGACAGGCAGTGAACGCATGCTGTCACAATAAAGTGTTGTAAGCTCCATGTTTGAGCCAAGATCAAGTGTTGATATGGTGGTTCCACTTACGCCAAGCACCTTAAGCCCCTTCATATTGCTGACATCTATCGATGAAAGGTTTGTTGAATTGGCATTGAGCAGTACAAGATTATTGTAATCAGCCAGAGATGTAAGGCTTGTGATCTTGTTTCCACTTATATCAAGATATGTAAGTTTCTCTGCACTTACCGGCAATGTCAGACTGTCTATTCTGTTACTTGAGACATCTATATATTCAAGATTCTCAAGATTCTCTATATCAAGATTCCTTATAGACTGCTCATTACAATCCAGCTTTGACAGATTGGTGAACAATTCTACGCCATTCAAACTTGATATAGCAGGAGAACACTTCGAAACATCTATAGATGTTACATTCGAGATCTCCGCATCTGACAGATAACCATTACTGTCTGTATCGAAATTACTCGACACATAGCTTCTAAACGACGAATCCGTAAACGTGTCAGCTATGGATACGCCATCATCCGCTGCATAAACCGGGCCAACACTGGCCAGTGACTGGACAATCATCGCTGCACTCACAGCCGCTGCCAGCCATCTCTTCCCTTTTCTCATAAAATACCTCCCTTAGTAATTCATGGTTTATTTACAATTAATCTAATTTTAGTATACCTGTTTGTGCAATGTCAACATAATGTTATCAATAATACTGCATAATATAACGCCATGCAAACAAAAAATTGCCGGAACATGTTCAATTCATAGCAGCAACATTATCCCGGCAAATCTTTATGATATTGTTAGCACAGACACTTCAAATATCCATATAATTTATTACTTCTTTGTGATATATCCCTTAGCCTTCAGAAGCTCTGCACAGAGAACTGCACCACCTGCAGCACCTCTTACAGTGTTGTGTGAAAGGCCAACGAACTTCCAGTCATATACTGAATCCTCACGGAGACGTCCAACGCTGATACCCATACCTTTCTCGAAGTCAACGTCCAGAGCAACCTGTGGTCTGTTGTCCTCCTCAAGGTACTGGATAAACTGCTTTGGTGCACTTGGAAGACCAAGCTCCTGAGGCGCGCCCTTGAAGCTTGTCATAGCCTCGATAAGCTGCTCCTTTGTAGGGTTCTTTCTGAACTTTACGAATACAGTTGCTGTATGTCCGTTGAGAACTGGGACTCTGATACACTGGCTTGTGATAGTGATTCCCTCTGCAGGAACGATCACACCATTCTCCTTGTCTACCTTACCCCAGATTCTGAGTGGCTCCTTCTCTGACTTCTCTTCCTCACCACCGATATATGGGATGATGTTGCCAAGCATCTCAGGCCAATCCTTGAATGTCTTACCTGCTCCTGAGATTGCCTGATATGTGCTTACGATAACCTCGTATGGCTCAAATGGCATCCATGCTGTAAGTACAGGTGCGTAACTCTGGATTGAGCAGTTAGGCTTAACTGCAACAAATCCTCTCTCTGTTCCAAGTCTCTTCTTCTGGAACTCGATAACCTCTGCATGGTCTGCATTGATCTCTGGAACCATCATAGGAACATCAGGAGTCCATCTGTGAGCTGAGTTGTTTGAAACTACAGGAGTCTCTGCCTTGGCATAAGCCTCCTCTATAGCCTTGATCTCATCCTTTGTCATATCTACTGCTGAGAATACAAAATCAACTGTGGCAGCAACCTTCTCTACCTCATTGACATTGTATACTACAAGCTTCTTAACTGCCTCTGGCATCGGTGTATCCATCTTCCATCTGTCACCAACTGCCTCTTCGTATGTCTTGCCTGCGCTTCTTGGGCTGGCTGCAACTGTAACGACCTCGAACCAAGGATGGTTCTCAAGAAGTGAGATAAATCTCTGACCTACCATACCTGTTGCGCCAAGGATACCTACCTTTAACTTGTCACTCATTTTTCTTCTCTCCTATTTATCTTTTATTACTTTATGACTCTTACCTTAACAACTCCCTCGATTGCTGAGAGTTCTGCGATGTCGTCTGCTGTTGGCTCTACACCGATATCAAGGATAGAATATGCGTAATCGCCCTTTGCCTTGCTGATCATTCCTGATACATTGCCGCCCTTCTTGGAGAATACTCCTGTGAACTGGGTGAGCATGTTAGGGATGTTCTTGTGGCAGATAGTAACTCTGGCTACATCACTGCACTGTCCCATGTTTACGTTTGGATAGTTTACAGAGTTCTTGATGTTTCCATCGTTGATGTATGCCTTGATCTCCTTACAAGCCATAACTGCACAATTGTCCTCTGACTCTGCTGTTGAAGCTCCAAGATGTGGGAATGCTACCACGTTCTTGTAACCTGCTATAGCTGGGTTAGGGAAGTCTGTCATATACTTTGCAACCTTGCCTGAGTCGAGTGCCGCCTTCATATCCTCATCGTTGACCAGTACGTCTCTTGCGAAGTTGAGGATCTTAACGCCGTCCTTCATCAGTGCAAATGCATCTGCATTGATCATTCCCTTTGTGCTGTCAAGAGCTGGAACATGAACTGTTATATAATCACAGTCTCTGTAGATATCCTCTACATTTGTGATGTGCTTTACATCCTTTGAAAGTCCCCATGCTGCATCTACTGACACATATGGATCATATCCGTATACCTGCATGCCGAGCTTAAGCGCAACATTTGCAACCTTTGCTCCAATGGCACCAAGTCCGATTACACCGAGCTTCTTGCCAAGGATCTCATTGCCTGCGTAGTTCTTCTTCTGCTTCTCCACCATCTTGGCGATATCTGCCTCAGCGGCATTGTTCTTGACCCAGTTGTAACCACCAACGAGGTCTCTTGAAGCCATGAGGAGTGCTGCTACTACAAGCTCCTTAACACCATTTGCATTTGCTCCTGGTGTGTTAAATACTACGATACCCTTCTCAGCGCACTTATCAAGTGGAATGTTGTTGACACCTGCACCTGCACGGGCTACTGCCAGAAGGTTGTCTGACAGCTCAAGATCATGCATGGATGCACTTCTGACCAGAACTGCATCTGCATCTGCGAAATTGTCTGTTACTTCATATGTATCAGGTAAAAGCTCCATACCGCACTTGGCGATAGGGTTTAAGCAATTAATCTTTACTGACATGTCTTTTTCTCCCTTTTCTGTTACTATATATTACTTGTTCTCTGCCTCGAACTTCTTCATGAACTCTACAAGCTTCTCAACACCCTCGATAGGCATTGCGTTGTAGATAGATGCTCTCATACCACCTACTGTTCTGTGACCCTTGAGGTTGACAAATCCAGCCTCTGTAGCCTCCTTGACGAACTTTGCATCAAGGTCTGCGTCACCAGTTACAAATGGTACGTTCATGAGTGAACGGTCTTCCTTTACTACAGTTCCCTTGAAGAGCTCTGAGCTGTCGAGGAAATCATAGAGGATCTTGGCCTTCTTCTCGTTGTGAGCCTTCATAGCCTCAAGGCCGCCCATCTCCTTAACCCACTTGAATACCTTACCACAGATATAGATGCCGTAGCATGGAGGTGTGTTGTAGAGTGAGTCTGCATCTGCCTGAGTCTTGTACTTGAGCATGGTTGGTGTAAATGGCATTACGTCATCTCTGATAAGATCCTCACGAATGATAGCCACTACTACGCCTGCAGGACCAACGTTCTTCTGAACTCCGAAGTAGATCATACCGTAATCCTCAACATTTACAGGCTGTGAGAGAATGTCTGATGACATATCTGCAACGAGTATCTTGCCCTTTGTGTTAGGAAGTGTGTGGTATGTTGTTCCATATATAGTATTGTTATGACAAATGTATACATAATCAGCATCGTCATCTATTGGAAGATCTGAACAATCTGGGATATATGAGAAAGTCTTGTCTGCTGATGATGCAACTGCAACTGCCTTTCCATATTTCTTTGCTTCTTCGTATGCTTTCTTTGCCCACTGACCTGTGATGATGTAGTCAGCTACGCCATTCTTCATGAGATTCATTGGAATTGCTGCGAACTGCTGAGAAGCTCCTCCCTGAAGGAAAAGCACCTTGTAGTTGTCAGGTATGTTCATGAGATCTCTGAGATCCTTCTCTGCCTCTTTGATGATATTGTCGAAGGCCTTAGATCGATGGCTCATCTCCATTACGCTCATGCCTGTTCCCTTGTAATCAAGCATTTCTTCTGCTGCCTCTTTTAATACCACCTCAGGAAGAACTGAAGGGCCTGCTGAAAAGTTGTACACTCTTGCCATTTTTGTATCTCTCCTTCTTTTTAGTTGTGACGATGATTTTTCCTTCCTGACGAACAGATTGTCAATACTTGTATTCCTTTCTGGGGACGCTCTCGCTCGTTTCGGTCTGCAGCGGTACTAAGGCTCACTTTGTATCGCCAAGTACCGGCGACCTCAAATGCCCTGCGAAAGGAATACAGCAATTTCCAATCTTGTTCTTCGCTCAAGGCAAAATCATCTGTTGTGACTTAATTAAATGTGTGCGAGATATTTTACTTAACAAAAATGTCCTTCGTTCCCATTTATGTGAAAATTCTGACTTATATTTGTTCTTTTGGTGTATCCCGCTTGCGATTGTCAAGTTTTTTGTCTTAAAATCTTATATTTTCAAGTGAATAAACTTGTTTGTCGCTTATATCCCTGTACTATAGCACTCTTTTCGCCTGTCGGCAAGTGGGGATTATATATAAAGGCACCATATTTATGTATGTATGCACACAAATATGGTGCCTTTTCATCTTGTGCCGGCGTATATATTACATATCGTCCTCTGAGAAACAGGTGTCGATGGCTGCTCCCGGAGCTACCATTGGCCATACCTTGTCGTCTCCCGCTATTGTTACATCTATTACCACAGGTCTGCCTGCTGTCAGGGCTGTCTTCATTGCTGCCTCGAACTCATCAAGGGTGTTGGCTCTGATTCCCATGGCACCAAGTCCCTCTGCTACCTTGACGAAATCTACCGAATCGTCAAGCACGGTGTTGGAATATCTGTGGTCATAGAACAGTGTCTGCCACTGTCTTACCATTCCAAGTACGTGGTTGTTCAGGACTACCTGGATGATAGGCACGTTGTATCTCGCAGCTGTTGCTATCTCGTTCAGATTCATTCTGAAGCATCCGTCACCGGCTATGTTGATGACTGTCTTATCAGGTCTGCCGTACTTTGCTCCGATAGCTGCGCCAACACCGTAACCCATGGTTCCAAGTCCGCCTGATGACAGGAATGTCCTAGGCTCCTTGAATGTATAGTTCTGGGCTGCCCACATCTGATGCTGTCCGACATCTGTTGTGATGATCGCATCACCCTCTGTAAGCTCGTAGATTTTCTTGATAGCTGCAGGTCCGTTCAGTGTGTCAAAGCTGTACACGTCAGGATTCTGCTTCTTGAGGTCTTCGATCTCAGACATCCATGTCTTGTTGGACTGGGCGGCAAGCTTGCTGTTGAGTATCTTCAGGACTTCCTTTGCATCGCCGACTATACTGGCATTTGTTGGGATATTCTTATCTATCTCAGCCGCATCTATATCTATATGTATGATCTTTGCATTTGGCGCGAACTTGGATGCATTTCCGATAACTCGGTCTGAGAATCTGGCACCAACAACGATCACAAGATCTGCCCTTGACACACCGAGGTTGGACACCTTTGTTCCGTGCATACCGATCATGCCTGTATATCTCTCGCTTCTTCCGTCAAATGCGCCCTTGCCCATAAGTGTATCGCACACTGGTGCATCCACCTTATCTGCAAATTCTGCAAGCTCTGCTGATGCGTCAGAGATGATACATCCGCCACCTGCCATGATAAATGGTCTTCTTGAAACCTTGATCATCTCAAGGACTTTGTTCACATCCTCCTCGCGGATGGTGTCTGTCTTTCTCTCGATGACCTCCGGTGTCTCTGGTATATACTCTGTCTCCGCTGCGGTTACATCCTTTGTTATATCCACAAGCACCGGGCCAGGTCTGCCGCTCTTTGCGATCTTGAACGCACGTCTGATGGTCGGTGCAAGATCATCTATGTGCTTCACGATAAAGCTGTGCTTGGTGATAGGCATAACAACACCTGCAATGTCTACCTCCTGGAAGCTGTCCTTACCGAGCATATTTACACCTACATTTGCTGTTATTGCCACAACAGGAATGGAATCCATGTATGCTGTAGCTATACCTGTTACAAGGTTGGTGGCACCCGGACCTGATGTGGCCATACATACTCCGACCTTGCCTGTAGCTCTGGCATATCCATCTGCCGCATGGGCAGCCCCCTGCTCATGTGATGTGAGCACATGGTTGATCTCATCCTGGTGCTTGTAGAGGGCATCATATACGTTGAGGATAGTTCCTCCCGGATAACCGAACACGGTGTCAACGCCCTGTTCTTTAAGGCACTCTATAACAATTTCAGAACCTGATATCTTTGACATCTTACTTTCTCCTTTTCCCTTAATTGTGATCAATTAATTCTTTGGCACCTCAAGAACAGCACCTCTGTTGCCTGATGTAACCATAGCTGCGTATCTTGCAAGATAGCCTGTTGTAACCTTTGGCTGTCTTGGCTTCCATGCAGCCTTTCTCTTTGCAAGCTCCTCGTCTGAGACATCGAGCTTGATGCTGAGGTTGTTGATATCGATCTCGATCATATCGCCTTCCTCAACAAGAGCGATAGGTCCGCCCACAGCAGCTTCAGGTGATACATGTCCGATGGACGCTCCACGGCTTGCTCCTGAGAATCTTCCGTCTGTGATAAGGGCAACTGATGAGCCAAGTCCCATACCAGCGATGGCTGATGTAGGGTTGAGCATCTCTCTCATACCAGGGCCTCCCTTTGGTCCCTCGTATCTGATGACTACCACGTCACCCTCTACGATCTTGCCGCCCTTGATAGCTGCGATTGCGTCCTCCTCACAGTCAAATACCCTTGCAGGGCCCTTGTGAGCCAGCATCTCAGGCACAACTGCTGAACGCTTTACTACAGAGCCGTCTGGTGCAAGGTTACCCTTGAGTACAGCCAGACCACCTGTAACTGTATATGGATTGTCCATAGGTCTGATGACCTCAGGATTCTTGTTTACACTATTGGCAACAGCCTCTCCTATTGTCTTGCCTGTAACTGTCATGCAGTCCTTGTTGATGAGTCCTGCATCTGCAAGCTGCTTGATAACCGCATACACACCACCGGCCTCATTGAGATCCTCCATGTATGTGTGGCCTGCAGGAGCAAGGTGACACAGGTTAGGTGTCTTTGCGCTGATCTCATTTGCAAATGAGATATCAAAGTCGAAACCGATCTCATGTGCGATGGCTGGAAGGTGGAGCATAGAGTTGGTTGAACATCCAAGTGCCATATCAACTGTAAGAGCGTTGATGATTGACTCCTTTGTGATGATGTCTCTAGGCTTGATGCCCTTTCTGTACATATCCATAACTGCCATTCCTGCATGCTTTGCAAGCTTAAGTCTCTCTGAATATACTGCAGGGATTGTTCCATTTCCAGGAAGTCCCATTCCAAGAGCCTCTGTCAGACAGTTCATAGAGTTTGCTGTGTACATACCTGAACATGATCCGCATGTAGGACATGTCTTGCACTCATACTCGTATACATCCTCCTCAGTCATGGTTCCGGCTGCGTATGAACCTACAGCCTCGAACATACTTGAAAGACTTGTCTTATTTCCCTTTAGTGTCCGGCAAGCATAGGGCCGCCAGATACAAATACTGTTGGAACATTTACTCTGGCTGCTGCCATGAGAAGTCCTGGAACGTTCTTGTCACAGTTAGGGATCATGACGAGCGCGTCAAACTGATGTGCTATAGCCATAGCCTCTGTTGAGTCTGCGATCAGATCTCTTGTAACCAGTGAATACTTCATTCCGATGTGTCCCATTGCTATACCATCACACACAGCGATCGCCGGGAACATAACAGGTGTACCACCTGCCATGGCAACTCCCATCTTTACTGCCTGTGCTATCTTGTCCAGGTTCATGTGACCTGGAACTATCTCATTGTATGAACATACAATACCTACTAAAGGTCTCTCCATCTCTTCCTTTGTCATGCCCAGTGCGTTGAACAGAGATCTGTGTGGTGCCTGCTGCATTCCAACCCTAACATTATCACTCTTCATCTTATTCTCCTCCAATAATGGTCCTTTCTATATTCTCTCGCAGATAAGATCACCCATCTCGGAACAGCTTACGAGCTGTGTTCCCTCTGAGTGGATATCTATTGTTCTGTATCCGTCCTTGAGAACCGTCTTTACAGCGTTCTCAACTGCATCTGCCTCTTTGTCAAGGTCAAATGTGTATCTGAGCATCATTGCCGCAGACAGGATGGTTGCTATCGGATTCGCCTTGTTCTGGCCTGCTATGTCAGGTGCCGATCCGCCTGATGGCTCATACATACCGAACTTTGTCTCGTTAAGTGATGCAGATGAAAGCATTCCTATAGAACCTGAGATCATGGACGCCTCGTCTGAGAGGATGTCTCCGAACATGTTCTCTGTGAGAACCACATCGAACTGTGCAGGATCCTTCACAAGCTGCATCGCGCAGTTGTCTACGAGCATGTGTTCAAGCTCAACCTCAGGGTAATCCTTTGCCACTTCCTCAACGACCTTTCTCCAGAGTCTTGATGAGTCAAGGACATTGGCCTTGTCAACGGATGTGACTTTCTTTCTTCTCTTCATAGCTATGTCAAATGCCTTGATGGCTATTCTTCTGATCTCGTTCTCATTGTATGTGAGGGTATCAACGGCTGTCATAACTCCGTCAACCTCCTCTGTGTGTCTCTCGCCGAAGTAGAGACCACCGGTGAGCTCTCTCATCATCATCATATCAAATCCGCGCTCTGCGATCTCAGCCTTAAGTGGACATGCCTCCTTCAGTTCATCGTAGAGATTTGCAGGACGAAGATTGGCGAAGAGGCCAAGCTCTTTTCTGATCTTCAGAAGTCCTGCCTCCGGGCGGAGATTTGGAGGGAGCTTATACCATGGTGATGTGGATGTATTTCCTCCGATAGAACCGAGGAGAACTGCATCCTTTGACTTTGCAACTGCCACAGCCTCGTCTGTGAGCGGTACGCCTGTTGCATCTATTGAACATCCACCCATGAGTATCTGCTCATAGTCAAATGTATGTCCAAACTTTTTACCTACTGTATCGAGAACCTTCATAGCCTCTGTGACTACCTCAGGGCCGATACCGTCGCCTTTTATTACGGCTAAATTACACTGCATTTTCTTATTCCTTCTTTCGATTATTAATTCTTGCTATTTATATAGTTGATGAGTCCCTCACTCTTGATGATCTCCTGCATGAATGGAGGGAATGCCTGTCCCTTAAATTCTGTTCCCTGGGTTCTGTCATAGATCATACCGCTGTCGAAATCGATCTCCACGTCATCGCCTGCCTGGATAGCCTCTGCTGCCTCAGGGCACTCGATGATCGGAAGTCCGATATTGATGGCATTCCTATAGAAGATTCTGGCAAATGTCTCTGCGATTACGCAGCTTATTCCTGAAGCCTTGATAGCTATAGGTGCATGCTCTCTTGAAGATCCACAGCCGAAGTTCTTTCTTGCCACCATGATATCGCCCGGCTTTACGCGCTTTACGAAATCCTTATCTATATCTTCCATACAGCTCTTTGCGAGCTCTGCAGGGTCTGATGAATTCAGGTATCTTGCAGGGATGATTACATCTGTATCTACGTTGTCACCATATTTGTGTACTGTTCCATGTGCTTTCATACTCTATATCTCCTTATAAAATATTCTGTAATAAACTGAATCCTATAAACCGAGTTCGTCAGGGCTGCTGATCTTACCTGTGATGGCTGAAGCTGCTGCTACAGCAGGGCTGGCAAGATATACCTCTGAGTCTACATGACCCATACGTCCTACGAAGTTACGATTGGTTGTTGATACAGCTCTCTCTCCTGCTGCCATAACGCCCATATGTCCTCCAAGACATGGTCCGCATGTAGGAGTTGAAACCACTGCTCCGGCCTTGACAAATATAGTCATAAGACCTTCCTCAATACACTGAAGGTAGATATCCTGTGTTCCAGGGATGACGATAACTCTGACACCGTCAGCAACCTTTCTTCCCTTGATGATATCTGCTGCAATTCTCATATCTGAGATACGTCCATTTGTACATGAACCGATGACTACCTGATCGATCTTGATGTCACCGACCTCATCGATAGTCTTTGTATTCTCTGGGAGATGAGGGAAAGCAACTGTTGGCTTAAGCTGTGACAGGTCGATGGTGTACTCTGCATCGTATACAGCATCCTCGTCTGCCTCATACTTTGTATATGACTTTGTGCTGTGCTCCTTCATGTACTCCTCTGTAAGCTCATCGACAGGGAAGATACCATTCTTGGCACCTGCCTCGATGGCCATGTTCGCAATTGTAAATCTATCGTCCATTGTGAGGTTCTTGATTCCCTCTCCAACAAACTCCATAGACTTATAAAGCGCACCGTCAACACCGATCATACCGATGATGTGAAGGATGACGTCCTTACCACTGATCCACTTTGTCTTCTCTCCAACGATGTTGAACTTGATGGCTGATGGAACCTTGAACCAGGCCTTGCCTGTCACCATTCCTGCTGCCATATCTGTACTTCCGACACCTGTTGAGAATGCACCGAGTGCTCCGTATGTACATGTATGTGAGTCTGCTCCGATACATGTCTCACCAGCCACGATAAGTCCTTTCTCCGGAAGGAGCGCATGCTCGATACCCATTGCTCCGACATCGAAATAGTTCTCGATCTCATTTGCCGCTGAGAACTGTCTTACACACTTACAGTGCTCTGCACTCTTGATATCCTTGTTAGGTGTGAAGTGATCCATGACAAGTGCTATCTTCTTCTTGTCAAATACTTCCTTCTTGTTGAACTTCTCCATCTCGTGAATTGCGACCGGAGTTGTTACGTCATTTCCTAATACTAAATCCAAATCTGCCTCGATAAGCTGTCCTGCTTCAACTGATGGCAGTCCTGCATGAGCAGCTAAAATCTTCTGAGTCATGGTCATACCCATATTTATAGTCCTCCTATCATTTGTTTCTAAATACAAATTCTTACTCTTGATAATATCACTCATCTAGGTATAATTACAATATATAAAAAGAATAGTTATTATAACCTGGAGGAATATCATGATAAGTAATCTGAACAATTACGTTATTTTTCATACAGTTGCCAAAGCCGGCAACATCAGCAAGGCCGCAAATCAGCTCTACATCAGTCAGCCCGCGATAAGCAAGGCTATTTCCAAACTTGAAGAAGAACTCGTCACTGCGCTTTTTAACAGAAGTTCCAGAGGGGTAACTCTGACTGAAGAGGGACAGGTTCTCTATGAATATGTTGAGAGGGCATTTGACTCTCTGAATATGGGTGAGGAAAATCTGAAGAATTACAAGGAGCTTGGAATCGGTCACATAAGAATCGGAGTCAGCACATCGCTGTGCAAGCACATCCTTCTGGATTACCTGAAGGACTTTATAAAGGAGAATCCGAACATCAAGTTCAGCATCGACTGCCACTCAACATTGAATACCATCAAGCTTCTTAAGAATGACGACATAGACATAGGTCTGATTTGCAACACAGAGCTTCCAAAGGGGATAGTCTACTCTCCTGTCAAGGAGATACATGACGTATTTGTGGCAAGCCCTGAATATCTGGATAATTTCTACGAGCGCGCAAATGGCAGAGATCAATACAGCTTTGCCGATGAGCTTTCAGGCAATATCAAGGGTAACATTATACCGCTGCTAAACTCAGGCTTAGCCTCTGCCACACACGGCGATGCAACAGATCAAGGTGCGGATAAAAAAAGCAGAGATAACGGACATTCATCCGGCGTCTCTGCTTCTACCACTATTCATAACTCAAGCAACTCAGGTATGTCCAATATATCAACAGTCAACATCCTTGAAGGCTCCAACCTCATGGTTCTGGAGGAGGCAAATGTAACCCGTACCCACGTGGACGAGTATCTCCGCTCACAGGGCATAAGCTGCAGCCAGGTACTTGAGATCAACAACATGGATCTCCTCATCGACTTCGCCGCCATCGGCATGGGCGTTGCCAGCGTGGTACGTGAATTCGCACATGAACAGCTCTCATCCGGTGTTATAACCGAACTTCCGCTTGACACTCCTATTCCGAGCAGGAGTGTCGGCTTCGCTTACTCAGGAATGAAGAATCAGAGCACGGCTATGAAGAAATTTATGGAGTGGGTAGGGGTGTGATTACATGCTTCTGTTTACTGTCCCACCTCAGCATAAATAGCATGATGCATATTCCAAACAGCGAAACCAGTGCGCCAGCCATAAGCCCAGGTGTTCTGTATGCAATTTCTATATCGTGACTGCCCGCATATATCCGGACCCCCATATTGCCTCTACCAAGGCGAATTTTTTCTGCCGGCTCTCCATCCACATATATCTTAAACCCATCATTATATGGATATGCGATATACAGGATACCTGGATTTTTCACATCCACACTTCCATAGAAAGTATTTTTTACAAATCCTGTACACTCAAGCGGACTATCAAGTATCTTCTCTTCTGCTTTCTCAAATTCATCTGCATTGTAATTGTATACCTTTACAAATCGCTCTCCGACACTTCCTGTTTTAGAGCTGGTCGCACCTCCTATAGTTATCCTGACATGTTGTCCTTTCTTTACGAGGCCGACATGTGACAGCTGTTCTGTAACATATGACCCATTCGATACCCTGAGATCTCCGTCCACGATCATCTCCACATAGTGATCGCGGCTATCCTTACTGTAGACATACATATCCATATCAGATTCAGCATCAAACTCATACCGGGTCATCGGCACAAATGCATTTGACGTTCTGTATATGCAATAACCCACTGATTCCTTAAGTGTGTCCTGATTGAGATAAGAAGTACTCCAATCCGATATATCAATCTCTGTAAATACATCTGACGACAGACCACAGCCACTCTTCATAAAATCATTCTGATTTTCAAGAGGTGTCCTGTCTGCTTTCCAGTCTACGATACCATCATCCAACATAAATCCCATCATCTCAGGAGTTTCTGCTTCATACAGATTGTATACGTCATTCTCAGCAACAAGGTTATATCCTGCGTAAGTACCATTCTCCGGACTCAGCACATATCTGACATTGTACATGAGCGCTGTAAGCGGTGTAGTTCCCGAATATATATATTCAACATTGTCAAAGTGGGCAAGTCCCATACTGGAAAACGCTCTGATCGTATTTCCATTTGCCATGGATGAATACCAGTTTGTCTGAGAATATGGCGCATAATTCTCATAAACCATAGCGCTCTTTCTGGTGCCATTTTCTGTATCCAGGGAATTGTATACTGATTCCCACTGATCTAGTCTTACAGCATCTGTCAGAAGACAGTCCTCCGTCTTGCCCGGCATTACATATAATGCATTTCCCATAATCTCAGCTATCCAGCAGCCACAGATAATGCACACAGCCACTCCCGGCTTTATGCTTCCTCTTCTGCAAAGCACGCACAGAATGGCTGCAAATGCCAGCATAAGCATAAATATAACATAGCCAAGCGGGGTACTCATCTCTCTGCTGTCAATAAGACTTGCCACAAATATTACGCCTGCCACCACAGTACTTACAGCAATATACCTCAGTCTCAGCTTACCAAGATTCATGAGAATTCGATATGCTGCAGCAATTAATATAAACGTTAATATAAATGCAAACCTGTTTCCAAGTCCATGTGTGATCGTCATGCCATGGAACACGTAATTGAGCGGAAGATAGTTCAGGGCAAGCACTAACAGGGTCATGGCTATACAGTATTTCACCCTCGTCTTCCAGTCGCACACATCAGACAGAATAAAAATGCAGGCAGCAAATATAACAATACTTCCACAATAACTGTTATTGCTGAACATAGATACACATTCCAGATCCTTCAGCGGATAGAATGAAGATATATACGCTCCAAACTGTCCCCACATCTGTGTTCCTTCAAGCCCCATATCAGTCACCGAAGACGCCGCTCTCATGACCACCAGTCCGGCAGGAACCAGAACCACTCCTGCGAGCAGAGCAGACAGCACCGAGCAGCCGGCAAACGAAAGTCCTCTGCGTAGGAAATCTTTGACATTTTCCCGTTTTCCAGCAAGAAATATATCACGGCAAACACACATATATAGAATGACAAATAGAAATTGCATATGATCGACGCTGCCAAAGACAGCGTGTATAACATCCATCCTTTTCCATCTGACAGATGCTCTATGCCAAGTGCCACTATCGGAAGCAGAATAAGCCCATCAAGCCACATAATATTATGTCCATATGCAAGGACATACCCGGACAGTCCATATGCCATACTGCATGCCAGCTCTATGAACGTTGCAACTGTCTGGCTGTACCCATTCTCTGTATTTTTCTTATTGGTATGTCTGAAAAAGTAAAGCGCCGTGACCGGCAGGCAGGCGGATTTTATGATGATAAGCAATACCATGGAAAGTTCCAGCCTGCTCTCTCCCAACATCAGAACGATGATATTGAACGGGCTCAGGCAGTAATACAGTAACTCCTGTACAGCATCGATTCCCATTCCCATCGACCAGATAAAGCTTCCTTTGCTACCTCCCGAAATCCATTCAAATAACATATGAAACATATTCTTATACTGCACATATGCATCATACGTCAGAAAACTTTTATCTCCGAACGGATATGCTTTCTGCAGGAGCAAAATTACTGTATATACCAGAACTGTAACTAAGAATACAGCAGCATACAGTATCCCACTCTTTTTATATTTTTTTACTTCTCCTTGCTTTATACCCATATCAATCCCCACTTAATTTATTGCAGTATCTGTTCTATGCAGCCTGTACCTTCTTTTTCCTGCTGCGTCTAAGATTCACCATGTATAAGACAGCTATGAGCCATCCTGCTGCAGATAATATAAGACCAAGCTTGAATCCATATGTTACATACCTGAATTCTATTGTATGTGTTCCAGCAGTCAGCTCCAGACCCACAAGTGCACCATTTGCCAGTGTTGTTATATCAGTCTTCTTTCCATCAACATACGCTGTAAAGCCTCTGTAATAAGGAATTGATGTATACAATATACCATCCTCATTTGCTGTCACCGTACCCTTTACATATGTAGATGTCACTGTGTCAAGTGAAAGCGTCCTATCCTTAATTGATTCCTTGCATTCCTGCATCCTGTCATCATGATATTCATAGAAATCTATACACGTTACTCCCTTTTTTAGGACTGTGGACAGATTGACTGCCTGTATCTCGACCTTCTGCCCACTCTTCAGCTCACCGAGATCAAGTACATCTTTTGGCGAAGGATAAGCGTCATACTCGTTTATATCTGCTATCACGTTTCCATCTACAGTTACAATATTACACAGCTTATTTGCATCCTCAAGGCTCACATACAGATGCATATCCCTCGGAGCTGTAAACGTATAAATCTGTGAGGCATGGTAATCTTCATCAAGTGACACATTCATGTATGTATAAGCATTTTTATCAGTCTTTCTCTCCAAAGTTACTCCATCCGGCAAGATCTGTCTATCCGGAGCGCTTCCTCTGTATTTCACATCAAAATTAGTCAGTTCATCCGGTGAAACACGGGTGAACACTCCTTCAACTCCCGACACATCTTTCACGAATTCATTCTGCACCTCAAACGGACTACATCTGACACATTCCAATCTTTTATGCTGCCATCTGTAGAAAAGCCCGCTCCCACAGCATAGTCTGTTGTATACCATGCAATCTCATCGTCTATATCATACACATCGTTCTTCAGATTATATCTTTGCTCCTTTGTATACCCACCATAATATGCATCTGCATCCGATAATACATTTCTTACATTGAACATAAGCGCAGTTACCGGTGTAGTATTTCTGTATGCATATGTAGCGCCGTGATCCTGATATACCATTCCAAGCGCATCAAAAAGCCATGTCACTTTTGTATTTATGATTGAAGAGAATATATTAGTGTCTGAATAGACTGTATTATTTTGTGACAAAATCCAGGATGTCTTTCTATTAAGATCACTGTTGTCCTTTTCATTATATATGGCTCTCCATCCGTCAGTTCCGCCTAGATGCTCCTTGCCCGTAGTATATGCATCCGTATTCACATATACGGCATTGGATATCAGCTCCGCAAAAAGTATTACTATAAAATTCACAATCAGAGAATTTATCTTTATGCTGTTTCTGGCCTGTAATACAAATACCATAAACAAATATATAATAAGCAGGATCGTAACCATATAGCAGACTACATTCTGCACCTCATTATTTTCCAGAAAAACGCCCCCAAAGAAAGCCAAAAAATACAAACTGCGGTCAGTATCACCTCCCGAACCCCCGGCTTCGTCCAGTTCACAGCACACTCAAAAGCTGAAACAATAAGAAGTATGACAAGAATAAAAGCATATCTGTAAGAATATAGATGTGGATATGTGAACCCATGAAGAACATACAGTGCCCCTCGTCAGATTCAGACAGGCACAAGCAGCGCTATCTCCACCAGTCTCTTAACTCTTGCCCGAAGCTGTATATTCCTGTTAAACACATATACAACCGCAAGGAAAAGCAGAGACAGTCCCATATACATATTCCTTGCATACAGAGTTCTTCCAGCTATATCTATATCATGTCCCCAGAAAAAGCTCTGGAACAAATTTGCAAAATTACCAAACTTGCTAAATGGTATATCTTCTGTGAGTGAACTTGCACCTTCTCTTCCAACTATCGCAAGGAAACACGGCACAAGTACAACACATGCACTGAGTGCAGCCGTTATAGATGTGAGTGCAAACTTCACTCCACGCTTCCAAAACATTTTCCAGCTATCCTTTTTCACATCGATAAACCATATCACAGCTATCATAGCCACAAACCACGAAAAATAGAAGTTGAATACAAATGACATGAAAAGCATCACAAAATAAAGTCTCACATCACCGCCCTCAATAAGTCTCTCAACGCCAAGCATCATAACAGGCACGAGAAGAAGGCATATAAGCCAAATGAGATTATACTGATATGCAAGCATATAATCGCACATGGAATAAGCCATTCCCATCACAACACAGAGTATGTCATTCAGCCATCCGTGCTGCATTTTATTTCTGCTGGTATGCGATAAGAAATAGGTCATAGTAACTCCGCAAAGTCCAACCTGAATACACATACTGACGATCATTCCCAGCTCCATATGTGAACCGCCGAACAAAACTGCTATTAGATTGACAGGACTTGCCAGATAATAAAAGAAATTAGTATAGAAATCATATCCTAGTCCCATGTCCCAACTGAAAAAAATTGATTTTCCCTGTCTTATCCTGCCTGATAATTCCACAAAAAACGCATAATACTGGGTATTAGAATCTCCAAGCAGTATAGTATTCTTTCCAAATGGATAACAGTCCGTCATCATCATATGTATCACTATACATATGATAGGAATCAGAAATGCCATTCCATACTTAACAATTTTTCTTGACCTGATTTTCTTTTTTTCCATAATTACTCCATCACTCCATATAACTTTGTATTTTTCCTTTTTCGACAGCATGTTGCATTATAAGTATCAATAACATAAGCAAGACCGCTGATATACTTATTCTCCATGACCAATGCTGAATCTTTGTCCCCTTATATTTTACAACAACTTTACCTGCCTCTGGCGAAACTGATATTTCTACCAATCCATCATTTAGACATTTGCTTACCGTCAGTTTCCGTCCATCAGCCATTATTGCTTCATATCCCTTATAATAATACTTTGGAACTATGCACTCCCCCGCAGTTTTACCCGCATCAAACTCATAGCTTCCGTCTGATCCATAGCGCCCCCGTATGTAAGTATCTTCGCACTTTACCATCCCGCTGCTTTCTGCTCCGACAGATGTTGCAAGATCCCCTTCTTCTGGAAGCCACTCCCAGAACCCTATGCTGTCTGTACTCCCTGCATTATCCGCATAACCTTCCGGATAGTTCACATAGCCACCAAGTTCTATATTCCATACCATATTCAGGCTAAAAATACCGATAAGTATGCTTCCAGCCGCACATAAACATGCATTTCTTCTGTATGATGGCAACAGCTTTATTATATCCACTGACTGAAGTGCAAGGCCAAGTGCCACAAAGAATTCTGTGAACATATTCAGCCTCCACGGAAACTGTATACTGACAAATGGAGTTCTGTCGATAAGTTTCCATGGAAAAATCTTTGTCTCGCATATAAGAAGCACCGCCGCTGTCACAAGGCACATCAAAGCCTTTTTATTATATACTTTTTTATATATACTGACAAATACCATAAGTGCCAGTATTCCAATCTCAATGAATGCAACCGAATACCTTCCACTCACTATCGCGAGCAGTGTCTGAGTCTCCTCATGTGTGTAAAATGCCGGTTCATTGCTTACATAAAACATTCCATCTGCAAATTGTTCAAGCACAGGAAGCCAGTAATAAC
>ENA-OQMX01000140-OQMX01000140.1-human-gut-metagenome-genome-assembly--contig:-NODE-140-length-18996-cov-3.822672_pt1 | contig 18996 bp, 19 predicted proteins | sample MGYA00242622_ERZ504866 | MGnify/ENA primary metagenome ERZ504866 (study PRJEB26092, sample SAMD00036422) | human gut metagenome | host: Homo sapiens | study: EMG produced TPA metagenomics assembly of...
CATGGATGAGCTGGTCAAAAGTGGCCAGATTCGTCGCGTGCAGGGCAAGGGCGCCTTTGTGGGGCACAAGTGGTTTGACGAGCACGCTCGCAAGGGCGGCTTCCGTCAGTCGGTTTTAGCTTCGGGCGCGACGCCGTCGGTGCGCATCCTGGCGCGCTCCAAACGCTATGCCGGCCCGTATTATGCCGACTTGTTTGGTATCGGCGAGGACGATCTGCTCTACTCGGTGCGCCGTCTTAACTGCATTGATGGTGAACCCGTGTCGATCGAGATGACGCTGATCCCGTGTCTGCTGTTCCCTGGCATCGAAGACGTGGACATATCGGTTTTCAGCCTGTATGAGACCTATGACATGTTGGGCCGAAAGCCAGATAAATCGATTGAGAAGCTCGATATTGAGGCGCTGGGCGCACGCGATGCGAGTTTGCTCGATCTTGAGCCGGGCGACCTGGCCCTCGTGCTGGAATGCCTGACCTATGACTCGAGTGGACAGGTTATCGAGTGTGCCAAGTCTTTTACCCGCGGCGATGCCGGCGGATATACCTACAACTATTAGTGTTCAGAGTGTCCTTGTGTACGGCAGGGCGCTCGTCTTTTATGGCCATATGTCGCTTGACCGATGGGCGGCAAAAACTGACCGTCTACCGAGAGAGGAGGATGAAATCGAAAAATCGGTATTAAAAACGGCTAACCTGTAATCGTTCACTGGTATTAAGAACCTTTGAATTGTTGAGCTTGGGGCCAAGATGACCACAAGGTTAGGCGGTGCGGCGGGACGGCAAGCCCGTCCGGGCCGTGTGACAATTCAAACTGCTCGTGAAAGGAGCGGGAATGAAGGAGACCGAGAAGATCGAGATCATGCACTTCGACCAGGAGGGCTACCTCGAGGACGGCAGGAACGTCTACGAGGCGGGCAAGAAGATGACCGCGCTGGCCGACCGCGTGCACGAGGAGGGCTACGACGCCGTCTTCCTGATGGGCGTCGGCGGCACCTGGGACGAGTTCATGCAGCTTGAGTACCTCATGAACAAGTTCGGCGACCGCGACCTCGAGGTCTACCTGATCCACGCCGCCGAGTGGAACGTCATGGGCCACAAGCGCATGACCGACAAGTCCGTCGTGCTGACCGCCTCCGAGTCCGGCACCACCCCCGAGGTGCTCGAGGCCATCGGCAAGATGAAGGAGATGGGCGTGCGCGTCTACGCCATGACCAACCCCGAGGGCAAGATCGGCCGGGCCGTGGGCGCCGAGAACTGCGTCATGATGGCCTCCGACCACGGCGCCGGCGGCTGCGAGAAGGGCTACTACCTCGCCGACTGCTTCGGCCTGCGCCTGCTCAACCGCCGCGGCTGCTTCCCCAAGTTCGACCTGTTCATCGAGCAGACGAAGGACGTCTGGAAGGACATGCTCGACATCCGCAAGCGCTTCGAGCCGCGCGCCGAGGAGCTCGCCAGGAAGTACGCGCTGGCCGACTACACCATGTTCATCGGCTCGGGCGCGCTGTGGGGCGAGACCATCCTGTACTCCATGTGCCTGCTCGAGGAGATGCAGTGGAAGCGCATCCGCCACATCACCTCGCACGACTTCTTCCACGGCACGCTCGAGCTGCTCGAGCCCGGCGTCCCGGTGTTCCTGTTCATGGGAGAGGACGAGTGCCGCGCCCTCGACGAGCGCGTCCGCGCCTTCCTCACCAGCGGCGTGACTGGCGACGAGGACTACGTCATCATCGACACCGCCGAGTACGCGATCCCGGGCCTGGACGACGACTTCCGCGTCATCGTGTCCCCCTGGATCCTGTCCGTGCTGACCACCGACCGCCTCTCGCGCAACTACGAGCTGGTCACCAAGCACAACCTCAAGTACCGCCGCTACTACCACCAGTTCGACTACTAAGAGCTGGTCGCAGGTCCGATATCTTGGCTGGTTGATATCTCGACCCTACACAAGGGCGTCCGCATTTGCGCGGGCGCCCTTTTTGCGTTGCTGTCGGCGCAGGGTGTCTTCGGCGGAAAGTTCATCCCGGGCTTGCGGCTCGGAGTGGGACGCGCTTTCCTGCTGGGCTGGGGGAATCGCCAGATTGAGCTGAGGGCCCGCCCCTATGTTTCTAAATGAATACGCTGTGAGCCGAGGGAGACGATTTTCCCCGCAAGCACTCTAGTATGCTAAAGTACCCAGAAGACCGGCGGAGCTATGCCGGTCTTCTGTTCTATGCGAAGCACAGCATGAGGAGGCTCACCAGATGACGGCCACACCGTGGGGATTCCGGGACATATTGCCCGAGGAGGCTCAGGCACGCGAGGAGATCGCATGTACGGTGAAGGGCTGCTTTAGGGAGCATCATTACCTGCCGGTTGAGACGCCGCTGCTCGAGGACAAGGGTTCGCTCGAGGAAGGTGGCCGCATTGCGGACACGCCGTTTAAGCTCTTTGACGATGATGGGCGTTTGCTGGTGGTCCGTCCCGACAACACGTTGCCGATCGTGCGCTTGGTTTCGACCCGCATGCGCGCGGCCGACCTGCCCCTGCGCCTGCGCTACGAGGCGCCGGTGGTTCGCGAGTGCCAGCGCAATGCCGGCGGCTCGCGTCAGTTTACGCAGCTGGGCTTTGAGCTCATCGGTGCGGGCGACGCCGCGGGCGATGTCGAGATTGTCTCGCTGGTAGCCGAGGCCGTGCGCAAGCTGGCGTTGCCCGATGCGCGCATTATCGCAGGTAGCGTGCGTCCTTTTAAGGAGCTGCTCGCGGCGTGCGAGGATCGCGAGCTGGCTGCCGAGGCCCTGCGCTGCGTGCACGCCAATGACTTTGTGGGCCTCGATGCCCGCGTGGCGGCAAGCGCCGAGTCCGAGGCCGTCAAGGCCGCCATTAGCGAGCTGCCGCGCTTGCACGGCGGTGCCGAGATACTCGACCGTGTGGATGCGCTGCTGGAAGCTGCCGGTATCGTCGCGCCGCTGACGCGCGAGCTGCGTGCCCTGGTCGAGGGCCTGGCTCCCGAGGACGCCCGGGTGCTGTCCTTCGACTTCTCCATCATGAACTCTTTTTATTACTACACGGGCCTGGTCTTTAAGGCCTATGCCGGTGGCCTGCCCGATCCGGTGGGTTCGGGCGGTCGCTACGACTCCATCTTTACCGGCGCGTTTGGCGATGGCATCGAGGTACCGGCGGCGGGATTTGCCTTTTCGCTCGAGCGTCTGGAGGCCGCGCACACTTCGGCTGAGGACGCCGCTTCCGACGGCGACCACGCCGCGGGCCGTGGTGCCGAGGGTCCGCTGCGCATCGCCGTTCCCAAGGGCTCGCTTAAGGCCGACACGCTCGACGTGCTCGAGGCCGCGGGCCTGGACGTCTCCGAGCTGCGCGACCCCGGCCGTCACCTGATCGTGCGCGGTCGCGATACGCGTGCCGGCGAGGGCGCGGTCGGCGATATCGAGTTTGTCATCGTGCGCCCCAGCGATGCGCCCGCTTTTGTGGGCTGCGGTGGTGCCGATTGCGGCATCTGCGGCTGGGATTCGCTTATCGAGGCCGACCTCAACCTGCTGCAGCTGGTCGATTTGGGTTACGGCCTGTGCACCTTTATTGAGGCTGAGCCCGTTTGGCGCGCCGGTCAGGCCGAGCGCAACTATGCCCGCCGCGGTTCGCTTCGCGTGGCAACCAAGTACCCGCGCATCGCGAGTGCCTGGTATGCCGAGTGCGGCGTGAACGCCGACATTGTTTCGCTGCACGGCAACATCGAGCTGGGACCCATCGTCGGTATGACCGATCGCATCGTGGATATCACCGCCACGGGCGCCACGCTGCGCGACAACGACCTGGTCATCACCGGCCGCATTATGGACTGCACGGCCCGCTTCTTCGTCAACCCGGGTGCCGCGCGCCTGGATCCGCGCGTTCGCAACCTGGCCGATCGCCTGGCGGCTGCCGTGAAGGACAAGCATTTTGAGCCCGTCGCGGGCTCGGCACAATAGCGCGAGCGCGCACGGGCGCCCCCATATCCGGACTGCGGGCCGATTGGTGCCGCTGCCCGGCATCTCGTTTTCCAAACGCAACCTCGACCGATAGGGGATACCGATATGAAGACCATCAAGCTTGCTCCCGGTGAGCGCCTCGTTACCAACCAGCTCAACCGCAAGGGTGTGCTGCCGCAAAACATCGTCGACGCCGCCCGCGATATCGTGGCCAACGTGCGTGCCAACGGCGATGCTGCGGTGCGCGATTACTGCCAGCGTTTTGACGGTGTCGAGCTGCAAAGCTTTCGTCTGCCGCAAGAGCAGATCGATGCTGCGCTCGAAGGCCTCGACCCGGCCTTTGTCGCCGCGCTCGAGAAGGCTGCGCGCCAGATCCGTGAGTTTCACCAGCGCGAGGTCGAGCAGAGCTGGTTTACCACGCGCCCGGACGGCACGATGCTCGGCGTTAAGGTGACCCCGCTTGCCGCGGCCGGCATCTACGTGCCGGGCGGTCGCGCGCAGTATCCCTCCACCGTGCTCATGAACGCTATCCCTGCCAAGGTGGCCGGCGTTAAGCGCGTGGTTATGGTGACGCCGCCACAAAAGGACGGCCTGATCAGCCCCTATACGCTCGCCGCGGCCAAGCTCGGCGGCGTGGACGAGATCTATATGGTGGGCGGCGCCCAGGCCGTGGCCGCGCTGGCGTACGGTACCGAGACCATTCCGCGCGTCGACAAGATCACCGGCCCGGGCAACGCCTTTGTCGCCGCGGCCAAGCAGATTGTTTCGGGCGACGTGGGCATCGACATGGTCGCCGGCCCCTCCGAGGTCTGCGTGCTGGCCGATGCCACGGCCAAGCCCATGGTGGTCGCGGCCGACCTGATGGCCCAGGCCGAGCACGATCCGCTGGCCGCCTGCTATCTGGTGACCTGCGACGAGCAGTTTGCGCGCGAGGTCGAGGCGGGTATCGACATTCTAGTGGCGCAGTCGCCGCGTGCCGAGATCACGCGCTCCTCGCTCGACAACGAGGGCACCATCGTGGTGGCCGCCGATATGGCTGCCGCCGTCGAGGCCGTGAACACCGTGGCGCCCGAGCACCTGGAGCTGCACTGCAAGGATGCAATGGGCCTGCTCGGCGGCATCCGCAACGCCGGCGCCATCTTTGTGGGCGCCTGGAGCTCCGAGCCGCTCGGCGATTATGTTGCTGGCCCCAACCACACGCTGCCGACCGGCGGCACGGCCATGTTCTCCAACCCGCTTTCGGTCGAAGAGTTCGTTAAGCGCTCGAGTGTCATTTGCTATACACCCGAGGGCCTGCTCTCCGATGCTCCTGCCACGCAGCGTCTAGCCGAGGCCGAGGGTCTGTGGGCACACGCGCTTTCCGCCGCACTGCGCCGCCGCGTGTTGGAGCAGGGCGAGGATGCCGTGAGCGCCGAGTCGATCGCCGCGGCCGACCTGACCAAGGTTGCCTGGCCGGGCGACGCCGTGGCGACGGTTGCCGAGGGCGTGGACCTGGCGGCTGCGGGCGCGGATGGCGCCGGCGCGACTGGCAAGGAGGCCTGATATGGCCGAGCTCACGCCCCGTATGAAGGAGCTCGTCCAGCCCCACTTGGCCGGCATTGAGCCCTACGATCCCAACTTTACGCCCACGCGCATCAACCTTTCGGCCAACGAGAACACCTATCCCATGCCGGCTGGCGTGCGCGAGGCGGTCGACACCGCCCTGGCTGCCACGCCGCTCAACCGTTATCCCGATCCCATGTCCAACGATCTGCGCGACGAGCTGGCCGCTTGGCATGGTGTGGCGCGCGAGAATGTCTGCGTGGGCAACGGCGGCGACGAGCTGCTCTATAACTACCTGTTGGCGTTTGGCGGCGCGGGGCGGACCCTGCTTAACTGCCCGCCGTGCTTTAGCGAGTACGCGTTCTTTGCGTCGCTCTGTCAGACCGAGGTGCGCGACGTGTGGCGCGACCCGGCAACTTTTGAGCTCGACCAGGCGGCTGTGCTCGCGGCCGCACCCGAGTGCAACTTGGCGATTGTGACCTCGCCCAACAATCCTACGGGCGACGTGGCGCCGCTCGACTTTAATCGCGGCCCTGTGCGATGCCTGCCCCGGCATGGTGATGGTCGACGAGGCCTACGTGGAGTTTGCCGACGATTCGTTTGGCGCGGCCACCACGGCGCAAGGGCTTATCGCCGAGCATCCTAACCTGGTGATTTTGCATACGCTGTCCAAGGCGTTTGGCGCCGCCGGCACGCGTCTGGGCTACGTGATCGCGACCCCCGAGGTCATCGACGTGTTCGCGGCGATTCGCCAGATCTATTCAGTTAACGTGCTGAGCCAGGCGGCAGCACTTGCCTGCGTGCGTGCCCGTGATGCCTACACGCCCGTGGTGGCACAGATCGCATCCGAGCGCGAGCGCGAGCTGTGCGCCCTGCGCGCAATGGCTGCCGATGGCATGCCCGTGGAGGCATGGCCGAGCGCGGCGAACTTTGTGCTCGTGCGCACGCCGCATGCCACGCGCGTGCGCGAGCGTCTGCGCGACGAGTATTCGATTTTGGTGCGCGACTTTAGCTACGCGCCGGGGCTTGCGGACTGTCTGCGCATCACTGTGGGTACGCCGCAGGAAAACGACGAGGTGCTGGCCGCGTTTGCCGCGCTGGTGAAGGAGGAGATGTAGATGGACCGCTATGCCGAGGTAACCCGCAAGACGGGCGAGACCGACATTGTCGTAAAGCTCGACCTGGACGGATCTGGCGTGTGCGATATCTCGACCGGCGTGCCGTTTTTCGACCACATGCTCAACGCTTTTGGCCGCCATGGTCTGTTCGATCTGACGGTACACGCGGTGGGCGACGTTGAGGTCGACGCACATCACACCGTCGAGGACACGGGCATTGTGCTGGGCGAGGCGTTTTGCCAAGCGCTGGGCGACAAGGCGGGTATTACGCGCTTTGCCGACGCGGCGATCGCCATGGACGAGACGCTCGTGATGGCCGCCGTGGATATCTCAGGCCGCGGGCAGGCCTATTGCGAGCTGCCCGTGCCGACCGAGCGCGTGGGCGGCTTCGATACCGAGCTGGCCGTTGAGTTCTTCTATGCCTTTGCGCGCGATGCCAAGCTCACGTTGCATGTGCGCGAGCTGGCGGGCAGCAACTCGCATCACATTATCGAGGCCGCCTTTAAGGCCGTGGGCCGCACGATGCGCCGCGCCTGCGAGCTCGATCCCCGCGTGCAGGGCATTCCCAGCACCAAGGGCTCGCTGTAACCTGCCAAAAAGGGACAGGTTTATTTTGGCAGGTTTTATCTGCGGAAATGCCGTCTTATGTGGTGGGTGAACGTTTAACCGACCAAAATAAACCTGTCCCTTTTTGGCAGGTTTTGAATGGGAAAAAGGAGGGTCGCGTGGGCGAACCGAAGATCGTGGTGGTCGACTACCGCAAGGGCAACTTGTCGAGCGTCGTGCGCGGGCTTGCGCGCGCCGGTGCCGCCGCTTGCACGTCGGACGATCCGGAACAGATCCGCAACGCCGACGGCCTGGTTATCCCGGGCGTGGGCGCGTTCTACGACGCGATCGCCTTTATGCGCCAGAGCGGCGAGGAGGCCGCCGTGCTCGATGCCGTTGCCGCCGGAACTCCGCTGCTCGGCATCTGCCTGGGTCTTCAGCTCTTTTTTGAGCGCGGCAACGAGGGCGTGCCTGCGGACGAGGGCGTGGTCGCGGATGGCGGCACCCCCGAGCAGGCTGGCGGCCCCTGGGTCGATGGCCTGGGCATTATGCGCGGCTCGTGCACGCGCTTGGAGTCGAGTCGCCTGAAGGTGCCGCACGTGGGCTGGGACCAGGTGCATATGACGCCCGCCGGTGCGGCCGATCCGCTGCTCGCCGGTTTTGCCGAGGGCGCCAACATGTACTTTACCCACAGCTACGCGGTGGCAGGCGATGCCGATGCCGCCGATGTGCTGGCGCGCACGCACTATACGCGGAGCTTTCCGTGCATCGTGCGCCACGGCAACGTGTGGGGCTGCCAGTTCCATCCCGAGAAATCCTCGGCGCTGGGACAGCGCATCCTTAAGAACTTTGTCAACATCGTCGAGGAGGCCGGCCGATGATCCTGTTTCCCGCAATCGATCTGATCGGTGGCAAGGTCGTGCGCCTGGAGCGCGGCGACCGCAGCCGCTGCAAGGTATATTCCGACGACCCCGTCGCCGTCGCCCGCTCGTTTGCCGAGCAGGGCGCGAACTGGGTGCATGTCGTCGACCTGTCCGCTGCCTTTGGCGAGGACGAGGACGCGTGCGCTGCCAACTCGGCGGCGATTAAGGCTATCTGCGGCGTCGACGGCCTGTCCGTGGACGTGGGCGGCGGTGTCCGCTCGCTCGCGCGCATCGACGAGCTGGCCGGCTACGGTGCACGCCGCATCGCACTGGGCACCGTGCTGGTGACTGAGCCGGGTTTTGCCGAGGTGGCAGCCCAAGGCTTTGGCGAGCTGTTGGTGGCAGATATTGCCGCGCGCGACGGTCAGGTCAAGGTGAATGGCTGGCGCGACGGCGCGGGCGTGGCGCTCGACGATGCCGTGGCGCAGCTTTCCGAGCTGGGCTTTAAGCATCTGGTGTATACCGACATCGCGCGCGATGGCATGCAGACGGGCATCGATGTGGCGGCGTATCGCCATGTGGCCGAGGTCGCGGGATTTCCTGTCGTGGCTTCGGGCGGCATCTCGACGCTCGACGACATCCGCGCGCTCGCCGCGGTGGGCGAGGGCGCGATTGAAGGTGCCATCACCGGCCGTGCGCTCTACGAGGGCAACTTTACGCTGGTACAGGCGTTGGCCGCCGCCCGAGGGGAGGAGTAGCCCATGCTTACCAAGCGCGTGATTCCCTGTCTAGACGTCAAGGACGGCCGTGTGGTCAAGGGCGTCAACTTTGTGAGCCTGCGCGATGCGGGCGATCCGGTGGAGCTGGCGCGCGCCTACGACCGCGAGGGTGCAGACGAGGTCGTCTTCCTGGACATTACCGCTACGAGCGACAACCGCGCGACGACCATCGAGATGGCGGCGCACGCGGCCGAGGAGCTCGCTATTCCCTATACCGTGGGCGGCGGTTTCCGCGACCTGGCGGGCATGCGAACCATGGTGGCGGCCGGTGCCGACAAGGTATCGCTCAACTCTGCCGCCGTGCGTGACCCGTCGCTGATTAGCCAGGCTGCCGCGGCGTTTGGCAGCCAGGCCGTGGTCGTGGCGATTGATGCCAAACGCATCGGCCTGCCCGGCGAGCCAGGTGCCGACAAGTGGGAGGTCTTCACGGCGGGCGGTCGCAACGCCACGGGTATCGATGCGGTGGCATGGGCCGAGGAGGCGGCTCGCCGCGGCGCCGGTGAGATCTTGCTCACCAGCATGGATCGCGACGGCACCAAGGTTGGTTTTGACCTGGCGCTCACCCGCGCCGTGGCGCGCGCGGTGCCAATCCCCGTCATCGCGAGCGGCGGCGTGGGCACGCTCGAGCATTTTGCCGAGGGCGTGATCGAGGGCGAGGCCGACGCCGTGCTGGCAGCAAGCGTCTTTCACTTTGGAACCTTCAGCATTCGCGAAGTCAAAGAGTATATGGCCTCTCAAGGTATTCCTGTGAGATTGGATTTCTAGCGCTGCGGCTTGCCCAGGCACCTGACCTTCCGGCTCCAACCCTCCTCGCGTACCAAAGTACGCGTCGCTCCTCTTTCGCGGCAACCTGCGGTACCTGGACAACCCTCGCCGACCTGCGAAGTTTGAATTTGGGAAGAGAAATGGAAGAGATAACCGATCCTTCAAAGCTTACATACGACGCCAAGGGGCTGATTCCTTGTGTTGTTCAGCAGTATGACACCGGCGAGGTGCTTATGGTTGCCTGGATGAACGAGGAGTCGGTGGGGTTGACGCTCAAGACCGGCACCACGTGGTTTTGGAGCCGTAGCCGCCAGGAGCTCTGGAACAAGGGAGCGACGAGCGGCAATATGCAGGAGGTCAAGGAACTCTGGGCCGACTGCGATAGCGATACGCTGCTGGTCAAGGTCGACTCGCCGGGTCCGGCCTGCCACACCGGCAACCGTACCTGCTTCTTTAAGAAACTCGCGTAGGGCGGGCGCTCGACTAAGCGCTTGGCCAACCAGAAAGGATTGAACCATGGGTGTGCGCACTGCGAATGTTCAGGATGGAAATATCGGTGAGACGCTGACGGGGTTGGCCGAGGTGATTCATGGTCGTCGCGACGCATCGCCGCAGGAGAGCTACACCGCTCGCCTGTTGACCGACGTCGAGGACGAGCTGCTCAAGAAGCTTGCCGAGGAGGCGAGCGAGGTCATCATGGCCTGTAAGGATAACGACCACGATCACATTCGCTACGAGGCCGGCGACCTGGTCTACCACCTGCTCGTGACGCTTGAGCGCTACGGCATCACCCTCGACGAACTGGCCGGCGAACTCAACGCCCGCCGCCACTAGTCATTGGGGACATTCTTAAACGACTAGTCGTTTGGGACAGTCTTTGCCGGCGCTGCCAAATAGCATGCCCAATTACTACGATGAAACTGGATCTGCTGACCACACGTCGATTTTGAGCAAATCGTCAACGCTTCTACCTGCGGTTTTATTTTCCACATTAAGCCGATGGTCGGAGGTTTGCGGTTCATCGTAGTAAACGGGCGTTCTTTTTGGCGGGTGGTGTTGCACGGGCGTCGGTGGTGAGCAAAACGACCTGTTTTCCTCCGTCCCCAAGGGGTCATTTGTGAAGAGTGTCCCCAACGACTAGTCTTAGGCGAGGGGCGTGGGCTCCCATTCTCCGGTGAGGTGGGGGATGTCGAAGGTTCGATAGCCACAGTCGTAGGCGTGGGCCTGGGCCTCGCGGATGTTCCAGCAGATATCGCAGGCGCGGTGCGCATCCGAACCAAAGGTAATGGGCACCTCGGCATGGGCAAAGCAACGCAGCAATCCGGTCGCGGGGTAGTAGTCGTCGAGCCCCTTGCGCGGCGCGGCAGTCGAGACCTCAACGCGGCGGCCCGTGTCGTGTGCACACTCTGCCATCTGCTCCCAGAATGGCGCGGGGTCAAAGTCGGGCGCAAAGCCTTCCTTCGAAAAGCGCATGACCAGGTCGGGGTGGGCCATTACATCAAAGTTAAGCGGGCTTTCACAGGCGCGGCACCAGTTATCGACATAGCGCTCCCACACGCCGCGTACGCCCAGGTTTTCCCAAACATGCAGGTCGGTGTCATCGTCGACCCAGCCACAAAGCGAATCGGGCGTATCGGGACGAGCGACGTCCTCCGTCCCCGCCGTGCCCGCAGCACCGGCCATGATATCGCCCGGATCGCCAGTCCAGTGCACACTGCCCAAGCGCACTATGGCACCCGCTGACCAGCGCTCGACCAAAGGCTCGCAGCCCTCGTACCAATCGCATTCAAAGCCATAGATAAGCTCGAGCTCCGGCGCAATCTGCGCGGCAAGCTTGCGGGCGTCCTCAAAGGCCAGGCGATGTGCCGGCAGGTCGCCCTCGACAACCTGCACTTCGCAGTTGGCGTCCATGCTGGCGGGTAGGGTGAGGTGGTCAGTCGAGACCATGACGTGGCACCCGGCCGCAGCAGCGGCGCGAACGTTGTCCTCAAACGAGGCGTGCCCGTCCGAAAACGAGGTGTGGGTATGGCAATCGACCAGCGGGCAAGCAGACATGGCAGCTCCTTTGCGTCAGGCGAATTCGCTCCATTGTAGCGGCGCGGCTCTCGATGCGACGAGCGCGCCGGGGTGTCGGTTTCTTGCGGACAGGGAAAATCGCGCTCATCGCGCTCCGCCACATCCACGCCGCCCGCGATGTGCTAGCGTTTGAATGAACAAAACGAGCCCGTGCGGAAAGGAGCCGGACCGTATGCCATGCGATAGCAAATCTCCGCTGTCCCGCGAGACCGATGCGCCCGAGACCATCGTCAAGCTGGAATGCGATATCGACGACGCGTCGCCCGAGGTGCTCGCCTACGCCGCCGACCGCCTGCGCGAGGCCGGTGCGCGCGAGGTGCACTGGCTGCCCCTCTATTGCAAGAAGGGCCGTCCCGGCTGGCAGCTGCAGGTAATCTGTACCCACGAGGATATCGAGCGCCTACAGACGATTATCTTTTTGGAAACCACGACCAATGGCATCCGCCGCCAGGTTATGGAGCGCGTTTGCCTACCACGCCGCTTTGAGCGCGTAACAACGCCATGGGGCGAGGTGTCCGTCAAGGTGGCGACCCTGCCCGACGGTAGTGAGCGTGCGGCGCCCGAGTACGAAGACTGCTCCCGCCTCGCTCGCGAGCATAACGTGCCGCTCCAGCGCGTGATGCAGGCGGCACAAGCCGTGGCACTGCGATTTGAGTAACACGGCCGAGCGACGCGCCGCGCCCGGCCACATCAACCCCACCCGAAAGGACCACCATGAAATACCTCATCGCCTCCGACATCCACGGCTCGGCATACTGGACCGAGCGCCTGGTCGCCGCCATCGAGTCCGAGCAGCCCGACCGCATCGTCCTGCTGGGCGACCTGCTCTATCACGGTCCGCGTAACGACCCGCCGCGCGATTACGCTCCCAAGCGTGTGATTCCGCTGCTCAATGCCCTGGCCGACCGCATCATCGCGGTGCGCGGCAACTGTGACGCCGAGGTCGACCAGATGGTGCTCGATTTCCCGGTCATGGCCGACTACGCCACGCTGTTTGACGAGACCGGCCGTGAGCTGTTCCTGACGCACGGCCACGTCTTTGGCGCCGGCATGCACAACAGCGTCGACCACGCGCCCGCGCTGCCCGAGGGCTCCGCGCTCGTCTACGGCCATACGCACATCAAGGTCAACGAGGAGAGCGCCGCGCACCCGGGCATGTGGCTCTTCAATCCCGGCAGCGTGAGCATTCCCAAGGACGGTACGCATAGCTACGGCATCTACGAGGGCGGCGTGTTCCGTCACGTGGTCCTGGAGGAGGAATAACTATGGCGCAGCACATGGCTCAGCAAAATGCCGAGGGTTCGCGCGACCTGTCCACGCTGGTCGACGCGTCGGCCGAGCTGCAGCATCTGGTGCAGACTATCTGGCGTCTGCGTCAGCCCGATGGCTGCCCGTGGGATCGCGAGCAGACGCATCAGAGCATCGGCAAGAACATGATCGAGGAAGCCTACGAGGCGCTCGATTGCATCGAGGCCGATGATGCCACGCATCTGCGCGAGGAGCTCGGCGACGTGCTCATGCAGGTAGTACTGCATGCGCAGATTGCGGCGGACGCCGGCGAGTTTACGCTGGCCGACGTGGCGCGCGATATCGACGCCAAGCTCATCCGCCGCCACCCACACGTGTTTGGCGATGCGGACGCCGAGAGCTCCGACGAGGTGCTCAAGATTTGGGATGAGGTCAAGCTTGCCGAGAAGGTTGCCAAGGACAAGGCCGTGGCAGCGGGCGAAGCTGCGCCCGAGGGTCTGCTCGACGGCGTGCCCACGCATCTGCCGGCGCTGATGCAGGCGCAGAAGGTGTCGCGCAAGGCGGCTGCCGTGGGCTTTGAGTGGGAGACGGTCCAGGATGTGTGGGACGAGGTAGCTGAGGAGCGTGCCGAGTTTGAGGCCGAGGAGCCCGGCTCGCCCGAGCGCGAGATGGAGTTTGGCGACCTGCTCTTTGCCCTAGTCAACGTTGCGCGCAAAGAAGGAATCGACGCCGAGAGCGCCCTTCGCGCCAGCACGGCAAAGTTCCGCCGTCGCTGGGCTGCGATGGAGGCCGCCGTGCACGAGGCGGGCGATGACCTCGCCGCCTGCTCAACCGCTCAACTCAACGACCTGTGGGACCAAGCAAAAGCAAGCGAGTGAGGCCTGCGTCTCTCACGGCATCCATTCGTAGAGAGGTCTCTACAAGCAAAAAGCCATATACAACGGAAGATGTGCCAGCTGTGCTTCGGCATCCCACTCGAGTTGTTTAGGGTGCAACACGTAAGCCATCCCAATCTTCTTGTTAAAGCGCGCGCGGAATCGGTCGAGGGAGATGGTTCCGTATCTGCGTGGCGACTTAACTTCGATGGGGCTGATGCGCGGCTTTCCGGCGGCATTGACATAGGGTCGGGTGACGAGGAAGTCGATTTCCATGCGCTCCTCCCCCTCCTTCTTTCCGCTTTGGGAATAAAAGAAGAGTCTGTATCCATTGGCCTTTAGAGATTGGGCAACGTAGTTTTCGGTAAGCATTCCTTCGTTCAATCCGATGTCGCCGCGAAGCACGGCCCTGTAAACGTCTTCATCGGTATCGTTGTTGTCAGAGAAGGCAAGCGTTACAAGCAGGCCGGTGTCCGCCATGTAGCACTTGAGGGCCGTTTGCTCCATGCTGAGTGAAAGGCCCACGCTCGGTTCGCTTGCGGCATAGCAGATATTGGCAATTCGCGCGTCTGCCAGCCAAAAGAAGGCTTCTTCGTAGGTGCGCATGCGTGCGTTTTTATCAAGTGAGGAAAGCTTGAATCGTTTTTCGTGCTTAGAGAGCTGACCCGGGATGCCATCGAGTACGGAGACGACTTTGAATTCGTAACCGGTTGCAAAACGAGAGATATCGTTGCGATAGAGCTGGACGATTCGGCGCTTCGAAGCGTCGACGGGCGCAAAAGCGCGCTGTTCAACATAGATGGATACCGGCTCAGGCATGCCGCCTACGAGCATGTATTCGCGCATAAGGGAGAGCGCTCTGCGATGTAGGGCATCGGGGAGCGGCTTCATCTTGTTAAAACTCATGCGAATGAGATCGGCCAGCCCCTTTTCGTCCATGCCCCAAAGAAACTCCTCAAAGTCGAGGGGCTCAAGTTCCAGAGACTCTTCCTCGGATGGGATGACGATATCTTTAATGTTCTGCTTGATGCTGAGCAGGGATCCAGTTTCGATGTAGTCGTAACGTCCGTCTGCAACGAGATACTTGATGAGTCCGCGTGCTTGCGGGTACATCTGGACCTCGTCAAAGACGATAAGCGTCTCGTGTTCATAGAGTTTGACGTTATAGAAAACCGAGAGATAGAGGAAGAGCGAGTCGAAGTCAGTGCGATAGTCCTCAAAATATTGCTTAACTTCGGCAGGTGCTTGAAAGAAATCAATGACAAGGCAGGACTTGTATTCGGTTTCTCCAAACGTGCGGGCAAGCGTGCTCTTGCCGACGCGGCGGGCTCCTTCAATAAGAAGTGCTGTTTTACCAGCGTTTTCATGCTTCCATTTTAGTAGTTTGTCATAGGCTTTTCGTTTAAGCATGGCTACCTCGTACACGATATCCAGAACTTTTATAACCTGATTATGCACGATATCCAGAACTTCAGACCCTTAGAATTGCACGATATCCAGAACTTTGAACGATGTAAAAGCACATTATTGGCTCTTTCATTCGCAAGCCAGGTAAAGACGGTATGCCGATAGAAGAATTTAATGGGGGGGGCGACCTCTAGAGATGAATGCTCGGTGCAAAAACAAGCGCCCCAAAGAATGATTTCTCCAATTCATATGTATCCCTCGGCTAACTTAGGGCATAATGCAAAAAGTGCGACATGGCTAACTTACGGAGGCGCACCAATGGTGCACAGTCGGCCAGTCGCTTGCATCAACCGCTTCCAAGTGAGAGGGAGACAACATGAGTGACATTTTGGATGTCTACGGTCGCGAGGTGCTCGACAGCCGCGGCAACCCCACCGTAGAGGTCGAGGTCGTGCTCGAGGACGGCAGCTTTGGCCGCGCGATGGTGCCTTCGGGTGCTTCGACCGGCGCCTTTGAGGCCTGCGAGCTGCGCGATGGCGACAAGGGCCGCTACCTGGGCAAGGGCGTCTCTCAGGCCGTCGAGCACGTCAATAACGAGTGCGCCAACGCCGTCGTGGGCCTCGACGCCTTCGATCAGCGCGCCGTCGATGCCGCGCTGATTGCCGCGGACGGTACCCCCAACAAGACCAAGCTCGGTGCCAACGCCATCCTGGGCGTGTCGCTGGCCGTCGCCCGCGCCGCTGCTGAGTCGGCGGGCCTGTCGCTGTACCAGTACCTGGGCGGCGTCAACGCCCATCTGCTGCCCACGCCCATGATGAACATCCTCAACGGCGGCGTGCATGCCGACAATAACGTCGACTTCCAGGAGTTCATGATCATGCCGGTGGGTGCCCCGAGCTTTGCCGAGGGCCTGCGTTGGTGCGCCGAGGTCTATCACACCCTCAAGGGCGTGCTGCACGAGGCCGGCCTGGGCGGCGGTGTGGGCGACGAGGGCGGCTTTGCGCCCAACCTCAAGACCAATGCCGAGCCGTTCGAGTACATTACCAAGGCCGTCGAGAAGGCTGGCTTTAAGCCCGGCGTCGACTTCATGTACGCCATGGACCCGGCCTCGACCGAGTTTTACAACGCCGAGACCGGCATGTACGAGCTCAAGGGTGAGGGCGTGGAGTACACGAGTGCTCAGATGGTTGATTACTGGGAGAAGCTCGTCGACACCTATCCCATCATCTCCATCGAGGATGGTATGGCCGAGGAGGACTGGGACGGCTGGGTCGAGCTTACCCGTCGAATTGGCAACAAGGTGCAGTTGGTGGGCGACGACCTGTTCGTCACCAACACCGAGCGCCTCAAGAAGGGCATCGAGTTGGGTGCCGCCAACGCGATCCTGGTCAAGGTCAATCAGATCGGCACGCTCACCGAGTCGCTCGAGGCCATCGAGACCGCCAAGGAGGCCGGTTACGCCTGCATCGTGAGCCACCGCTCCGGCGAGACCGAGGATTCCACGATCGCCGACCTGGTCGTGGGCGTCAATGCCGGCCAGATCAAGTCGGGCGCCCCGTGCCGCAGCGACCGTATCGCCAAGTACAACCAGCTCATCCGCATCGAGGACGAGCTCGAGGGCAGCGCGCGCTACGCCGGCAAGACCGCGTTCTACAACATTCGCTAAACGGGCGAATTTGGCGAGGGGGAGGCTGACTCGGTTCCGTCCCGCCTTGACTGGATGCTGCAAAGCGCCATGGGCGCTGGGCCATACGGCTCAGCGCCTTTTTTATGTCGAGCAAAGGCTGGCGAAGGCGGTGCGGGCGCTCGTGCTATAACTAAAGGACTTAGCGCAAACAAACCTCAACCGCACAAGGCGCACATGGATCAGATTTACGACAACAGGTACTATTCCGCCGGTTCGCGCGAGCCGTCGCCTCGCCGTGCGCGCACGGTGCAGCTCGGTGGGTCCGCCTACGCCGGCGTCGACCGCCCCGCGCAGCGCCCGACAAGTACCTCGCGCCCCAATGCCCAATCAAATACTTTGGCAGATGGACCAGTGCGCCCGGCACGTTCGTCGCATGCATCGCGTCCCTCGACTCAGGCACACGACAAATCGAGCAGACCCTCGAGCCGTCTTTCGGGCTCGGACTTTATGCATTACGCCAACGACAACGCGGTGGTCAAGGCAATCTATGACTTTACGCATGGCTCTCTGCGTCCGCTGTTTATCGGTATCGTGGTGGCGCTGGCGCTCGTGAGCCTGTATTTCCCCGTGCGCGACCTGTACGTTGCAAAACGCTCGAACGACATCTTGGCCAAGCAGGTCGAGATTCGCGAGCAATACAGAGATGAGATGAAAAAGACACTGACAAGTGGCTCTCGGAAGAGGGCATTAAGGATCGGGCACGGGAACTGGGCATGGTGATGCCCGGCGAAAAGAGGATTGAAGTACAGGGTCTGGACGAGGATTCGGATTCGTCGTCGAGCAAAAAGTCCTCAAACGCCAAGAAGGCCAGCGAAGTGGCCAAGGAGATTGAGGAAGTCGGCAAGGACGCGCCGTGGTACATTCAGACGCTCGACATGCTGTTTGGATTTAACGGCGTCGAGGGTCAGACGGTCGCGTCCAGCGGCGAGTAGGCGAGTAGCGCCCGGAGGGGAGCCCGCAATGACAAATTGCAAACGATATAAGGTGGCCGCGATCGACTTGGGAACGGTGTCGTCGCGACTAGTGCTAGCGCAGGTCGAGGGCGGGGCGATCGTGGAATCGTCCAAGCATACCGAGATCACCGACTTGGGCGAGGGCGTGGACGCGACGGGGCGCTTTTGCGAGGCAGCTGTCGAGCGTGTGCTCGCTGCGTGCCGCATGTTTGTGGACGAGGCCCGTGCCTTTGGGGCCGTGTGCGTCTGCACCACGTGCACGAGTGCCGCGCGCGATGCGTCCAATGCCGCGCTGCTGCTGGACGGCCTGCGCGAGTTGGGGCTCAAACCACAGGTGATTCCGGGCGAGGTCGAGGCGCGCCTGACATTTTTTGGCGTGGCGCACGACTTTGCCGGCGAGCGCATCATCGTCGCGGATTCGGGCGGCGGCTCCACGGAGCTCGCGACGGGCGTATACGCTCCGGAGCGCAGCGTCTTTGCGCTGGAGGGAACGCGCTCGCTGGACATCGGTTGCCGTCGCGTGACGGAGCGCTTTTTCTCCGCGTTGCCGCCCGCGGATGGCGAACTTGCTGCCGCTGCCGCGTGGGCAGGCGATCAGTTCGCCGCCTATTTTGAGGGCCTGCCTGTCGACTTTGAGCGCGCCGAACGCTTAGTCGCGGTGGGCGGCACGGTGACTACGCTGGTGGCTCTGGTCCACGAGCTGGAACCGTACGATTCGAGCTTTGTGCACCTACGCGAGCTGTCGCTGGAGCAGGTCTCGGCCGCTATCGAGCGCATGTCTGTGTTGGACGCGGAAGGCATCGCCGCGCTACCGGGTGTACAGCCCAAACGCGCGGGCGTGATCTTGGCTGGTGCCGTGGTGATTCGCGAGCTTATGCGAGCCGGCGGCTACGACACGCTCACCGTAAGCGAGAACAGCCTGCTTGCCGGCATGGCCGCCACCATTAACGAGGTTCTCGACGGCGAGCTACCCACCATCGGCTGGACCCCGAGCCTCAGCACCCTTTAACCATTCCCTCATAAGTTGCGGTGAAATACGGACTAAAAATCGCCAAACGGGGGTGCGGACAGAAAGTTGGACCGCGGGGCGGTCCGGACTGGAGGTTCGCATGTACAGCAGGGAGAAGGTCGAGCTCTTCCTCCTGGCGACGGAGGACGGCATGGGGCCCACCGCCGCCGCGG
>ENA-OQMX01000142-OQMX01000142.1-human-gut-metagenome-genome-assembly--contig:-NODE-142-length-18912-cov-2.936811_pt1 | contig 18912 bp, 18 predicted proteins | sample MGYA00242622_ERZ504866 | MGnify/ENA primary metagenome ERZ504866 (study PRJEB26092, sample SAMD00036422) | human gut metagenome | host: Homo sapiens | study: EMG produced TPA metagenomics assembly of...
GTTGTAAAACCACAGGCAAAGCAAAGCAAGTCTGCAGTATCATGCCAGTCACTTATGCTTGATTCGCTATCACGTTCGGACACCATACCGGCCATGGATATTAGAACCAAGAAGGTAAATGTGGGACATGAGGCACAGATAGGAAGCATCAGTGACGAGGCTGTGTTCTACCTGATGTCCAGAGGAATGAGTGAAGAAGACGCGAGAGCATGTATCGTCAGTGGATTTGCAGACAATGTATCGAAGGAGCTGCCGCTTGAGTATGCTCTTGAGATGAACAACCTCATCCGTCTTGAGATGAAGGGCAGCATAGGTTAAGGAGGTGCGGTGACATGGAGAACAATAACGAGATGAAGATCAACAAGCTCCCGGCAAAGACATGGTACTGGCTTCGCATGAACGACACAGCACTTAACTGGAATCCGGACATGGCGGGATGCAGTGTGAAGATAGATGGCGGCAAGGAAGCTGATAAGCAGGCTTCTGATTTCGATGGAATAGAGACTGGTGCAGGAAGAGATGCGGACGTACTCTTCGCACAGCAGGCAGCAGGAAGTGTACTCGTTGCGGACGAGACCAATAAAGGTCAGACAGTGCACGTGCTGATAAATGGAACCAGGGCAAATGGCAGCAGCGGTTATGCTTACGTGCAGGCAGATGCAGGCTCAGACATGACAGTCATAGAGACATTTGGCGAGAATGCGGAGGGCGGCAGTCTGGCATTCCGTACGCGTTTTAATATAGAGAAGGACGCACACATACGTCTTGTACAGATATTTATGCAGGATGAGAACACGACCATACTCAACGACGTGGGAAGTGAGTGTGCGGAGAATGGGCAGCTAGATGTGCTTCAGATATTTATCGGCAAGGGCAATCTGTACAACGGCGTGAGAACTGAGCTCATTGGTAAGCGTGCTTCAACCAACATGGATATAGGTTACCTTGGCCAGAAGAAGCAGGTCATAGATATCAACCTTGTGGTTAACCATATAGGCAAGAAGACCAACTGCAACATACAGGTGGATGGAACACTTAAGGATGCTGCGGAGAAGATATTCAGAGGTTCGATAGATTTCAAGACAGGTTCATCGGATTCGAAGGGCGCTGAGACTGAGAATGTACTGCTGCTCGGCGATGATGTGGTGAACAAGACTATACCGCTTATCCTCTGTGCAGAGGAAAATGTGGAGGGAGTCACATGGAGCGACCATCGGTGAGCTTGACGAGGATACTTTATTCTACTTCGCGTCAAGGGGAATCGATATGGAGACAGCCGAGGACATGATGACCAAGGGCAAGATGGAGGTCCTCTACCGCAAGATCCAGGACGAGAACACAGAGAAGCTGGTGGAGAAGCAGCTTGCGGAGGTAATGGAATATGACAGACAGGAATTATAGAGAGGATTTTCCTCTGTTGAGAAACAATGACACAGCTTATATAGACAATGCGGCCACAGCGCAGAAGCCACAGGTGGTCATAGACGCTGAGAGAGAGTTCTATGAGAAGAGCAATGCGAATCCACTCAGAGGATTCTATCCGCTCAGCCTTGAGGCGACAGAGAAGTATGAGAGTGCCAGAAAGGTAGTCAGGGACTTCATTCACGCTGACTCTGAGAAGGAGATAATCTTCACCAGGAATACCACAGAGAGCCTTAACCTTGTGGCATACAGCTACGCGCTGAATAACCTTAAGGCTGGTGACGAGATAGCAGTTACGATCATGGAGCACCACAGCAACATGCTTCCATGGCAGATGGCGGCCAGAGTCACAGGTGCAACTCTCAGATATCTCGACTGCGAGAAGGATGGAACGCTGACTGACGAGACCATCAATGCGGGAATCAACGAGCACACAAAGCTGCTTGCTGTCGGACATGTGTCAAATGTCCTCGGATGTGTGAATCCGGTCAGAAAGATGGCTGACAGGGCGCACAGCTTTGGCGCGGTTGTCGTTGTCGATGGCGCACAGAGTACACCGCATATGGCTATAGATGTGCATGAGCTTGGCGCTGATTTCTTTGCATTTTCAGGCCACAAGCTGATGGGACCTATGGGAATAGGAGTGTTATACGGAAGACAGGAACTGCTTGACGCGATGCCTCCATTTATGTCAGGTGGAGAGATGATAGATTCGGTTTCAAGAGATGGTGCGGTATATGCGGAATTGCCTCACAAGTTTGAGGCTGGTACAGTCAATGCGGCAGGAGCTGCGGGACTTGCGGCTGCTATAGGCTACATCAAAGAGGTTGGATTTGACTATATAGAAAAGAGAGAGTTGGAGCTCACGACCCGTGCCATGGAGGGACTTGCAAAGCTTCCTCATGTGCATGTCATCGGTTCAGATAAGCCGGAGAACCACACCGGAATAGTGGCGTTCACCATAGACAATGTACATCCGCATGATGTCAGCGAGATCATGGCTGCGGATGGAATAGATGTGAGGGCTGGACATCACTGCGCACAGCCACTGCTTGTACACCTTGGCGTGTACAACACGACAAGGGCAAGTTTTATGTTCTACAATACAGATGAAGAGGTAGATGCATTTGTGGAGAGTGTCGCAAATGTGAGAAGGAGAATGGGATATGCAGAATAATATTCAAAACAGGAATTTTTATAATGAGATCCTTACAGAGCACAATATGAGACCTGAATTCAAATATGATCTTCCTGCAGCAAATGTTGTGCTGGAGGGTGTAAATCCCAACTGTGGTGATGACATCTGGCTTAAACTGAAGGTTGAGAACGGAGTCATCGAGGATGGATCATTCGTGGGAGACGGATGTGCTATATCCCAGGCGTCGGCAGATATAATGCTTGGAATGATCATAGGAAAGACCAAGGAGGAGGCCTTGAAGCTTGGGCAGCTCTTTCTGAAGATGATACAGGGAGAGGCGACAGATGAGGAGATAGACCAGCTTGAGGAGGCGTCTGCGCTTAAGGATATAGCGCATATGCCGGCCAGAGTAAAGTGTGCGGTCCTCGGATGGCACACCCTTGAGGAAGCGTTGAAGAATATATCATAAGGGTGGATTCCTTATGATATATTCTTTATCTGCATCTTAACTATAGGCATGATATACTTCACTTGAATGTGTGAAAGCGGGCGCCGCTGGTAAGATCTATGTCGTTTGTGACATGAGGTGTACTGGTGGCGCTTTCTTTAAAATAATCCAAAGGGATTGATACATATGAAAAAAATAAATATACAAAAAAGCATAAATAATACGGAGTGTAAATGTAAGGATGTTATAAAAAATGTGCTGTTGATGCTGGTTGTGATAGCCATAGGGGTTGGACTGTGTCTGATAATAAAGACAACATTTACTACAGACATATTGATACCGGCCGTTATGGTGTTTTCGGTATTTTTGATATCGGTGTTTACTGACGGGTATGTATATGGAATACTGGCATCTATAGTCAGTGTGATAATAGTGAATTTTGCATTTACATTTCCGTATTTCAAGATAGATTTCCTTATACCTGAAAATATCACATCGGCGATAATCATGATAGCCATAGCGTTTATCACCTGTGGATTTACAAGCAAGATAAAGTATCAGGAAATGCTCAAGAAAGAGAGTGAGATGGAGAAAATGAGAGCGAACCTGCTCAGGGCGGTATCCCACGATTTCAGGACTCCGCTCACAACTATATATGGTGCGAGCTCGGCCCTCATAGAGAACGGAAGGGAGTTCACGGATGAACAGAGGGAGAAGATGCTCAGGGGAATACAACAGGACTCCCAGTGGCTTTACCGTATGGTTGAGAATCTGTTGTCCATCACCAGACTGGATGGTGATATCAAACTTATAAAGACGCCCATAGCACTGGATGAACTTATAGATTCTGTGCTCATCAAATTTGCAAAGAGATATCCTGATCAGGAGGTGGAAGTCAATCTGCCCGATGAGCTGGTCATCATACCGATGGATGCCATTCTCATAGAACAGGTTATCATAAATATCCTCGAGAATGCAGTACAGCATGCGAAGGGAATGAAGAATCTGGCATTGAATGTGAAATGCGATGGCGACAGGGTTGTGTTTGAGATCCAGGATGATGGCGATGGAATACCGGAGGATAGGTTGAAACACCTGTTTGATGGCAGTCTTTTAGGAGACAGCTCCAATGAGGTGTCCGCGGACTGCAGGCAGAGAAAGAATAGCCGGAATAGGTCTGTCGGTATGTGCGACCATCATAAAAGCACATGGCGGAGATATAAGCGCATACAATTCCGTGGAAGGCGGTGCAGTATTCAGATTTACATTGAAGATAGAGGAGGTTACGGATGAGCAATAACAAATATAAAGTCCTGATAATAGAAGATGAGCAGAATATCAATAATCTGCTGGATACTTTAATGCAGGCAAATGGCTATCAGACGATCATAGCCACATCCTGCGGAAGCGGTCTTATGATGTATGCGTCCCACAGACCTGACATAGTGATACTTGATCTGGGACTTCCAGATAAGGATGGAATAGCATTTCTCACGGAGATAAGAAAGACGGATTTCACGCCGGTCATAGTGCTCTCGGCGAGATCTGATGAGAAGGATAAGGTGGAGGCGCTCAACCTGGGGGCAAATGATTATGTGACCAAGCCGTTTGGCTCTGAGGAGCTGGTTGCCAGGGTCAGATCTGCGCTCCGCACAGTGCTTTACCAAGCGCATGACAGTGAACTGCCGACAGGGAAATTCCAGACTGGGGATTTGCTCATAGACTACGAAGCCAGACGAGTGTTCATAGGGGATGAGGAGATCAAGCTGACTCAGACTGAGTACAACATAGTCGATCTTCTGTCCAGACATCCGGGCAAGATGCTTACATACAGTTTCATCGTAAAAGAGGTATGGGGCTACAATGACATGGGAAGCACCAAGAGACTTCAGGTAAATATGGCGAATATAAGAAAGAAGTTCGGAGTGAAGCCGGGCAAGAAGAGTTTTATCATCAATGAGCTGGGCGTGGGATACAGGATGTGTGATGACAGCGAAAAACTCATTGATAGTATTTGATTGTAGATTAATAAAATAAAGTCCGCTATACTGATTTTATGAAGTATAGCGGATTTTTTATTAAATCAGGAGGAGTGTTATGAAAGGGTACAGAAAAATCATGAAGGCTGTGGCGGTCATTCTTGCATTTGCACTGATATTTTCAGGTATGAATGTTCCGGGAACTGCGCTGGCAGCTACAACGGCGGCTACGGCAAAAAACACGGTTGTAAAGAGCATCACTGTGAGCAATCTGCCAGCCGGCACACTTACGCTCAAGGCGGGAAAGTCATTTGCTCTTAAGACAAATGTGGCGGCGAAAGAGCTGAAATTCGTAACCAGCAACAGAAGGATAGCAACCGTGACAACTGCGGGAGTGATCAAAGCAGGAAATGTAAAAAATGGGACAGCTAAGATTACAATGTCGCTGAAGGCTGATCCTAAGGTAAAGAAGGTTATTACGGTAACTGCAGGACAGCCTGTCACGAGTGTAAAGCTTACTAAAAGCAAGCTGACGCTGGTAAAAGGAAAAAGTGCTGTGGTAAAGGCTTCTGTTGGAACAAGCAAGGCAAGCAATAAGAAGGTCGTATGGAAGAGCAGCAATATAAAGGTTGCTAAGGTTAATTCCAGAGGACGGATAACAGCAGCCGGAGGCGGTTCAGCAGTCATCACAGCAGTAGCTGCAGATGGTTCCGGCAAGAAGGCAAGTTGTAAGGTATCAGTCAAGGCGTATGTAACTTCTATAAAGTTCAAAAAGGGCAGCGGTAAGATGTATGTGGGAAAAACAGAACAGTTAAACCCAGTCATTGCACCGGCAGATGCAACAAACAAGAAGTGTACCTGGAAGTCTTCGAATGATAAGGTCGCTATGGTAAGTTCATCCGGACTCGTTGTGGCTGTTGGCGCTGGAACCACAGTGATTACAGCAACAACTACAGACGGAACAAAAAAGACAGTAAAATATAAGCTGACAGTTCTAAATGCTGTGAAGATTGCTTCGGCGCAGGTGGATAACAGGCAGACAATAAATGTTACATTGTCATCTGCACAGAAGCTGACAGCATCAAATTTTGCTGTTAAAGTAAAGACCACATTAAATGGCGGCATATACAACAAGAGCATTCCGATTGAAAGTGTGTCTACAGGAGACAATAAAAATACACGATCAGGTTTAACAAGGAGAACAGGCTTTCATCTTCGGACAGAATATGTGTGTACGTAAGTGGACTTACAGGAACAGGAACCGGTAAGGTGGAGACATATTATTCTGACGGAAAGTATAATAAGACATATTATGAAGCCAGAGCAATTGAGCAGAATGCGAATGTGAATACAGACGTTAATTTATCTGGCAGTGGCTACCTCAAGGTTTCTGTAAAGGACGTTCCGGCTGGAATGAGGTATACAATAGGTGGAATGCGTTCCAACTGTATTACTTTCACAGGGAAAATAACCAAGTCTGGCACATCAGTCACGACAATTACAGCAGTTGATGAGTATGGTAATACAATGACAACTATCGTAACATGGTGTGTATACAACAGCTCCGTGATATCAGCTTATTACAGCCCAAGGTATTATCGCACTCGTGGTGAAAGTGGAGCGGCTGTGCATGTAGCTGCTGATATAAATTCTGTAGCTGGTGGCTCAGGAAATTATATCTATGATATAGTTGGCAATACTTATGGTCTTGATATTTATAGTAATGGTAAATTGGAAGGGTTACATCAATAAGGCTGGTACTTATAATATAAAAGTCAGGATAACGGATTCCGATAATGCCGGAGTCAGCACAACTGTAGACTGTGTGATAAATGTTGCACAGGGAATTACAGTATCGGGATATATCAGGGATGTGGCAGGAGAAGTATTGTCAAATGCATATATTATATTTACGAATAGGGACAAATCCACAGAGTATACATATTACTGTTATTCTGATGTAAAAAGAGATGGATCGTATTCTGTAGATATTGTTCCTGGGACATATGATATAGCTATATATTCGGGTTCGGACACAACATACATATATTCACAGCGGTTTACCGGTAAACAATTTCGGGTAAGAAATTATTCGTCGGATGTAAAAAAGAATATCCGTTAGATCAAAGGAATAACGGATATAATATAGAGAATATCGGCACATGGTATGACGAGGATGGCAACAGCGTTGGAGCTGGTGCATACGTTTATCTGGCGCCTGGTACTTACAGACTTACAGGTCGCGGGGTTGCTTTAGCCGGAACTATAACCGCAACGATAAACAGCAAGACTTCATATGTTGTAGCAGATATTAAGACAGACTATGAGGAGATTGGTGATAGAACCTCTATAAATGCATCAGTGGGAACATACTATAGATTTGTTCCAAAGATGACGGCAGCATACTATATCTATTCAAGCTCTGGATCGAGTAATAATCCATATGGACATCTTTATGATGCAGATGGAGAAGTGCTTACAATTAATGATGATGACAAGCAGGAGCATATCAGCACAGGAAATGACCACGATTTCTATATGTCATATAATTGTGAAGCAGGAAAAGTCTACTATATTAATGTTACACGAAACAGCAGTATGGTATATATAACCACAGAGTATCCTGGAAATTAAGTGGATACCCGTACGTCTTTTTATGTGGATATGAATAATGCTCAATAGCATGTGCGAGATTGACAAGCATAGTATATAATTTTTAATATATGATATGGTGTAATAAAAGGGAATGTTACATAAAAAAGGAGGAAATTTATGAAAAAAGGGAACAGGTTTATGGCTCTCGTTGCGCTGATCCTTGTGTTTGCGCTGACATTTACAGGTGTCAGCATTCCGGCAAAAGCAGCGACCACAACAACCATCAGTAGTATTACGGTGAAAAATCTTCCAAGTAATACACTAACACTCAAGGCAGGGAAAACATTTACTCTGAGGACAAATACGACTTCAGGCAATCTGAAATTCTCAACAAGCAATAAAAAGATCGTGACAGTATCTTCTGCAGGCAAGATAAAAGCAGTGAAAAAGGGTAGTGCAAATATCACGATCTCTCTCAAGTCAAATGCGAAGATCAAGAAGGTGGTGAAGGTCACAGTCGGACAGCCGGCCACAAGAGTCAAGGTGAACAAATCTGCGCTGACGATCAAGAAGGGCAGGTCGGCAGTGATAAAGGCGACAGTAGGACCTAACACAGCCAGCAATAAGAAGGTTATCTGGAAAAGCAGCAATTCCAAGATCGCAAAGGTAAGCGTATCAGGCAGGGTCACAGCAGTAAGAGGCGGTAGAGCGACGATCACAGCGATTGCTGCTGATGGTTCAGGAAAGAAAGCGATCTGCAGGGTGACTGTAAGGGCCTCAGTATCATCGATAAGTTTCAGCAAAACAAATGGAAAGATGTATGTTGGCAGAACGATGCAGCTAAGCCCGGTGATAAAGCCGGCAGATGCAACAAATAAAAAATGTGCATGGAGTTCTTCAAATGATAAGGTAGCAGTGGTAAATTCTGCAGGAAATGTATATGCAGCTGCTACAGGAACAGCGGTGATAACAGCGAAGGCTACAGATGGCACCGGCAAGGAAGGCTTCGTACAAAATAACGGTCGAAAAACCAGTCACAATTGTATCGGCAATGATGAGTAACCCTCGTACAGTTAAACTTACGCTGTCATCTGAACAGAAACTGACGTCCTCAAGTTTTTCAATCAAGGCGAGTACAGTGATGAATGGTAATTATAATTACAATATTCCATTTGACAGTGTTACAACAAAAGACAATAAGAACTATACGATTGCACTGAGAAGAGGCTATACATTGTCAAGAAAGGCAAGAATCTGCATATATATAAAGGGACTTACGGGTACAGGTAATTCTAAAATTGAGACATATTATTCTGGAGACGTGAATAATAGAACGATTTATGTATCCTATAAGTGTGAGCAGAATGTTGGTATGAATAAGACTCTGGATGTAAATAGCATTGAAGGTTATAAGGGCATATGTGTGATCAATGTAGTGGGCCTCCCTGCCGGCGTGAAATACAAGGTGGATCCAGGAGATGCCAATAAGGTTTATTTCAGTGGAAAACCGACTAAGGCGGGAACGACTGTGACAACTGTTAAAGCAGTCGATGAACTGGGAAATGTGGACACTTATGAAATTTCATGGAATATATACAGCCAGACAACGATTGCAGGAAATTATGAACCAGTATTTAAAATTATGGGACGTAACAGCCATATCTGTAGGATCAACAATAGTATTGCAGCTGTGGCTGGCGGTTCCGGAAGTTATACATACAGTTTTGTCGGAGAAAGTTATAATCTCAGCATTGATTCAAAAGGAAAATAACCGGTAAATTAGAAGAAGAAGGTACATATAATCTCAAAGTAAAAATAACAGATGCCAACAACGAAAAAATAAGTACCATAGTTGGTTGTGTGATAAAAACTATACTTGGATCAACTCTTATGGGGTATGTCAGAGATAAAAATGGCAATATACTGGATGGGGCAAGTGTTATTATCATAAACAAAGATAATTCAGTCCAATACGAACTTAACAGTGAATTTGCTACAGTAGATCGTAATGGACAATATTATATGTCAATTATTCCTGGAACATATGATGTGAAAATTAAAATTGGGGACGATGTGACTTATATCGGCAATCGTACATTTGGCGTTGGGGAGAATAAAGTGGATCTTGCGGCGGATGTAACAAAGATTGCGGTCAAATCTAACAATGAAAAGTGCACGGTTGACGATCTGGGCAGATGGACAGATGAATATGGTAGAATATGTGGCTGGAACGGATATGTGTATCTTGTTCCTGGAACATATGAGCTGACAGCGGAAGGTTCAGGTAAGCGTGGTGTGATATCAGCAAAAGTGACCAGTAAGACGACCACGTTAACTGCGGATGTGAATGAATTTGCTATTGACTTTGGCAATTTTAACGATGTATATGCAGAAGTTGGAATGTATTACAGGTATGTGCCAAAGAAAACAGGAACATATTATTTTTATTCTGTTTCATACGGTGATCCAAAGGGATACTTATATGATGAGAACAAAAATCTGCTCATGGAAGTGGACGATGCAGAGCATAGCAAGACAACAAATAAAAAAGATTTTTACATGAGCTATAACTGTGAAGCTGGAAAGTCATATTACATAAAAGTAAGCGGTAGTTCGGTTGATGTGTATGTAAGAGATTGTGATCCTAATGCAGAGGATTAACGGCTGGATATGTGCTTTATAAAGGAGTGGAGATGATATTTTTTACATCTTCACTCTTTTTTTAAACAATAAAAGCACATAATCCCTATTGACATAGTAGGAAATAAGTTGTATACTCCAACATGTTGATAGATAATTACTACATATCAGATAGGATATATGTGGATTGACGATGAAATTCATTGAACAGAGCGAGGTTCAATAGACGGGAGGTGGACAGATGCAACAGGTGTTGTGCTTTGGAGATTCCAATACATGGGGATACAATCCTGAGAATGGTGAGAGATTTCCCTGGGGGATCAGATGGACCAGTATATTGCAGCAGAAGCTGGCAAATAAAGATATAAGGATCATAGAGGAAGGTCTCTGTGGAAGAACAACAGTGTTCGAGGATCCACTGAGACAGGGAAGAAAGGGCGTGTCGCTGTTCCCTACTCTGCTGGAGACACACAAACCGGAGAATATAGTGATCATGCTTGGAACAAATGACTGTAAGACGGTGTTCTCGGCATCACCGGATGTGATAGGCAAGGGAATACGGAGACTGCTCATTCAGGCGAGGCAGTATTCAGCAGACAGCAGGATACTTCTCGTATCGCCGATACACTTAGGCGAGCAGGTGTGGAAGGATGAATTTGATCCTGAGTTCTCACCGGAATCCGTTGAGGTGTCAAGAAAACTCACAGATGTGTACAGGAATATAGCCGATGAGTTTGGTGTGGAATTCCTGGCGGCATCATCCGTGGCGGACAGCAGCGAGGCAGATCAGGAACACATGAATCCTGAGGGCCATGCAGCACTGGCAGGAGCAATAGAGGAAAAGATTTATCAGATGGCCTGTTAAGAATTATATAGAAAATAATGTACAGTATATAAAGATAGTAAAGAATCAAGAAAGAACATAGAGACTTCAAAAAGTAAAAAAGAAAGGAAACAAAATCATGGCAAAGATAGCATCACAGTTAACAGAACTTATAGGAAATACTCCACTTCTGGAGCTCACAAATTATGAGAAGGAGCTTGGCCTCAAGGTACACATCGTTGCAAAGCTTGAGTATTTCAACCCGCTTGGCTCAGTGAAGGATCGTGTGGCAGCAGCCATGATCGAGCAGGGAATAAAGGATGGCCTCATCAATCAGGAGACAGTCATCATCGAGCCTACATCAGGCAATACAGGAATCGGACTTGCATTTGTATCAGCAGCAAAGGGCCTTCACCTGATACTCACCATGCCGGACACCATGAGCGTTGAGCGTAGAAAGATCGTGTCAGCTCTCGGTGCTGAGATCGTGTTAACACCGGGCAGAGAGGGAATGAAGGGAGCCATCGCCAAGGCAAATGAGCTCAAAGAGCAGTACGGCAATGCATTCATCCCACAGCAGTTTGAGAACAAGGCAAATCCTGCTATCCACAAGAAGACAACGGCGGAGGAGATCTGGAGAGATACAGACGGAAAGGTTGATGCATTTGTATCAGCAGTAGGAACAGGCGGAACAGCTACAGGAACAGGAAGCGGACTCAAGGAGCACAATCCAAATGTCAAGCTGATTGCAGTTGAGCCTGCTGATTCACCGGTTCTCTCAGGCGGAGCACCTGGCCCACACAAGATCCAGGGAATCGGAGCCGGATTTATACCTGGCGTCATGGATCTGAGCATCGTGGACGAGATCATCAGGATCCAGAACGATGACGCATTTGACACAGCGAGAAAAATAGCAAAGACAGATGGTGTATTGGTTGGAATATCCGCAGGTGCGGCACTCTATGCGGCAACTGAGCTTGCAAAGAGACCTGAGTACGAGGGCAAGACCATCGTGGTTCTCTTCCCGGATACAGGAGAGAGATACCTCTCAACATCACTGTTTAACCTGTAGACCGCAATAATTGCCTAGAGGTTGTGAACTGTATAGCAGAAGTTAATATCGTTGCAGCAATTATTGCTCATTGGATGAATTGACCTATTTATGAGAAAGAGAAAAGATATGAGACTTGGAAAAAGAGTATTGCTTCTGTCCATGGTGGCGGTGCTGGCGATAGGCGCGGCCGGCTGTGGCGGGAAGAAGGACGATGTTATCACAATTACAAATGTTTCGTATGACCCGACGAGGGAGCTGTATGAGCGATACAATGACATGTTCGAACAGTATTACAAAGAGCAGTACGGACAGGACATCAAGGTCATCCAGTCTCATGGAGGCTCCGGTTCACAGGCGAGGTCGGTGGTGGAGGGCTGTAATGCAGATGTTGTCACACTGGCACTTGAGCATGACATTGACCTCATATCGGCAAATGGTCTGATAGATCCGGGCTGGATAGATGAATTTGACAAGGATTCAGCACCCTACACATCTACTATCGTGTTCCTGGTGAGAAAGGGAAATGCTAAGGATATAAAGGACTGGAACGATCTGGTGAAGGACGATGTGGAAGTCATAACACCTGATCCGAAGAGCAGCGGTGGTGCCTGTTGGAATTTCCTTGCGGCACTTGCGTATGCGAGGGAGACGTACAGTGATGAAAATGATATATGGCAGTTTATGAAGAAGCTTTATCAGAATGTGTCGGTCATGGATTCGGGAGCCAGAGGTTCGACGACCACATTTGTGGAGAATGGCAAGGGTGATGTACTGATTGCCTGGGAGAATGAGGCGATAGCAACCCTGAGGGAATACCCGGAGGATTACGAGATAGTTAATCCGTCGGTGAGTATACTGGCTCAGCCGAGTGTGGCGGTTGTCGATGACAACGCAAAGCACAATGGAACAGAGTCGGTCAGCACAGAGTATCTGAAGTACCTGTACAGCGATGACGCTCAGAGGCTTGAGGCTGAGAGCGGCTATCGCCCGACAAATGAGAAGATACTTGCAGAGTATGCAGACGTATTTGATCTGGACATCAAGCAGTGGACCATAGATGATTTCGGAGGCTGGGACAAAGCCTATGAGGATTTCTTCGATGACGGTGCAAAGTTTGACGAGATATATGATTATTAAAATGGATTGGAAGACGAGATGGCAGCAGAGGAAAATGGCAAGAAGGATAAACTTAATAACGCAAAGAAGACCAGAGTTATCCCGGGATATCATCTGACGCTTGGAATAGTCATTGCAATGCTGTCGCTGATAGTTCTGATCCCACTGGCATCGGTGCTGGTGTCATCGCTGAAGCTCTCACCGGGTGAATTTTGGCATCTGCTTCTGAAGAAGAATGTGCTGAATGCATTTAAGACCAGCATCGGCTGTTCGTTCATAGCGGCGATAGTTAACACGGTGTTTGGTCTGATAATAGCGTGGACACTGGTCAAATACGATTTTCCCGGCAAGAAGATACTGGACGGATTCATAGAACTTCCATTCTGTCTGCCAACGGCGGTTGCAGGTATAACGCTGTCGAGACTGTACAGTGAGGATGGATTCCTTGGAAATCCGCTTGCGGCTCTTGGAATAGATGTTGCATACACAAAGATCGGACTTACCATCGCCCTTGTATTTGTGGGGATACCATTTGTCATAAGGGCGGTGCAGCCGATACTTGAGAAGATGGACAACCAGTACGAGGAGGCGGCCTACATGCTGGGAGCCACACCGAGAAGAACATTCTTCAAGGTTATTCTTCCGGAGCTCAGGCCGGCACTGCTTACAGGATTTGGATTGGCATTTGCCAGAGGGATCGGAGAGTACGGCAGTGTCATCTACATATCGGGCAACAGCGCAAAGGAGCAGACGCAAGTCATATCATACGTGATCATGCAGAAGCTTAGCTACATAGACTATGCCAGCGCAACAGCGATAGCACTGGTGATGCTGGTAATATCATTTGTACTGTTGTTCGCGATCAACATAGTACAGCTGAGACAGTCTAGAAGGACTAACTTACTTTAATTTAGAAAAAGGAGGAAACACAATGAGCGAACAGGAAAAGCTGCAGCGCGGCAAGCGCAGGACAAAGATAATACTGATAACCGTGACGGTGCTTTTCATAGTGCTCATGCTTGTTGTTCCTCTTATATCGGTGATAACCAGTGCACTGAAGGAAGGATTTAAGTTCTACCTTCAGTCGATCACAACAGAGTATGTGATAAGTGCACTTGGTGTCACACTGATCGCCACTGTCATAGCTGTGGTGGTAAACACATTTTTCGGAATATGTGCGGCATGGCTGCTGACGAAGTTCTCCTTCAAAGGCAAGCAGGTGCTGGCGACACTGATAGACATTCCGTTTTCCATATCACCTGTCATCGTAGGTCTTGCCTACCTCATGACATTTGGAAGACTCGGATGGACGTATCCGGCGATCAGATGGATCAATGATATGCTGGGAACAAATATCAGGATAACTTTTGCAGTTCCGGGCGTTGTGCTTGCTACCATATTCGTGACATTCCCATTTGTGTCAAGGGAGCTTATCCCGGTGCTGAACGCGCAGGGTAAGGACGAGGAGGAGGCTGCGGCGCTCATGGGAGCGAAAGGCTTCACGATATTCAGAAGGATAACACTTCCCCAGATGAAATGGGGACTCATATACGGAATAATTCTCTGTACCGCCAGAGCACTCGGCGAGTTCGGTGCGGTAAATGCACTGTCCAAGACAAGGGGCGGGACATTTACACTTCCACTTGAGATCGATGCGCTGTATATGTCGGGAACGGAGGAATCCATCACAGCAGCATTTGCTGTATCGTCCATACTGGTGATCATAGCGGTCATAATATTGTTCCTGAGAAATCTGCTTGAGTACAGAGCAAAGAGGAAACGCGCTTATGAACGAAGTTCATAACTCTCATGCGCGTGACGACCTGCCGCTGAGCGGAGGCGAGGGGGCGATACCCGAGAAAGGGCGAGGTAAGGTAATTAATAATAAGGAGGCTGACGACATGTACGTCGAGATGAAAAATATATAACAAAAAATATGGAGACTTCCTGGCGTCCAACAATGTCAGTTTCGGTGTGGAGAAAGGCAAGCTGGTGGCACTTCTGGGACCGTCGGGAAGCGGAAAGACGACACTTCTCCGAATGATAGCCGGACTTGAAAATCCAAATTCCGGTGACATATACATAGACGGCAGGCGTGTAAATGATATACCAGCTGCGAAGAGAGGAATAGGATTTGTATTCCAGAATTATGCACTGTTCCGTTACATGACGGTATTTGACAATGTGGCATTCGGACTGGAACTTATGAAGGTTCCTAAGAAAGAGATCAAGAAGAGAGTCATGGAGCTACTGGAGCTGACGGGGCTTTCGGGGATGGAGAAGAGATATCCGAATCAGCTCTCAGGCGGACAGAGGCAGAGAGTGGCATTTGCAAGAGCGCTGGCTCCGAATCCACAGGTGTTGCTGCTGGACGAGCCATTTGCCGCAATAGATGCAAAGGTCAGGACAGAGCTTAGGACATGGCTCAAGGAGATGGTTGAAAAGCTTGGCATAACGAGCATATTTGTCACTCACGATCAGGACGAGGCTGTTGAGGTTGCGGATGAGATCATCATCACCAACCACGGACAGATAGAGCAGATGGGATCACCGATGGAGATATACAAGACTCCATCTACACCGTTTGTGGCACAGTTCATCGGAAGGTCAACCGTTGTGGAGGACTACGAGAAGCTTAATGGCTTTGACAGAGTGCCGGGAGCGGACAAGGCAGTCATCAGACCTGAGTTTGTAAAGATATCCAAGAGCGGCAGACTGGATCAGTACCAGAGTGCGGCGGAGTCGGGAATAGTCAAGGATGTGCTGTTTCGCGGAAGCCATCTGGACGTAACGGTGGATGTCAACGGAGTGGAGATCGTCGCTGAGAGATCCATGGAGAAGGATGTCGTAAAGCCGGGGGAGCAGGTTCACGTTCTAATCTACAGGCTGTATGTATTTGATGAGAATCAGACATATCTGCTGGAGAACAAGGCAATGCAGGACAACGATGTATTCTACATCTAATTATAAAAGTGATTGGAGAGAAAATATGGGTATTGCAAACAGGAAAATACTTCATACGGACATTTTGATAATCGGTGGTGGTATGGCTGGCTGCTATGCAGCGCTGACTGTCAGAGAACATTCTGATTATTCCATCATCATCGCCGAGAAGGCAAATATAAAGAGAAGTGGATGTCTGGCGGCGGGAGTGAACGCCATCAACGCATACATAGTGAAGGGCAGGAAGCCTGAGGACTATGTGGACTACTGCAGGAAAGACGCTGACGGGATCGTCAGAGAAGATCTTTTGCTTTCTATGTCACAGGGGCTGAACCGCGTAACAGACAAGATGGAGAAGCTGGGGCGTGGTTATCCTCAAGGATGAGAATGGAGAGTATGTTGCAAGGGGCGAACAGAAATATCAAGATAAATGGCGAGAACATGAAGCCGCTGCTGGCAAAGGCGGTGGAGGAGCTTGACAACTGTCAGATACTGAACAGAGTCAACATCACGGATTATATAGTTGAAAATAATCAGATCCTCGGGGCATTTGGATTCTCCATAGAGGATAATACAGCCTACGAGATTAGAGCAAAGAAAGTGCTCTGTGCTACAGGCGGTGCGGCGGGGCTTTACAGACCGAATAATTCGGGATTTTCGAGGCATAAGATGTGGTATCCGCCGTTCAACACCGGAGCGGGATATGCAATGGGAATAAATGCCGGGGCTGAGATGACGACATTTGAGATGAGATTCATAGCGCTCAGATGTAAGGACACCATAGCACCTACAGGGACCATAGCCCAGGGTGTGGGCGCAAAGCAGGTCAATTCACTCGGCGAGGTATACGAGAACAAATATGGACTCACCACATCCCAGAGAGTGTACGGAACGGTGAGAGAGAATATAGAAGGCAGAGGTCCATGCTATCTGAGAACCGAGGGCATCACTCCAGAGCAGGATGACTCATTGAAGAGGGCATACCTCAACATGGCTCCGAGCCAGACTCTCAAATGGCTTGAGTCAGGCAAGAATCCGAGTGAGCAGAATGTGGAGATAGAGGGCACAGAGCCTTATATAGTCGGCGGCCACACCGCAAGCGGTTACTGGGTGGACAACGACAGAGAGTCCACAATACGCGGGCTGTTCGCAGCCGGAGATGTGGCGGGCGGATGTCCACAGAAGTACGTGACCGGAGCGATGGTTGAGGGAGAACTAGCAGCCATTGCCATGGTAAAGCAGCTTGACGAGGGATACACAGAGCCGGAGCTTGACGAGGAGGCTGCATTTGACAGAAAGATAGAAGAATATGATCATTTCCTCGATACCGATGAGAAGATGTTCACATACGAGGCGATAGAGGAGGCCATGCAGAAGGTCATGGACAACTACGCCGGAGGAATATCCACCCATTACCAGTTCAACGAGAAACAGCTTGAGCTGGCAAAGGAGAAGATAGAGCAGCTCCAGAAGCTTGTATGGCACATAAGTGCCCACGACATGCACGAGCTCATGTTTGTGTATGAGGTGAAGGAGAGGCTCACAGTTGCACTCTCTGTAATCGCACACCTGAAGGACAGGAAGGAGACGAGATGGCACAGCTTTGCTGAGAACCTGGACTACCCAGAGAAGAGTAAAGACTGGGAGATATTTGTCAATTCAAAGATGGTGGACGGCGAGCTTAAGATGATACACAGAGAGCTGGTTACTTTGTGCCAGGTTCCCGCAGGAAATATGGCATGCAGCGTCAGCCCCTCGCCGGAGGCGACTTCAAATGGGCTGATGTTCCAAGGAAAGGTGGATGCATATGAGCATAGTGATAAATAAAGAGCTTTGCAAAAACTGTGGCAAATGTGCAAATGTCTGCCCGGGTTCCCTCATAAAGAGAGATGAGGATGGACAGATATTCATGAAATACCCTAAGGATTGCTGGGGGTGCTCATCCTGTATCAAGGAGTGTGCATTTGACGCCATCTCATTATATCTCGGAGCTGACATCGGCGGAATGGGAAGCCGGATGTCGGTGGAGAACAAGGGAGATCTGCTTCTGTGGAATATCCGAAAGATGGATGGCACCACAGACCAGATAGTGATAGACAAGAAGGAAGCTAATAAATATTAAAAAGAAGAAAGGTTGGTATAGATATGGGTACATTATCACATCTTGACGAACTGGAGGCAGAGGCGATATACATCATCCGCGAAGTTGCTGCGGAGTGTGAGAAGCCTGTTATGCTTTACTCAATAGGAAAGGACAGCTCAGTAATGCTGCATCTGGCACTCAAGGCATTCTATCCTGAGAAGCCGCCATTTCCGTTTTTACATGTAAATACAACATGGAAGTTCAAGGAAATGATCGAGTTCAGAGACAAGACAGCGAAGAAATACGGACTTGATATGATCGAGTACATCAACGAGGAGGGTGTCAAGAAGGGCATCAACCCATTTGACCACGGCTCAGCATACACAGATATCATGAAGACACAGGCGCTCAAGCAGGCTCTTGACAAATACGGTTTCACAGCAGCATTTGGTGGCGGACGTAGAGACGAGGAGAAGTCCCGTGCGAAGGAGAGAATCCTCTCATTCAGAAATGCTCAGCATGCCTGGGATCCAAAGACCAGAGACCGGAGATGTGGAAGCTGTTCAACGACCAAGATCCAGAAGGGCGAGGAGGTCAGAGTATTCCCATTTCCAACTGGACAGAGCTGATATATGGGATACATAGAGCGTGAGACATAGAGATCCCATCAC
>ENA-OQMX01000143-OQMX01000143.1-human-gut-metagenome-genome-assembly--contig:-NODE-143-length-18906-cov-4.287236_pt1 | contig 18906 bp, 18 predicted proteins | sample MGYA00242622_ERZ504866 | MGnify/ENA primary metagenome ERZ504866 (study PRJEB26092, sample SAMD00036422) | human gut metagenome | host: Homo sapiens | study: EMG produced TPA metagenomics assembly of...
CCCGTCATAACGGATTATCTCTGCGACGATTGCCGCGAGCACTTTGACTCGGTAAAATATCTCGACGCCATGAATATAGCCTATACGGTAAATCCGCGCATCGTCCGCGGACTTGACTACTACACGCGCACCGTGTTTGAGTTTGTCTCAAACGAAATAGGCGCGCAGGGCACCGTATGCGGCGGAGGAAGATATGACGGCTTAATAGAGGAGGTCGGCGGAAATCCGCTTCCGGCGTGCGGCTTCGCTATGGGCATAGAGAGGCTGCTCCTTTTGATGGAGGCGCAAAAAACTCCGTTCCCCGAGCGCAAAAAATGCGATATATTTATAGTATCCATGGGCGACGAAGCAAATATCAAGGCTGCCGAGCTTGCAACCGACCTTCGCAACGAGGGGCTTTCCGCTCAGTTTGACACAGTCGGCAGGGGCTTTAAAGCACAGATGAAATACGCAAACAAAATCGGTGCTCTCTACACCGTGGTTCTCGGCGAAAATGAGCTGTCCTCTGGAAATGTCAAGCTTAAAAATATGGCTGACGGCACGGAGGAGGAGACCACGCTCAAGGACTTCACCGATAACTTCCAATCGATAGTAATTCGCCAGGCAATGGCGGGCTTCGATACCGAAGGCATTGATATTAAAGATATTTTAGGGGGAAACGCATAATGGAAACTCTTGAGGGACTTAAACGCACCGACTACTGCGGCACACTCACCGCAAAGGACGTCGGAAGAACCGTTACGCTCTGCGGCTGGGTTCAGCGTCAGCGTGACCTCGGCTCACTCATATTTATAGATTTGCGCGACAGAACGGGCATAGTTCAGCTCGCATTTGACGAAAACACCGACAAAACCGTGTTTGATAAGGCTTTTTCCGCAAGAAGCGAGTATGTTCTCGCAGCCGTCGGCAAGGTAAGAGAGCGTTCCGCAAAAAACACCGAGATTGCCACAGGCGAAATCGAGGTTGAGGTAACTGAGCTTCGGATTCTCGGCAAGAGCGAAACTCCTCCGTTTGAGATAGTTCCGAACTGCCAGACCGCCGAGACTACAAGGCTTAAATACCGCTATCTTGACCTTCGCAGACCCGATTTACAGAAAAACATACTGCTTAGACATAAAATAACTAAAATAACGCGTGACTATTTTGACGAGAACGGCTTTATCGAAATTGAAACGCCGATGCTTATCCGTTCCACACCCGAGGGCGCACGCGACTTTCTTGTACCGTCAAGAATTCACAACGGCAGTTTCTATGCCTTACCGCAGTCGCCGCAGCTTTACAAGCAGCTCTCCATGGTTGCCGGCTTTGACAGATATATGCAGATAGCGCGCTGCTTCCGCGACGAGGATCTGCGCGCAGACCGTCAGCCTGAATTCACGCAGATAGACCTTGAAATGTCCTTTGTCGATATGGAGGACGTGCTTTCAATAGGCGAGGGCTACATCAAGCGCGTTTTCAAGGACGCCATAGGCGTTGATGTGCCGACCCCTCTGCCGAGAATCACCTACAATGAGGCTATGAACCGTTACGGCTCGGACAAGCCCGACACAAGATACGGTATGGAGCTTATCGATATAACAGACGAGGTTTCCTCGTCCGAATTCGTCGTATTCAAAAGCGCAACAGCCGAGGGCGGCACAGTCAGAGCCATCAACGCAAAAAATGCGGTATCGGCTCTCTCGAGAAAAGAAATTGACAAGCTCACGGATTACGTAAAGGGCATAGGCGCAAAGGGTCTTGCTTGGATTCGTATGACAGACGACGGCGTTTCCTCTTCCTTTGCAAAGTTTATGACAGAGGACGAAATGAACGCCATACTTAAAAAGACAGGCGCCGAAAAGGGCGATGTTATACTGATTGTAGCCGATAAAATCAAAAATCACGTTCTCACGGTGCTCGGCGCATTAAGGCAAAAGGTTGCCAAAAAGCTCGATATTATCCCCGAGGGAAAATACAATTTCCTGTGGATTACCGAGTTCCCGTTCTTTGAATATGACGAGGAGCTTAAGCAGTTTGTCGCAATGCACCATCCCTTCACCGCACCGATGGACGAGTGCCTCGATTACCTCGAAACCGACAAGGCCAAGGTTCGGGCTAAGTGCTACGACCTTGTGCTCAACGGAATCGAGCTTTCGAGCGGCTCCATAAGAATTACCGACCCCAAATTGCAGAGCAGAATTTTTGATTTGCTCGGTCTTTCCAAAGAAGAGGCTTACAGCAAATTCGGCTATCTGCTTGACGCTTTCCGTTACGGCGCACCGCCGCACGGCGGAATGGGCATAGGTCTTGACAGACTTTGCATGCAGATGATAGGCTGCGACAGCCTCAGAGACGTTATCGCGTATCCCAAGCTTCAAAACGCGTCGGAGCCTATGACGGAATGTCCCGCTCCGGTTGATGACGAGCAATTAAATGAGCTCGGCATCGGAGTTACGCACACAGAGGGCGAATAAAAAGCAAAAAATTACCCGACTCGCATTAGGCCTAATGTGAGTCGGGTTTTTATTTTATACGGATTACTCCTTAAGCAAATCCTTGTAAAGTCTTATGTATTCGTTAGCGGACTTGCCCCAGCTGTTGTCGCACTCCATAGCGCGCTTTACGAGTATGCTCCAGCCCTCACGGTTCTGATAGCCCTCAATCGCACGGCGTATTGTGTAGAGCATATCATGAGCGTTGTAGCTCGCAAACGTGAAGCCGTTGCCCTCACCGTCGCCGCTGTCCCTTATCGTATCGCGCAGACCGCCCGTCTCACGGACTATCGGCACAGAGCCGTAGCGCAGAGCTATCATCTGCGAAAGTCCGCACGGCTCGCTCTTTGACGGCATAAGGAACATATCGGTGCCTGCATAAATCTTCTTTGAAAGCGACGGAACAAATCCGAGCTTCAGGGCGAATTTATCGGGATATTTCGCCGCCATATCCTTAAAGAACTGTTCATACTGCCACTCGCCCGAGCCGAGAACGACCATCTGCACATCGGTACCACCCAAGAACTCGTCAAGAACAGCTCTTACAAGGTCAAGCCCCTTGTGCGAAACAAGCCTTGATACCATACCGATAAGCGGTACGTCCGCTCTCTGCGGCAAATTCATAAGCTCCTGAAGAGCCCTCTTGTTGTCCGCCTTTTTGCGGAAATCGTTCGCCGAATAATTTACAAAGATGTCCTTATCGGTTTCGGGATTATAAAGCTCGGTGTCTATACCGTTGAGTATGCCCGAGAGCTTCCACGAACGCTCGTTGAGAATTGTGTCAAGTCCGTAGGAATACCACGGGTCCAAAATTTCACTCGCATAAGAGGGACTTACGGTAGTTACCCTGTTTGCAGTCTCTATGGCACCCTTCATAAAGTTTACGTCGCCGTCGTACTCAATAAGCGACGTTGCGCTCTGCGGTATGCCGAGAACCTCGTTTATAAGCTCCTTGCCGTATGTGCCCTGGTACTGGATGTTGTGTATTGTAAACACGGTCTTGATGTTTTCATAGCCGGGGCTGCTTGCATACATTGAGCTGTAATAGAGCGGCGTAAGAGCCGTCTGCCAATCGTTGCAGTGAATTATATCGGGCTTAAAGTCGATATACGGTATCATCTCAAGCACCGCGCGCGAGAAGAATGCAAATCTCTCGGCGTCATCATAATAGCCGTAAATTCCGTCGCGCTTAAAATAATACTGATTATCCAAAAGATAATAGATAACGCCCTTGTACTTAGCCTCAAAAATTCCGCAATACTGCCTGCGCCATGCCACGGGCACGGATATGCTCGTGATAAACGTCATGGTATCTTTAAGCTCCTGCTTAATGCCGTCATAGAGCGGCATAACAACGCGGCACCCTATAAGACGTTTCCTGAGAGCCTGCGGCAGACTGCCTGCCACATCGCCGAGGCCGCCCGAAGCCATAAACGGGAGTGCCTCGCTCGCTACATATAATACTTTCATTTAAAATCGCCTCAATCAAAAATTTGTAAACGGTAAACTCTGTTCGCCGCGTTAAATAACTATGCCCTTGCCGACATAAACCGGATAATCCTCCGCGCCGGAGAGGTTTTTATTAGGCGTTATCGCAACGCTCTTGTCGGTAACGGTGTAGTTGAGAGAAGAGCCGGAGGCCACAAAGCTGCCCTGACAGAGAATCGAATTTTTGACCACCGCGCCCTTTTCCACTCTTACGCCGCGGAAAAGTATGGAGTTTTCAACCTCACCGTCTATTATGCAGCCGTTTGCGACGAGCGAATTTTTAACGCTTGAGCCGAGACCGTAAATAGCCGGCATATCATCGCGAACCTTTGTGTATATGGGGCGCTCCCTGTTAAACAACTGCTTGCAGTTGTCGGGGGTCGAGAAGCTGCATATTCGCGTCAAAAATGCTCTGCATGGAGTCAACGGTAAGTGAGAAGCCCTTTGCCTCAAAGCCGTAAATGCGAAGCTTTTCGACATTGCTTTGTATGATGTCGCGCTCAAACGACTCGTGATTCATACTTACGGCATCGTTTACAAGCCTTTGAAGAAGAGATTTCTTCATAAGTATTATGTTCATCGAATAATCAACTATGGTATCGCTTGCCGGGGACATTGCAACCATTCTCACTCTGCTGTCGTCATCAAAGGAAAACGCCATATTGTTTTGCAGACGCGGACATTTACCGTGCTTATAAACAATCGTTATATCTGCCGCCTTGTCGGTATGGTAATCCATAAGCTCGTCAATGTCGATGTTTACTATATTATTGCAATCGGCAAAAAGTATGTACTCCTCGGTGGAGCGTGCTATAAAGCCCATATTCGCCTTGAGAGCCTCGACTCTGCCGCTGTAAAAGCTCTTGTTGCCCGCAGAGGCGAACGGCGGAAGAATAAACATCCCCTCGGTCTTGCGGGAGAGGTCCCACGGCTTGCCTGTTCCGAGATGGTCCATAAGCGACTGATAGTTGCTCTTTGTGATAACTCCGACCTTTTCTATGCCGCTGTTTACCATATTGGAAAGCGGAAAGTCGATAAGGCGGTATCTGCCTGCAAACGGCACGCTGCCCATGGTGCGAAGCCCCGTCATCTCGCTGAGACACTCGTCATATATGTTTGAATAAATGATTCCGACTATGTTATTTCCGGTCATTTTTAAGCCCCCTTTACGTCTTCGTCAACCATTGCCTTGGGTGCCACAACTCCGTTTTTGCCTACGGTAACACCGCTTCCGACTACGGCTACGCCCCAGTCGTCAAGATTTTCAACATCCTCGGGTCTCGCTCCGACAACGGCATTCTCTTCAATGACCGCGTTTTCGGCAACTATTGCATACTGTACCACAGCACCCTCTTTTATGACCGTTCCGGGCATCACTATGGAATCTCTTACCACGGCACCGCGCTCAACGGTGACATTTGAGAACAAAATCGAGAAATCAAGCTCACCGTAAACCTGCGAGCCCTCGGCAACCATTGAATTCTGTACCGTAGCCTCGGGTGAAACATAGTGCGGAGGCGCTTCGGGAGTTTTTGAATAGATTTTCCAGGTGGGGTCCGAAAGGTCAAGGTCAACCTTGGGATTTAAAAGGTCAAGGTTTGCTTCCCAAAGGGAATCGATTGTTCCGACGTCTTTCCAGTAGCCGTCAAAGAGGTAAGCATAGAGCTTTTCGCCGGCGGCGTGCATTGCCGGTATTACGTCGTGACCGAAGTCGTTTGACGACTCCGGATTATTCTCGTCGTCTATAAGGTACTTGCGAAGCTTTGACCACGTGAATATGTAAACGCCCATGGAAGCCTTGTTGCTTCTGGGATTTTTCGGCTTTTCCTCAAACTCCTTTATGGCGTTGTCCTCATCGGTAATCATAAGGCCGAAGCGCGGAGCCTCCTCCCACGGAACCTCAAGCATTGCAATGGTGCAGGCCGCTCCCTTTTCCTTATGATAGTCGAGCATCTTTGAGTAATCCATCTTGTAAATATGGTCGCCCGAGAGAACCGCCACATATTCGGGATTATATCTGTCGATAAAGTTTATGTTTTGATAAATAGCGTTTGCGGTGCCCTTGTACCACTCCGAGCCCTTTATCTGCTGATAAGGCGAGAGAATATGAACTCCGCCCTGTGCACGATCGAGATCCCACGGCTGACCGTTGCCGATATAGTCGTTAAGCTCAAGCGGCTGGTACTGGGTCAGAACGCCGACGGTCGAAATGCCGGAATTCACACAGTTTGAAAGCGGAAAGTCGATAATTCTGTACTTACCGCCGTAGGGAACTGCGGGCTTTGCAATCTTCTTGGTCAAAATTCCGAGTCTTGAACCCTGACCTCCTGCCAGCAGCATCGCAATACATTCCATTTTGCGTGCCATAGATTTATCCTCCTTTTAAAGGCCTTAGCCTCTGCCTTGCACCGAACCGGTACAAGACTACCTTGTTTTTTTTATGTATATTGCAGACATCGGCGGCAAATCAAGAGAAATGCTTTGCTCGAAGCCGTGCATATTTATCGATTCGGTTTTTAATTTACCCTTGTTTCCCTTTCCTTCGCCGCCGAAATCGACGTCGTCGGAATTGAATACTATCTTATAGGCTCCTTTTTTCGGTATTCCTATGCGGTAGTCACATCTCTCGACATTCGTGAAATTGCAGACAACGATTATCTCCTTGCCCTTTTCATCAATACGTCGGAATGCGATAACGGAATTATCCTTATCGTCGGAGGATATCCACGAGAAGCCCTCCCACGAATAATCTATCTGCCAAAATGCCGGATTTGCCTTGTAAAATTCGTTTATCTTTTTAAAATAGTTTTGCAGCGCGCGGTGCTTGGGATAATCGAGCAGAAGCCAATCTAGGCCCTTTTCGTAATTCCACTCGATAAACTGGCCGAACTCCTGACCCATAAACATAAGCTTTTTGCCGGGATGCGCCATCATATAGCCGAGAAACGCGCGAACTCCGGCAAACTTTTTCGTCATATGAGCCGGGCATTTTGTCTATAAGCGACTTCTTACCGTGCACCACCTCGTCGTGAGAAATGGGAAGCACAAAATTCTCTGAAAATGCGTAAAACATCGAGAATGTAATGCAGTCATGATTATATTTGCGGAAAAATCCGTCAAGCGAAAAATAGCGGAGAATATCGTTCATCCAACCCATGTTCCACTTGAAGTTGAAGCCGAGTCCGCCCGAAAATACAGGCTTTGTAACCATTGGCCAAGAGGTGCTCTCCTCGGCTATCATCATGGCATACGGGAAATCGCGGAAAATGTTTTCGTTGAGCTTCTGCAAAAATTCGACAGCCTCAAGATTTTCGTTGCCGCCGTTTTTATTCGGCACCCACTCGCCGTCCTTGCGGTCGTAATCGAGATACAGCATCGATGCAACGGCGTCTATCCTTATGCCGTCAAGGTGATATTTTTTAAGCCAGAACGAAGCGGAGGACATCAAAAACGAGCGAACCTCATTTTTTCCGAAGTCAAAGACTCTTGTTCCCCATCCGTAATGCTCACCCTTTCTCGGGTCGCTGTATTCATAGAGCGGTCCGCCGTCAAATTCGTAAAGACCGTTTGCGTCCTTAGGGAAGTGTGCCGGAACCCAGTCCAAAATCACGCCTATTCCGTTTCCGTGGCATTTATCTATAAGATACATAAGGTCCTTAGGCTCGCCGTAACGTGACGTTGCGGCAAAGTAACCCGTCACCTGATAGCCCCACGAGCCGTCAAACGGATATTCAGTGAGCGGCATAAACTCAATATGGGTATAGCCCATCTTTTTAACATAGGGCACAAGAGCGTCGGCAAGCGCACGGTACGAGTAGAAATTACCGTCGTCATACTGCTTCCAGGAGCCCGCGTGTATCTCGTAGATATTTACGGGCGACTCGTAGATGTTTTTGCCGTTTCTGCCCTCCACCCACTTTTCGTCGTGCCACTCGTAGCAATCGTCGATTTCATAGTATTTTGTAGCCGTGCCGGGGCGCGTTTCCATGTGAAAGCCGTATGGGTCGCACTTCATAAGCGTTCTTCCGTCGGCAGCGGTTATACAATATTTATACATATCGTAGGGCTTGATATTCTTGATTTCCGCTTCCCAAACGCCGCCGCTGTTTTTGAGCTGCTTCATCGGATTTTCAGTCTCCGACCAATCGTTAAAATCTCCCGTAACGCTGACATTTTTTGCGTCAGGCGCCCAAACTCTGAAAACCACGGTATTCTTATTTTTTCTGTGGGAGCCGAAATACTCATACGCATTTGAATTGCTGCCCTCATGGAAAAGGTAAAGCGGAACATCGTTCTCGCTGTGCTTTTTGGTTGTTTTAGTGCTCATCCTGCTCTTTAACTCCCTTCGGGAAACATGGGAAATGTGCAATTTGCCACTTATCCTTTTAGTTAATTTTTATTTTATCAAAACAAAATCTATTTTTCAAGGGGTTTTTGACTATTTTAATCAAATTTCCGACGAACTTCATTACAGCCGTTTGTGCATTTTGTTACAAAATTCATCTACATTCGATTTCAGTGGTCACACTTGCGGCCAAAACGATTCGCTCCGACTTTTTTTGCGGTATAAAAAAGCAGGGCAGTAAAAGCATCACGCTCTTACTGCCCCGTTGCAGTTATATTATTTCGACGAGATTATTCTTCGTCGTGGTCATGACCGCAGTCGTCGCAGTCGCAGCCGTCAAGGTCAAAGTCAAGCTTTGCGCCGCAATTCGGGCACTCGGCAGAGCCATCCTCAATGGCAGCGCCGTCGAAATATACAGTCTCGCCGCATGACGGGCACTCTACCTCGTACATATCATCGTCGTCGCAGCAGCAGTCGTCATCGTCATCGCCGTAAACATATTCCTCAAGATCGTCAAGGTCCTCGTCAACGGCATCAAGCTGCTCGTTTGTGAGGTCAAGCTGTTCCTCAAGCTCGGCAATGGACTGAGCCATTTCGTCTATTGTGTCAACAAGTACGTTCAAAACCTTAGCCTCGTCGGAATTCTCCTCGAGCTTAAGCATTGAAACCACGCCTTTGAGATAAGCCGCTTTTTCGGTAACTGTCATAGTAATCACCATAGCCTTTCACAGCTACAATATTTTTGTATGCGCGGACGTCCTATCGTAGCTGACATAGAACGCCGTGTTTTTTCGGAGTGCAATGCACAAAATCCGAACACTATAAAAATGGGGCAAAATTATTTCCCCGTTTTTATCTCTGTTATGAGTTGGCTCTTGACATATACTCGCCTGTGCGGGTATCAACGTTAATCATTTCGCCCTCGTCGATAAAGAGCGGAACCTTTATCTCGGCACCTGTTTCAAGAGTAGCCGGCTTTGTTGCGTTTGTAGCCGTGTTGCCCTTGAAGCCGGGATCGGTCTTTGTAACCTCAAGAGTTACGAATGTGGGCGGCTCAACGCCGAATACCTTGCCCTTGTAGGAAAGTATTTTGCAAACCATATTTTCCTTTACGAACTTGAAGTTGTCTGAGAGCTCGCTCTTGCTTATCGGAACAAGCTCGTATGACTCGGGGTCCATAAAGTAATAGAGATCGCCGTCGTTGTAAGAGTATTCCATATCTTTTCTCTCAATAAACGCGGTCGGGAATTTATCGGTCGGGTTGAAGGTCTTTTCTACAACGCTGCCGGTAATAACGTTTCTGATTTTGGTGCGGACAAAAGCAGCGCCCTTGCCGGGTTTTACGTGCTGGAATTCGATTATCTGATAAACGCCGCCGTCCATTTCAAAAGTAACGCCGTTTCTGAAATCGCCTGCTGATACCATTTTTAAATCCTCCGTTTTAAGCCTCGGCGCACTTTTGCCGAAGCGCAATTTTAATCATACTTATTTTATAATATATCCGGTTGTTTTTCAAGTGTTTTTTAAAGGATTATAAGCTCTTTGGGGCAGTGTGTCATATTTTCCGCTCCGTTTTCGGTTATTACCGCAAAATCCTCTATTCTCACGCCGAATTTGCCCGGAACGTAAATTCCCGGCTCAACGGTTACCACATTGCCTTTTTTCAGGATAAATTCACTCGAAGGCGAAAGATTGGGCTTTTCGTGAATTTCCACTCCCACGCCGTGGCCGAGCGAATGCCCGAAATATTCGCCGTAGCCCGCGTTTTCTATAATATCGCGCGAAACTCTGTCGGCATCCTTGCCCGAAACGCCGGGTCTTATGAAGTCAAGACCTGCCTTTTGCGCCTCAAGAACGGTATTGTAAACCTTTTTCTGCTCGTCGCTCACCTTGCCTACGGCCACGGTTCTTGTCATATCGCTGTGGTAGCCGTCGTAAAGTGCGCCGTAGTCCATGGTGACAAAGTCGCCGATTTCGATTTTCTTATCCGTCGGAACGCCGTGCGGCATAGACGTATTTTTACCGCTTACGGCGATAGTCTCGAACGAAAGACCCTCGGCGCCGTGCGTCAGCATATAGTGTTCGAGTCTGAGCGCAATCTCCTTTTCGGTAACGCCGGGCTTTATAAAGCCGCATATGTCGTCGAATGCTCCCTCGGCGATTTTTTGTGCTTTCTTTATCTTTTCGATTTCGGACTCGGATTTTACCATACGGAGAGCGTCAATCATATTGTCAAGCTCGCCCGAAAAATCTATGCTTATCTCCTTAAGCGCATTATCGAATTTCGCAAGCTCGGACACAGTCATACGCGACGCCTCAATGCCGACCTTTTCGGCACCGTTTGACTTAAAGAAATCATAGACCTGTGAAATTTCTCTCTTCTGAAGAGCGGTTTTACATTCCGTAACCTTGTTTTCGGCAGCCTCTATGTATCTGCTGTCGGTTATAAAAACAGCGTCGTCGCGCGTTACGAGCAAAAACCCGTCGGACGACGGAAATTCGGTGAAATAACGCCTGTTTTCGGGCGACACTATAAGCGCCGAATCAATATTTTCTGAATTTTTCAACAAAAACTGCAATTCTTTAATCATCGTAAACACCATACCCATGTAATTTTTCAAATTCTTTTATTATAGGCTCCTCGCGCTTTGCCTTCCACGCATAATAATGCGGATAAAGACTCTTTGCAGGCATAGGGTCTATTCTGACGGCAATCGCGCCACAGCGGTTTGCCGCCTTGATGTCGGAAAAAATCTGATCGCCGAGCATAGCGAGCTTCTCTATCGGCACGCCGAGCTTTGCAGCAGCTCTTAAGAGCCCCTTGGGCTTCGGCTTTGCAGCAACGCAAACATACGGCAGACCGAATTTTTTAGCTATCGGCCCGACTCTGAAAACCGTACCGTTTGAAATTATGATAACCGGTATCCCGGCTTTTCTCATTGTGTCAAGCCAATGCTCCACACCCTTTAAAAATTTAAAGGTTCCGTCCGGAGCTATGGTATTGTCAATATCAAGGCCTATTGCGCGTGCGCCCATTTTGCGTATATCCTCTGGCGTTACGTCAAGCACGCTGTGAAAGCGGTATTTCGGCATAAGTTCGTTTTCCATAATGCTCCTTAAATGGGATCTCCCTGTTTTTCAAAAGAAAGGGCGGACAAAACCTTGTCCGCCTCTCAATTACTTATACTTTCTTTTACGAGCTGCTTCTGACTTCTTTTTTCTTTTAACAGAAGGCTTTTCGTAATGCTCTCTTTTACGAACTTCCTGAATTACGCCGTCACGAGAGGTCTGTCTTTTAAAGCGGCGAAGAGCGCTTTCCAAAGACTCATTTTCTTTAACTTTTACCTGACTCATTCTGATTCCCTCCCTTTATTCTGGGATACTGTGTAATTATAGCCCATTGAGAATTAACTGTCAAGAGCGATTTTACGTATATCAACATTTGTAATGTATAATGTCTATTTGTTTGCACGAACAGCCCCTAAAAAAAGGATGACGAACAAAAAAATTGTCAATTTTCCTCAAAAAGTTGAAAATGTTAACAATTTATTCACATTTTTGTGTGCGGTTTGCAATAATCACTTGTTATTATAAGGCTGTACCAAGCGAGAGAAGAACATTGTGGTGGATGTTTTAAGAACTCGCGCAGGTCATAAAAGCCAAAACCCATTACATTAAAGTTGCCCGGCGCATAGCGTCGGGTCTTTTTTTGTCTGTTTCTTCTCGGCCTGCATTATTTCATCGCTCACACTCTCGGCTTTGCGCCTCCTTGAGAGCGGATGCGCTTTTTTGCCGCTCTCGCCGTACCGCATTTCTACCGGATTTATTTGAGGCTTATGCTAAAGCCGAAGAACCGCCGCCCGAAATAAAAATAAGCAAGCAAAAAGGACCGTTTTTACGCGGTCCTTTTTGCTTGCTAAGTGTCATTAAGTTGTATAAAAAGGGATTGGAATTGGTATATGTAAACCCGCTGACGCGGGGATTTGACGGTTTAATAAGGCGTTTGCCTTATCTTACTTCCATCGCATAGAGGCGAAGCATTTTACCGATCGTTTTCCACGACAACTTAGCGTCCTTAAGCTCGTTGATAAGCTGCATTTCGCATTCATAATCCTTAACGATCATTCTTAACATCTCCTTTCGTTTCATCTTGACTGTATAGTACCACCGTTTGTAATTTTTGTCAAGACTTTTTGCACAAGTTTTTTAAATTATTTTTGTGCAACATTAAGATGTGGTTTACGGGTTATTTGTGCATATAGTCAATTTCGAGTGTGCTTTTTTGACATTTTTGCCCTCGTGCAGCCTTTTTAGTTCGTTTTATGTGAATTTGTATTCGCTTTTTTGCTTTTGTGTTTTCGTCAATTTGACAATAATATTATATATATACCGTTTTACCGATTAAATCCGCTCCGTTGCCGCATTTCAGGCAAGCGGCAGCCGATTCGCGGACGAGCGGACAGACAGGCGCCGACGCCGCACATACAATATTATGATTATTCCGACAATATTGTGCCGACGATATTACAAAAATTCCGAATTTTGCTCGAAAAGCGTGTGTGCGTTTAATTCGCGGCTTTTACCGCCGTTGTAATTCCAAATTTTTTCTTATAAAAAGCACTTGACAAACGCAAAAAACCGATTTAAAATACAGAAACGAAATTGAAATTGAAGTTCAGTTTCGCTTTGCTCGGCAAAACGTGCAAAACATCACGCGCAAAACATCACGCGCAAGATATAACGTGCAAGATATAACGCGCAAGATACAACGCGCAAGATACAACGCGCAAAACTGATTGTTCGGGGGCGGAAAATTTGAGCTACAACACAAAGCAGAGCAAAATGGTATTTGACATACTGCTCGAAAACAAGGACCGTCATCTGACGGCGGACGAGATTTTTGAAAAGCTCAGAAAAAGCGGAGAGAGCGTCGGTAAAACAACGATCTACCGCCATCTTGAAAAATTGTGCGCCTCGGGCGAGGTACGAAAATTCACGGGCGGCGACGGCGACAGCGCGTGCTATCAATACGCCGGCAAAAACGCCGAATGCCGCGAGCACTACCACCTCAAATGCACCGAATGCGGCAAGCTCATACACGCCGAATGCAAATTTTTGAGCGAGCTTTCCGCCCACATTTACAACGAGCACGGCTTTAAGGTTGACGGTTCGCGCACGGTTTTATACGGAGTGTGCGGCGACTGTCTGAAAAAGGAAAGGTAGCTTCATAGATGACAATAGCTTTAGACGTAATCAAGGACACTCTTATCGACAGCCTCAAGACGCTTCCGTTTTTGTTTCTCGCATTTTTACTTTTGGAGGCTCTTGAGCACCACGCCGGCGGAAGGATTAACAACGCTCTTCGCTCTGCGGGCAAGGCAGGGCCGCTTTTGGGCTCGCTTCTCGGCTGTATTCCGCAGTGCGGCTTTTCGGTTTTCGCCGCAAATTTATATTCGGGCGGTGTTATAACGCTCGGCACGCTTCTTGCGGTATTTCTTGCGACATCGGACGAGGCGCTTATAATACTCATTTCCGAGCCGTCACGAGGCAAGGACATACTGCTTCTTCTGCTGTTTAAAATAGTCATCGGCATTACTGCAGGTTACATTGTTGACCTGTTTGTAAAAAAGCACCCCGAAAAGGAAAAGCACGACATCGGCGACATATGTAAGGGGGAGCACTGCCACTGCGACGAGCACAAGGGAATTTTTGTACCGGCTCTCACACATACGCTGAAGGTTTTCGGTTTTTGCTTGTTTTCACGCTTGCGCTGAATTTCGCCATTGAGCTTTTGGGCGCCGACAGACTTTCCGAAATACTTCTCGGCAACACCTTCTTCCAACCGCTTATAGCCGCATTGATAGGGCTTATTCCGAACTGCGCCGCCTCCGTGCTTTTAACGGAAATGTATCTCGGCGGAGCCTTGAGCTTTGCCTCGGTAATAGCAGGGCTTTGCTCCGGAGCGGGCATAGGTCTTATGGTGCTGTTCAGAACAAATAAAAAGCCCCGTGAAAATCTGAAAATTCTCGGACTGCTCTACGGAATTTCAGCGTTCTCGGGCGTTATAATCGAAATATTCACAAAGCTCATGGCTTAAGCGAGAGAGAACCTTAGAAGGAAAAAAATAAAGCGCTGTACCGATTTCTCGGTACGGCGCTTTTTCTTATTCGTGTGCGAGTGCTCTTTGCAGCCAAATTTCGGCAATGTCCATTGCCGCATATAAACCTTTTTTCTCGCTCGTTTTAATGATGCGCTCTTTCATCGACGCATTGGGGTCCGTGCTCAAAAGCTGAACGGATACCTTGGAGGCAACCTCTGCCTTATCCTTATCGCCGACCTCTTTCTTTGCAAGGATTTGCATCATTATAACGTAGTCGTCCGCCATATCGCCATAGTAAATGGTGTTACCCTGACGAACAAGGGGTTTGCCCTTGTATGTGAGAAACTCTTTTTTCTCAGCCAAAACTTTCACCTCATTTATTTTCGCTTGATTTAAGATAGTTTTTGACAAGCGCCTGAAGCAGCTCGTCTCTGTCAAGGCGGCGAATAAGGCTGCGCGCATTGTTATGCGTGGTGATGTATGTCGGATCCTCGGACAAAATATATCCGACTATCTGACTTATCGGGTTATAGCCTTTTTCCTTGAGAGCATTGTAGACAGTGAGCATCGTCTGACGCATCTCCTCTTCACGCTCGTCTTTTATTGAAAACTGAATGGTTTTGTTCGGATCAAGCACTTTTGCCGCCTCCCTTGATAATCAAAATTATTATACACTAATGCGAGTAAAAATACAATACATTATGCTTAAAAACAGCCGTAAAAAGCTGTTTTGGCAAAAAACGCCTTGCGACGCGGCTTACAGTACCGTGTCTTTTCGGTTTATTTGTCCGCGTTTATATAGTCTTCTATAACCTGACCGTCCTGTATACGTATTACTCGGTGAGCATTTGCGGCTATTTCGTTGTCGTGGGTAATCAGTATAACCGTTCTGCCCTCGCGGTGCAGCTCATGAAGTATTCGCATAACCTCCGCTCCGGAGTGGCTGTCGAGGTTGCCGGTCGGCTCATCCGCCAAAATTATGGGCGGTTTTGCGGCTACGGCGCGGGCTATGGCAACTCTCTGCTGTTGGCCGCCCGACATCTGCTTCGGAAGATGGTTCATTCGCTTTTCAAGCCCGACACGCTTGAGCGCGTCCTCCGACAGAACGTGGCGCTGTGCCTTCGGCATACCGCGATACGCAAGCGGCAGTTCCACATTTTCCTGCGCGGTAAGGCTCGATATAAGATTGAAGCCCTGAAAAATAAAGCCTATCTCTTTGTTTCGTATCTCGCTCATCTCGTCGTCCGAGAGCTTTGACGTATTGTGCCCGTCAAGCTTATATTCGCCGCTTGTGGGAACGTCCAAAAGACCGAGCATATTCATAAACGTCGATTTGCCCGAGCCCGAATGGCCGATAATGGCGACAAATTCGCCGCGGTCAATCGTCAGCGACACACCGTCAAGCGCGCGAACCTCGTTTTCGCCCGGATTGTATATCTTGTATAAGTCTTTGACTTCTATAAGCGCCATTAAAAGCACCGCCTTTATTTGATGTTTAAATTTTAAAACATAAAAAAATATAAATCAATGTATAAATTATGAATTTTTACCCGTTTGACGGCAAAAATAGCTTTGAAAGGACTGAAATATATGACTACGGGCAAGGAATACGGCAAAATGACAAAAAGTGCGTCTCCGCCGTCTCCGAAAATCAAAAATATAATTAACGCCTTTTGGACGGGCGGACTTATTTGCACCATCGGTCAGGCTCTTAACACCCTTTATACCGAAGCGGGATTTTCCGAGGACGAAGTGAACGCCGGAGTTTCGGTGACACTTATAGTTACAGCCGCCTGTCTTACGGGACTCGGCGTTTATGACAAAATAGCAAAGGTTGCCGGTGCGGGTACAATAGTGCCTATAACGGGCTTCGCAAATTCGATAGTATCACCGGCCATGGAATTCAGCGCCGAGGGCAAAATACTCGGCACGGGCGCAAAGCTGTTTTCTCTCGCCGGTCCGGTTATAGCCTACGGCACGCTTGCGGCTTTTATTTACGGAATAATCTGCTACTGCTTTAAGCTTTATTGAGGTGAGTTTATGGCTGAAAGACTCGGAAAATACACTATTGTTCTCAATTCGCACCCCTCGGTAACGGGCTATGCGGCCGTAGTCGGCAAAACCGAGGGCGAGGGGCCGCTCAAGGACGAGTTCGACTTTGTTTTTGAGGATGATACGCTCGGCGAGGCTTCGTTTGAAAAAGCGGAGAGCGCACTCCAAAAAGAGGCCGTGACGCGCGCATTATCAAAAGCCGGGAAAACGCCCGACGAAGTGGATTTTTCTCTTGCCGGCGACCTTTTGAACCAATGCATAGGCTCGTCGTTCGGTCTGCGATCGCTCAATATGCCTTTTATAGGGCTTTACGGAGCGTGCTCCACCATGGCTCTGTCTCTCGGGCTTGCCTCGATGCTTGTTGACTGCGGCGCGGCAAGGGTCACAGTTGCGTCAACATCGAGCCACTTCTGCTCGGCGGAACGTCAGTTCAGGCTCCCGCTCGAATACGGCGGACAGCGCACACCCACCTCGCAGCGCACCGCCACGGCGGCAGGGGCAAGCGTAGTCGAGAGAAGGCAAAGCGGCAAGCCGGCGATTGACGCCGTTACCATCGGCAGGATAACCGATCTCGGCATAAAGGACGCAAACAATATGGGAGCCGCCATGGCACCCGCCGCTGCAAATACAATAGCCGATTTTCTAAAGATACCTCTTCTTCGCCGTCCGACTTTGATATGATATTGACGGGCGACCTCGGCAAGGTCGGGTCAAGGCTTTTGTGCGAGCTTCTGCAAAAGGATCGCGGAATCGATATAGAGAGCGTTCACGCGGACTGCGGATTGCTCCTGTACGACGCCGAAAAGCAGGATGTTCACGCAGGCGGCTCCGGCTGCGGCTGCGGTGCCTCGATTTTAAATTCGTATATTATGCGGCGGCTCGAAAGCGGCGAGCTGTCGCGCGTTCTCTTTGTCGCCACGGGCGCGCTGATGTCGCCTACTTCCTCGCTGCAGGGCGAGAGTATACCGTCAATAGCCCATGCCGTTCTTTTATCTAAACCGATGTGAAAGGAATAAAACCAATATGGATATGAATATAATTAAACGCGATATAGGCCTTATGTGCGCGGCGCAAAAGCTTCTTAATTTTTTCTGTATAATGAAAACGGCACTGACTGTTGCGACAATAGCCTTTTCCGTTTTAGAATCGGTAAATATGCTCAAAAATCTGAAAAATCGGGCATAAAACCGAAAACCCGCGGGCGGTAATCATACCGCTCACGGGTTGTTTTTTGGCACTTCGTCAAATATTCTTTTTTACAAATATGCGTCTGAGCGCATAGAATACAGCGGTAACGACCGCAACGGCCGCAGCGGCAAAAACAAACGCCCAAAGAGTGTCCGTCATAAATCCGCTCGCAAAGCTGTAAAGCGATTTTGTACCGATGTTTATTCTTGTGCCTACTCCGCCTATAATCGCGGCAAGCGGTGCCGCAAGAAGCATAAGCGCGGTACCCGAAAACGCATAAATATAATATCTGTACACGTTTTTGCGCTTTTTATACGACATACGAAGCACGAGCCCCGCAATCAGCGAAAGCGTAACCGCTATAATCGCGGCATAGTCGGCATAAGGGTTGTAGCGTTTGAGCATATTGCCGGCGGATTTGAAATACGAATTTGAAAACAGCGATACATAGGAATTATAGAGGTCTCCGAATTGCACCGCCATATCCTTTATATTGTTTTTGAGCTCGCCGTCCACCGCAAAGCCCTTTTCGGCGGCGTATTCCAAGAGTCTCGTTTCAAGCTCGCTTTGTATATCGGAGGTATCAATCGAGTCCTTGACCTCGCCGTTATAAAAATCGGTAATTACGGCTTTTGTGTCCTCGTCGATACGGTCGGGAGTGATGATGTTTTCAAACACGGAATCAAAAAAGCTCTCGTCAACATTACCAGCACTGCCGTATGAGACGAACTGCTCCTTAAGCTCGGAATGCAGAGCCTCCGCATAGTCTGAACGCTTCTCGACCCCGACAAGGAATGAGGGGCTGAGCACCGTGAATTTAAACACAAGGCACATCACAAAAAGGCACGAAAAGAACGAGAGCAGAAACGAAACCACTCCGCAGAGCACGCGCCGCATGGCTTTTGAATTTTTAGTCATATCACGCGCCTCCTCATTCGTACATATTCACGTGCGGCCCCGACACCTTTTCGCAGTACGCTATAAAGCGGTACGGAGTGAGCGATAAAGTGTTGTTGGGGTAACAGGTATATAGTATCAGCGTCTCCTTGTCGCCGTTGAGCGCGGCGCGGTAAGAGCTGTCTGTGTCTACGTTTATTACGTTTGTGAGGTATACGCGGTAAACAAAGTTACCGTAGGTGGTACTCAAATTTACAAGCGCACCCGTCTGCACATCTTGAAGCGAGTGAAAATAAGTATTGTTGTGGGCACCTATAAGCACGCCTCTGCCGCAGCCCGGAATATGGCTGTAATACGACATACAC
>ENA-OQMX01000145-OQMX01000145.1-human-gut-metagenome-genome-assembly--contig:-NODE-145-length-18730-cov-2.780250_pt1 | contig 18730 bp, 18 predicted proteins | sample MGYA00242622_ERZ504866 | MGnify/ENA primary metagenome ERZ504866 (study PRJEB26092, sample SAMD00036422) | human gut metagenome | host: Homo sapiens | study: EMG produced TPA metagenomics assembly of...
GAAAAGTTTGATGTTATCAAGCACAAGCTTGCCCTCGTGATTTTTAACGGAAAGATTCTTAACATCAATACGTAGTTCGGTATTCTTAGGCTCAGTTCTCTTTATATTGAGAGTGACTTTTTCACCCATCATCATTTCCGTAAGGGATTGTTCCGTTGCATCTTTCGTCTCAACCGTTCCGACATACATACCTTTTCTGAGAATTGTTACCCTATCGGATATTTCAAGCACCTCATGCAGCTTGTGTGTAATTATTATAATCGACTTATTATCCTCACGCATTCTTCTGAGAACGTCGAATAATTTTTCAGTTTCCTGCGGTGTTAAAACAGCGGTCGGTTCATCAAGAATTAGTATATCAGCACCTCTGTAAAGCACCTTAATTATTTCCACTGTCTGCTTTTCCGAAACAGACATTTCATAAATTTTCTTATCGAAGTCAATGACGAAACCGTATTTATCACATATAGCCTTAACTCTCTTTTCGGCCTCTTTCAGATTATATTTGTTTCCGTCTTTTACACCCAAAACAATATTTTGGACAGCGTTAAAAACATCAACAAGCTTAAAATGTTGATGTATCATTCCAATCTTTAAAATCAAAAGCATCTTTCGGAGATTTAATAACAACTTCCTTACCGCCTACATAAATCTCGCCGGAATCCGGGTAATATATTCCCGAAACCATATTCATAAGTGTTGTCTTACCGGAGCCGTTTTCTCCGAGTATAGATAGTATTTCACCGTTTTTTACTTGTAAGTCAACGTCTTTGTTAGCTATTGTACTGCCGAATGTCTTAGTTATCCCTTTCAACTCCAAGGCAAAAGGAGAACCCATAAATATCCACACAGCCTTTCTCACGCAAATTTAAAATTCAAAACCATGCTCATTCGAGAATAAGGTCCTGTAAAATAATTGAAAACAGTTGAAAAACTATTTCCCAATAAATAACTATACCGTGGCCGATTTTCATCGGCCACGGATACAGTATAAATCTGTGTATTTAATCTTAGAACTTTGTATCAAGAAGAGTGATACCGTCTATCTGTACATCGAAGCAAGGAGCAGAACGCTTTTCTGACTCATGGAAGTAACCGTCAGAAACAACCTCGGTATCACCGGTGTTATCTGCATCGGAGTCAATATCAGCCTTGTATCCGGTAAGATGACCGTCAGCATCAACAGTAGCATTCTTGTTTTTGCTGTCAGATACGGTTACAGTGAATGCAGAGGTATCAAATACGTGAAGCTTACCGCTTTCAAGCTCTGCCTTAACTTCATCAATCTTAGCCTGTGTACCTTCGGCAGCTGCCTTAGTGTTAACATCGGTAAGAACAACAGATCCTGTGCTGAGAGTACCCGTCCAATCGGTGTCAATTGCTTTGCCGTTTTTAACGCAATCAATAGCATACTCAAGATAAGGAGCCCAATCTATTCTTGAAGATACAATAAATGTGTTGGGGCAAGCACTTACTGTTGAACCATTGTATGAAACATTGGGAACACCTGCAGCTTCGCAAGCAGTCGGAGCACCCATTGAGTCAGCATGCTGGCTGATAAGTACGCAACCATTGTTTATAAGCTTCTGAGCGGCTTCTTTCTCGGCAGTCTCATCATACCAAGAACCGGTAAAGGTAACCTCCATGGTAACTGACGGGCAAACGCTCTTAGCACCGAGATAGAAAGAAGTGTAGCCAGAAATAACTTCTGCGTAAGTATAAGCACCGACATAACCCATCTTGGCTTTGTCAGCTGTAATCTTACCGGAAGAAATCATTTCGTTAAGCTTCATTCCGGCAGCAACACCCGCAAGGTATCTGCCTTCATATATTGAAGCAAAAGCATTATGATAATTAGAAAGGCCTTCGGTATGAGCTTTAGTTCCTGTTGCATGTAAGAACTGAACCTCCGGGAACTTTTTAGCTGCTTGAATTACATAAGGCTCATGGCCGAAGCTGTCCGCGAAGATGACATTGCATCCTTCGTCAACAAGCTCTGCTGCTGCATCATAGCAAGCCTGTGTTTCGCTGATGTTGGTCTTTTTAAGAATTTCAACACCGGCTTTTTTGCAAGCCTCTTCAGCTGCAGTAATAAAGTTCTTGTCATATGTTGAGTTTTCGTCATGCAGGAATATGAATCCTACTTTGACATTTGCTGCTTTGCCAGTCGAGCTTTTATCGCCGTCTGTCTTGCCGCACGCTGCAAAACAAAGAACGATCATAGCAACTGACAAAAGAATGCTGAGAACCTTTTTCATTTGTGTTTCCTCCAGTTTTTTGACATAATATTATGAACAGAAGCTCTCCCCCTGTATCATACAAAATAAAAGGTCACTGTTCCTTAAATACGATGTTTCCACTATCCGCATCCATGCTCTCAATAATGGCAAGAGACTCGACACGTATACCTTTTTGCCTAATAAGTTCGCCACCGCGTTGAAAACCCTTTTCAACCGCAATACCGACGCCTTCAACAGTAGCACCGGCTTTTTGTGCAATATCCAAAAGCCCATTCAAAGCGCACCCGTTAGCTAAAAAGTCATCAATAATAAGGACGTGATCTTTTGAAGAAAGATATTTCTTTGAAATTATAACATCATACACCCTTTTATGAGTAAATGATTCAATTTTAGTGGAATAAACCTCTCCGTCAATATTAACAGTCTGAGATTTTTTTTGCAAAAACCACAGGAACATTATCAAAATACTGCGCCGCAACACAAGCTATACCGATACCAGAGGCTTCAATGGTCAGTATTTTATTTATAGGGGTATCATTGAAAAGACGTTTAAATTCCTTGCCCATATCATTAAACAGAGAAATGTCCATCTGATGATTCAAAAAAGAATCAACTTTGAGTACATTGCCGGGCTTAACAATACCGTCTTTTACAATTCTGTCTTCAAGCAGTTTCAATAAAATCGCCCCACGTAAAAATATATCATTATTATACATTAACTTTACAAACATTTCAACTAAAACTCGAGAAAACTGTAAATCTGTCTGAATTTATCATTTTATGTTCACAAATCGCTTTCTTTTAGGTATAATTACTAATACAAAAGCAACGGGGGAAAAAAATGGTCACAGATCTGACTAAGGGAAATCCTGATAAAACACTTTGGAAATTTACATTACCAATGATAATCAGCGTTATGTTTCAGCAGCTTTACAGCACTGTTGACAGTATAGTGGCAGGTCAGTTTGCCGGCGTTAACGCACTTGCCGCTGTCGGCGCGTCATATCCCATCACAATGCTTTTTATCGCTGTCGCAAACGGTTCAAATATCGGATGCTCTGTTGTAATCTCGCAGTTGTTCGGCGGGAAACGCATTACGCATATGAAAACGGCTGTCAATACCTCTATTATCTCATCTCTTATTTTATCTCTTATACTGACTGCAGTCGGTCTTTCATCATCAAAAGTGCTTTTAAAGGCAATGGGAACACCGGATAATATAATGGCTGATTCGGTTACTTATCTTAATATTTACGCCGCCGGAATGGCGTTTCTGTTTATATACAATATAAGTACAGCTGTTTTTACGGCTCTCGGTGATTCAAAAACACCATTGTACTTTTTAATTTTTTCTTCTCTTACTAATATTGCGCTCGATTTAATATTTGCCGGTCCTATGAAAATGGGAGTTGCCGGAGTTGCTTGGGCAACGTTCATTGCGCAAGGAGTGTCCGGCATTTTAGCTTTTATTGCATTACTGAAAAAGATACGTAATATCGAAAGTGAAAAACCTAAATTTTTTTCGGGAAGAATGTTGCTGAGAATTACAAAGGTTGCCGTACCCAGCATATTGCAGCAAAGCTTCGTCTCGGTAGGCAATGTATTCATACAAGGCCTTATTAATAGTTTCGGTGCTGCCGTTGTTGCAGGTTTCGCTGCAGCAATGAAGCTGAATACATTTACAATAACAACACTTGTCACATTAAGCAACGGCATTTCAAGCTACACAGCGCAAAATATCGGAGCACATAACACCGAAAGAGTAAAGAAAGGGTTCGGATCGGGCCTGAAAATCGCATTATTGGTTGCTATTCCGTTTTTTATAGCATTTTTCATTTTTCCGAAATATATGATGATGATATTTGTCACACACAATAATACCGATGTTATAACAGCCGGCGTCCAATTTTTAAAAATCGTATCACCGTTCTATTTCTTAGCAACAGTTAAAATAATTGTTGACGGCATATTACGTGGATCCGGAGCTATGCTAAGCTTTATGGTTTCAACCTTCACCGACCTCATACTTCGCGTGATATTCGCATTTTATTCTCACCCCGCATATCGGGCAACTCGGAATTTGGTGGTCGTGGCCGATAGGTTGGATAGTCGCAAGCTTAGCTTCTCTTGCGCTGTATCTCTCAGGCGTGTGGAAAAAAGCAAAGGTTTAATCAAATATTTATAAAAAAATGACCGCTCGGCAAATTAATCCGGGCGGTCATTTTAATTAACTGTTTATGATATTTTCATACTAAGTCTTAATTTATCGCTTATCATGGCAATAAACTCAGAGTTAGTGGGCTTTCCGCGAGAGTTTTGTATTGTATAGCCGAAGTAAGAACTAAGAACATCAACGTCGCCTCTATCCCATGCAACTTCTATTGCGTGGCGTATGGCACGTTCAACTCTTGAAGAAGTTGTTGAAAAAGTTTTAGCAACAGTTGGATACAAAACTTTTGTTACAGAGTTCATCATTTCGCTGTCGTTTATTGATAAAATAATTGCCTCTCGCAAATACTGATAACCTTTTATATGAGCCGGAACACCAATTTGATGCATAATATCGCTGACAACGACTTCCAAATCAGCAGAGCTGTCAGCAGGGTGAAGTTTCCCGAACTTCGAATTGTCTCTCCAGCCTGTCAACTGAGTTATTCTTTCAGCCATCATATTCATATCAAAAGGTTTCAAGAAATAATAATCTGCCCCGGCAGATAATAATTCCTGCTCAAATCTTTGATTGTCGACACTTGACATAACCATCATTAAAGGCTTCTTTTCGAGTTTCATCTTCGGCATTTCTTTCAGCACACCTAAAGCATCGATTGCTGTCATAAATGCGTCCATAACAACGACATCAGGTCTTTTCGGTCTTCGGTTTTATGTAATATTTCAGCACCGTTTTTCGGCACCATTTTCACATCGCAACCGTAAGAGCGCAGAACTCCCGCACAAGTCTGCCCGAAATCATTGCCCTCTGACACCATCATTACTTTTAAACCGCTTTTCATTTTGTATACCTCCAAATTTTTTATTCTGACATATTTTACCATATTAGTTATATCTTGACAAGAGCTTTTTTATAAAAAGCAAATATTTTTTTCAAATTAATTCTATTATCGCCATAACAACAGAAAAAGTGCAATAAAGGTAGCTGTTATTTTTTACGCAATATCATACCGTTATTAAAGTACCGGAACGGCAAATACCGTTCCGGCACCTTTCACGATGCTTTTTCAAGCAGCCTCTCAGCATTTAAGGCTTCGGATACTTTTAGCATATTATCGGCAAAAACAGCATATCCGCGAATCGGATCATTAACAAACACATGCGTTACAGCACCGACAAGCATACCGTCTTGAATAATGGGACTGCCGCTCATACCTTGAATTATACCGCCTGTTTTTTCTATTAAAGAGCTGTCTGTAATTTCAATTATCATATTTTTAGATGAGCTGCTGTCGTTATTACAAATTCTCACGATTCTTACATCATAGTACTGCGGACCTTTTTCATCAACAGTGGATATTATTTTTGCCGAACCGGTTTTAACCTCTTGCTTTGTTGCAATGGGTACGGCCTCATTTGTTGAAACTATATTATTCAAAAACCCGTATACTCCGCAAGCTGTATTCAACGAAAGTGTTCCTATATTAGTATCCTGAAATACGCCGCAAAGCTCACCTGTTGAACCGCAAGAACCTTTATAGCAACCGGTTATCTTTGTTTTGACGGCATCGCCGTCGGCAAGCGGCATAACTATACCTGTATCAACATCACATACCGCATGTCCGAGTCCGCCGAACACTTTGCTGGCGGAGTCAACAAAAGTTATTGTGCCTACCCCCGCCATACTGTCCCTGACCCATATACCGGCTTTATAACAATTATCATTTTTTGACAGAGCAGGCGTCAATTTCAGATTCAGAACTTTTTTTCCGCGCTTTACCGACAACTTCAATTCATTACCGCCGTTTTCCTGTACCGCTTTTTCAATTTCCAATGTTGAGTTCACATTGTTTCCGTTTACAGTCAATATTATATCCCCGGCATTAAGGCCCGCTGTTTTAGAGGGATTTGAAATTCCTTCTTCAGTATAGACATCATCAGAACCGACAACCACAACGCCTTTTGTAAACATGCGTATGCCAAATACATCGCCTGAGGGAATTACATATTTTCTCTCAGAAACAATAACATCGGCGGATTTTACCGGAATAACCTTCAGAGCGGAAATATCCACAGTGTATTCACTAAGCAGAGTGCCCTTTGCCGCATTCTCGGAATTAACGGAAACCGAAACGTCACCGCTTGATATCCGGTATGAATATATCTCGTTAAATTTCAGCTTTTCGTCACTCACCAGGTGAATACTGTCCGGAATGCTTTTTATACCGTAAATTACAAATGCAAATATAACAGAGGCAGCTAACAATCCGAAAATGCTGAGAACTTTAAAAAATTTTTTCATTTTTCACCTCCGTATATACAGTGATCACTGCATTTATAATTTTTACTTTTTTACGGATTTTATGTTATGAAAAAATAAGGCTTTACGGTTAATTTACACGGAAATATTATTTCCGAATAAACCGTAAAGCCTGCATATAATATATTTAATTTTTTAATGAAAAAATAATCCTTGAAACCGTTTCTTCCGGAGATAAATCCGCTGTATCAACGGTAATATCGGCATACTTTTTATAAAGAGGAAGTCTCTCAAAAAAAATATCGTCTATTGTCTGATTTTTAGGCGCAGCAACGCCTCGCGTTTTGATATTTTTAAGCCTTGCCTTTACATTTTCAAGCGGAACATCTATAAAGACAATCACGGAATTACGCTTAAGCTTTTGCATAGCTTCATCGCGAAAAACAACGCTTCCGCCGGTCGCAACAACACAATTTTCACACTCAAGCGACAATATTGCGTCTCTTTCTTTATCAAGAAAGCATTGAAGCCCTTTTTCGTTTATAATGTCCTGCAAAAGTGCATTTTCACGTTGCTGTATTACAAGATCAGTATCTACAAAGCCAATACCAAGAGTCTTTGCAAGGATAACGCCGACTGTGCTTTTGCCCGAAGCCGGCATTCCGATTAAAACAATATTTTTCATCAAATAGATATCTCATGAGCCATCTTATAAAGGTCAAGATCAATCGACTTTTTCATATTGAGAGCTTCGAATATGTCAAAGTCAACAATTTCATCCTTTTGCATAGCTACCACACGATTACCTATCCCCTGCTTTAAAAGCTCAACCGCTTTATAACCCATTTGGCTTGCAACAACTCTGTCGCGAACTGTCGGCGAGCCGCCGCGCTGCACATGGCCTAAAACAGTTGCACGGGATTCTACGCCCATTTCCGCTTCGATTTTTTTTCGCCATTTCTTCTACGCCGCCGACACCTTCGGCAACAATGATTATAAAGTGTCTTTTTCCTGTTTTTTGAGTTTTCTTCATTCTGTCGATAACGTCACGCTCAAAATCGAAATCAACTTCCGGAATAAGAATTGTTGTTGCACCGCAAGCTATACCGGCGTTGAGTGCTATATAGCCCGCACGTCTTCCCATAACTTCAACAACCGAGCAACGATCATGAGACTCTGTCGTGTCACGAAGTCTGTCAACCATTTCCATAGCCGTGTTCATTGCGGTATCATAACCTATTGTGTAATCACAGCAAGCAATATCATTGTCAATCGTTCCGGGAATACCCACACAAGGGATGCCTCTGAGCGAAAGGTCACGAGCGCCGCGGAAAGAACCGTCTCCGCCTATAACAACTACGCCCTCCATATTATGCTCTTTGCATATTTCAATTGCCTTTTTCATACCTTCTTCGGTCTTGAATTCTGGACTTCTTGCAGAATAAAGAATTGTACCGCCTCGGTTAATAATATTAGAAACACTGCGAAGATTCATTTCATACATATCACCATGCATAAGACCGTTCCAGCCTCTTCTGATTCCCATTACACGGAAGCCGTTTTCACAACCCGATCTTACAACGGCTCTGATTGCGGCATTCATGCCCGGAGCATCTCCGCCGCTTGTCAATACGCCAATCGTTTTCATTAAAAATCACCTCAAATAAATACATTCAAAATATAATGATACACAAATGAAAAATATTGTCAAGCAATTTTGACATTTTTCTTAGAGTTGTACAACAACATTTTTTTCACCGTTAATTCTTTTCAACTCTGAAATCATAGGGTCATTGGCAGTCGTCGAAAATTGCTGTCTCTCGTAGCTTTTAGCATCATCAAAATAGTAATATACGGGTAACGTCCCCTCAAAAATAGTAATCAGATTTGTACTCTTTTTAACCTCCTCACAGTTCTTTGTGCAAAATCTCACAAAAAGGCCCTTTCTCACCGATTTTTTCGGCTTGTCGGAATTTTTGGAAGCTGTGTCGGCGGTAACAATACTGTTTTCATCCGGAGGTAAAGAAACGCTGTCCATAACTATTTTCGGTTCTTCGTCCTCTCTGAGAGACAATCTGCCGCACAGCAATACAACGCTTCCGACATTTAAAAGCTCTGAATACTTGAGCAAAAGTTTGGGAAACACTATTACTTCAATAGCTGCATGAACATCTTCAAAACCTAAAAAAGCCATGGTACTGTCTGATTTTGTAACTTTTTTCTTTATAGAAGTTATTATTCCGAGGACACGTACAGGGCTATTATCCGTATATTTTCCCGAAACATTTTCTTCCGTATTCACCATTTCAAGAACGCTGTCGGAATGAAGCTTTTTAGAAAGCGTCTCGTACTGAACCATAGGATGCCCCGTAAGATACAAACCGGTCATTTCCTTTTCCATCGATAAAAGTTCAAGTGCCGGAAATTCATCACAATGCTTACATTGCGGTTCATTGCCGCCAGAAGCCACTCCACTCAAATCAAACAAGCCGAGTTGTCCGTCAACATTATTTCTCTTGTCACGCTCGATATTCTCAACAATCAGAGGTAAATTTGTAAGCATTTCACGACGATTAAGTCCGAGTCCGTCAAGTGCTCCGCTTTTAATTAAGCCCTCAACAGCTCGTTTATTAAAATCCTTGCCATATGTTCTCTTACAAAAATCATAAAGTGATTTGTATTTTCCGTTAGAGCTTCTTTCTTTGACAATAGTATCAATAAAATTGTAGCCGAGATTTTTAATAGCAAGTAGCCCAAAACGAACGCTCTTGCCGTCAGAGGTAAATGCTCTGAAACTCTCGTTGACGCTCGGCGACAGAACGTTTATTTTCAGCCTTGCCAAATCGTCTATATAAAGTGCTATTTTTGTTGAATCATCAATAACACTCGTGAGAAGTGCGGCAGTGAATTGCGCCGGGAAATGGCATTTCAGATATGCCGTACGATATGCAATGACAGCATATGCGGCAGAATGAGACTTATTGAACGCATATGAAGCGAAAGATGACATATCGTCGAAAATGCTGTTGGCAACTTCGGCAGGTATTCCGCGCCTTACGCATCCGTCGCACGCATAAGTACCGTCGGAATTTTTCAATCCGTTTACAAAATACTCCCTCTCCTGCTCCATTACCTTGTGCTTTTTCTTTGACATAGCTCGTCTTACAACGTCTGCTCGTCCGAAAGAATATCCCGCAAGTTCCCGGAATATTTGCATAACCTGCTCTTGATATACCATACAGCCGTAAGTAACATCAAGAATATTTTTAAGTTGCGGCGTCTTATATCTGATGCTTTTCGGATTATGTCTGTTATTTATATACATATCAATCGAATCCATAGGGCCGGGTCTGTACAAAGAAATAACAGCAATTATATCCTCTATATTCTGCGGTTTCAGACGGGTTATAACATTTCTTATTCCCGCCGACTCACATTGAAATACACCATAAGTATACCCTGCCGACAGCATATCATATGTCGCCTTATCGTCAAGCGGAATTTTTTCGATATCAAAATCGGGAATATTGTTTTCTCTTACCGATTTTACGGTATCACTTATTACCGTAAGTGTTCTGAGACCGAGAAAGTCCATTTTAAGCAGTCCGAGTTCTTCAATGGTAGTCATGGTATACTGCGTAACCACGGACTCATCATTTCTTGCTAACGGAACATATCGATCAACAGGTTTATCGGTTATAACAACGCCCGCCGCATGGGTTGAGGTGTGCCTTGGCATACCCTCAACTGATTTTGCCGTATCGACAAGCTCCCTGATTTTGGCGTCCTTATCATAAAGCGCTTTAAGCTCCTGATTTTTCGTAAGAGCCTTTTCTATTGTCATGCCGAGCTCGCGCGGAATCATTTTGGAAACCGTATCAACTGTATTGTACGGTATCCCGAGTGCTCTGCCGACATCGCGAATAGACGCTCTTGCGGCCAAAGTACCGAAAGTCACTATTTGCGCAACGTGATCCGAGCCATATTTTCTTATAACGTAATCAATTACTTCTTCGCGGCGTTCATAACAAAAATCAACATCAATATCCGGCATACTTACACGCTCCGGATTTAAAAAACGCTCAAACAGCAGATTATATTTAATTGGGTCTATACCCGTAATTCCCATACAATAAGCGGCTATACTGCCGGCTCCTGATCCCCTGCCGGGACCTACGGGAATACCATGGCGTTTTGCATAGCTGATAAAATCGGCAACAATAAGGAAATAGTCAACATAGCCCATTTTATTGATAACCGAAAGTTCGTATTCGAGTCTGTCGATATATTTCTGCTCCGGAGCAATTCCGTAATTTCTGCGCAAGCCCTTATAGCACTCATTACGAAAATATTCAAAATGGTCCATATTATCGGGAACATCAAAATGCGGTAGTTTAGTTTTGTGAAACTCAAACTCAACGTTGCACATATCAGCTATAACAGAAGTATTATCAACCGCATCTGGATAATCTTCGAATAATTCACGCATTTCATCTTCGGATTTGAGATAAAAATCATCGGTTCCAAATTCCAAACCAGTATCTTCATCTATTGTATGGTTAGTTTGAATACAGATAAGAACTTTTTGTACTTTTGCGTTTTCTTTTTTTATATAATGGACATCGTTTGTAGCGACAAGCGGTATACCGGTTTCACGCGAAATTTTAACTATCTGAGGCAAAACCCTGAGTTGCTCGGCAATTCCGTGATTCTGTATTTCGAGATAATAATTGCCGCGACCAAAAGTCTTGTCATACCAAAGTGCAGCTTCCTTAGCTCCGTCATAATCGTCTTGCAACAGTTTTCTCGGAATTTCTCCCGCAAGACAGGCAGACAGAGCAATAAGCCCCTCGTGATATTTCTCGAGGAGCTGTTTATCAATACGCGGCTTTGTATAAAATCCTGTCACCCACGATTCAGGCACAATTTTGATAAGATTTTCATATCCCGTATATTTTTACAGAGCAAAACAAGATGAAAACGCTCGTTATCAATACCGTGAACTTTATCAAGGCGCGAACGTGGAGCAACATAAACTTCACAACCGATAATGGGCTTTATCCCATTCTCTTTAGCTGCTTTATAAAACTCAACGGCACCGAACATATTTCCGTGGTCTGTTATGGCTAAAGAATCCATGTTGAGCTCTTTTGCAGCATCAACAAGCTGTCCTATACGGCAGGTGCCGTCGAGCAGACTGTATTCTGTATGAAGATGCAAATGAGTAAAAGACATTTAAATTCCTTTCATTTTAAACATCATTACGTGTAATATCTTCGTATGTTTCACGTCTTATAATTATACGCGATTCTCCATCCTTTGCCATTATTACTATAGGACGCGGAATTCTGTTATAATTTGAAGCCATTGAGTAGTTGTAAGCACCTGTTGAAAGCACAGCTAAAAGGTCTCCTGCCTCAACTTTTTGTATTGGAGCATTTTCCTGTATAAGGTCACCGCTTTCGCAGCATTTACCGGCAACGGTTACTTTTTCAGTCTTAGGCTCGTTTGCTTTATTGGCGCACATTACATCATAATCCGATTGATAGAGAATATAGCGCGGATTGTCTGTCATTCCTCCGTCTACCGAAATATAGGTTCTGATATTCGGAATATGCTTAACGGCTCCGACTGTATAAACGGTAACGCCTTCTGCTCCGACCACAGAACGACCGGGCTCAATAAGTATAAACGGAAGCTTAACATTTTTCTTCTCTGCTTCATTCTTGACAACAACAGAAACTCTCTTCATATATTCCGAAAACGGCTTCGGGGTATCCGATTCAAGATACTTAATGCCGAATCCTCCGCCGAGGTTGAGTTCTCTGATTTCATATCCTACGGTTTCTTTGATTTCAGAAATAAAATCAATCATAACCTTTGCAGCAAGTTCAAACGGCGCAATATCAAATATCTGCGAACCGATATGGCAGTGAAGTCCGCAGAGGTCAATGCTGTCGGTTTCAACCGCAAGCTTAACTGCGGTCATAGCTTCGCCCGTCTCAAGAGCAAAGCCGAATTTAGAATCAATCTGACCGGTTCTTATAAAAGAATGTGTATGCGCATCTATACCGGGTTTGATTCTCAGCATTATCTTTGCAACCTTACCGATTTTCGAAGCCAACGTGCTCAGCCTTTTAAGCTCCTCCACATTATCGACAACTATTCTGCCGACATTATTGTCAAGAGCCATTGTAAGCTCATCATTAGTCTTATTGTTGCCGTGGAAACAAATACGTTCTGACGGGAAGCCGGCCTTAACGGCGGTAAAAATTTCTCCGCCCGAAACAACGTCTAATCCCATTTTTTCTTCTTTGCATATTCTGCACATTTCAAGGCAGGAAAAAGCCTTGCTCGCATAGCATACAAGCCCGTTACCGTCGTAGTTTTCTTCCATTGATTTTACAAATTCACGGCAGTTTTTTCTTATCATATTCTCATCATAGCACATATACGGTGTCCCGTATTTTTTTGCAAGAGATACGGTATCGCAACCGCCGACGGTCAAATGGCCGCTCTCATTAACTCCTAATCCGTCTGATACAAACATTTGGTTCTCTCCTTTTAAAGTGCATTATTTATATACTCGGTTATCTCTTCCCTGCCCAATCCGTTAGTTGCAGAAAAAGGAATAATAGTAACATTTTCAGAATCCGGTATTTCATCGTAAATTGCCGCTGATCTTTCGGCAAACTGCGTTTTGTTAAGTTTATCGCTCTTAGTCATAACAATAACAAACGGATAACCGGTTGAGCGCAAAAAGTCAATCATCATAAGATCGTCTGCGCTCGGTTTGTGCCTCATATCGATAAGCTGAACGACAAGTCTTATGTTACGACCCGTCTTAAAATAGCCTTCAAGCATTTCAGCCCATCTTATTTTCTCGGATTTCGATACTTTTGCATATCCGTATCCAGGTAAATCCACAAATCTGGCATCGTCAACCTTGTAGAAGTTTATCGTAGCGGTTTTTCCCGGAACTGAGCTCACTCTTGCAAGTGCTTTTCTGTTAAAAAGACGATTAAGCAAAGATGATTTTCCCACATTTGATCTACCCGCAAAGGCTATTTCCGGCAAATCGGAAGACGGCAGCTGCGACGATGTTCCAAATGCAGCTTCAAATTCAGCTTTATTCAAATTCATTTTTTACCTCTTAGTTCTGTTGGCATACAGAGGCCGTTTGGCTTCTGTCCTGTTTGAGCTTTACGCTCCTTTGTTTATTATCTTTGACGACTACATTTTTGGATAGCGCGAGAGACAATACCTCGTCGGCTTTTGACACCGATATGAAATCGACATTTTCTTTAACAGCATCATCGATTTCTTTCAAATCCGAAACATTTTCCTCCGGAATAAGAACGGTTTTAATTCCGTTTCTGTATGCTGCCATTGTTTTTTCTTTCAATCCGCCGATCGGCAATACATTACCGGTCAAAGTAACTTCACCCGTCATAGCAATATCGGCTCTTACCGGTATACCCGTGAGTGCGGAAACAACCGCAGTTGTTATTGCTATTCCGGCAGAAGGGCCGTCTTTAGGAACAGCTCCCTCGGGGAAATGAATATGAATGTCAGTATTTTTATAAAAATCCATATCAAGAGGCAATGCTTCCGAAATACTCCGGATATAACTGTATGCCGTCCTTGCGGATTCTTTCATAACATCGCCCAAAGAACCGGTAAGTTCAAGCTTTCCCGTTCCCGGCATCTTAACTGCCTCAACCTTCAGCATTTCTCCGCCTACAGAAGTCCACGCAAGACCGTTTACAACACCGACTTCATCCTTATGACCCTGAGATTCCGGCTTATATTTTTTGGGACCGAGATAGGCCTCAAGGCCGGTCGGCTTCACAGAGATTTTTCCGGTATAGCCTTCGGTTATTTTAACAGCAACTTTACGCATTACCTTTGCAAAAGTGCGTTCAAGCGTTCTGACTCCGGCTTCTCTTGTATAACCGTCTATTATACTGTGTATGGCATTATCGGTAAAATGAAGCTGTGACGCTTTGATGCCGTTTTCCTTGAGTTGTTTCGGTATAAGATGTTTTTTGGCTATATTGAACTTTTCCTCGTGTGTGTAACTGAAAAGTTCAATAACTTCCATTCTATCCAATAAGGGAGCCGGTATTTCGTTCTTATCGTTAGCAGTTGTAACAAAAAGCACCTTGCTCAAATCAAACGGGATTTCAATATAGTGATCACGGAATGTATTGTTCTGCTCGGGATCAAGAGCTTCTAATAAAGCACTTGACGGATCACCTTTATAGTCGCTGGCGAGCTTATCAATTTCATCAAGTAAAATCAAAGGATTGGAGGTTTTAGTCCTGATAACAGCTTCAATTATGCTGCCCGGCATTGCACCGATATAAGTCTTTCTGTGACCTCTTATCTCTGCCTCGTCATGAACACCGCCGAGAGATATTCGCTCATACTTTCTGTTCAGCGCCTTGGCAAGAGACTTTGCAACAGAGGTTTTACCGACGCCTGGAGGGCCGACAAGACATATTATCTGCCCCTTAATATTTGGCGACAGTTTTCTCACAGCAATAAATTCAAGAATTCGCTCTTTAACATCTTTAAGTCCGTAATGATCTCTGTCAAGTATTCTTCGAGCATTATCGATATTAAGATTTTCTTTTGAGTAAATATGCCACGGAAGCTCCAAAATCTTATCAAGATAATTTCTTGATACTGCACTTTCGGGGCTGCTCGGCTGCACATATTTAAGCCTGTCGCACTCATTCAGCAGCTTCTTTTCGCTGTCGGCATCAAGATGCAGCTTGAGTATTTTTTCGCGATAGCTGTCAGCCTCGGAAGCGGGATTGTCTCCTTCGCCGAGTTCGGCGTTAATAGCCTTTAACTGCTCATGAAGGTAATATTCCTTTTGATTTTCATCTATTTGGCTCTGTACTCGGTCATTTATATCCTCTTCAAGCTGAAGAAGCTTAACCTCTTTGCCGAGTACATCTACAAGTTTTTGTATTCTCTTAAGCGAATCAATTTCGGATAAAACCTCCTGCTTCTGCGGATAATCAAGAGGAATATTGCCGGCAATATAATCGGCAAGCGCACCGGGCTCAGACAGCTTGGCAACACCCATATTTATATCATTTGGGAGTTTCTGAGCTATAATAGAATACTCGTTAAACAACCCTTTGGCATATCTGACAAGTGCCTCCGCCCTCAAATTGTACTTTTCCGAATAGGGAATACTGTCAATTCGTTTGACAACAGCCGTAAGATATGGATTCACATCCGAAAAAGCCAATAATTCTGCTCTGTACTTTCCTTCAACTATTACTCTTAAGCAATCGCTTGAGGGTATTCTTACAATTTGCTTTATTTCGCAAACAACACCTATATCGTACACCGCATCAATATTTTCGGCCTCATCCGACATATCCTTTTGTGTAGAAAGAAATATGTCCTGTTTTGTTATCATTGCTGTTTTGACGGCAGAAATACTTTTTTTCCTGCCAACATCAAAGTGCAATGTAATATTAGGGAAAACAACCAATCCTCTCAATGCAACCATAGGCATATTAAGAGCATTATTGTCAAAAAGGTCCATTTATGTAATCTCCTACTTAATTAATTAGAGTTTATTATACAATGAATAAGATTTATCTGCAATAAAAAAAGTGTCAACAAATAAAGAATAAGCTAAAATTTTAGTAAGATTGTTAATTTTTGCAACAACTTTTATGTACAAAACGCAGAATATGCATTTTTCTTTGTTATTTTTTTGTCAATTCGTTGACTTTTATTAACACAGATTGATATAATGTAGCAGAAATAATTTTTGGAGGCAATATCAACATGTCCAGAGTTTACAATTTTTCAGCAGGTCCGTCTATGTTACCGGAAGAGGTCTTAAAAAGGCCGCATCCGAAATGCTTGACTATGAGGGTTCGGGTCAATCGGTAATGGAGATGAGCCACAGATCCAAAGTTTATGACAATATCATAAAAACAGCTGAAAAGCTTCTCAGGGAGCTTATGAATATACCCGACAACTACAAAGTTCTGTTTTTGCAAGGCGGCGCTTCAACGCAATTTGCGGCAATACCGCTGAACTTTATGAACGGTTCAAACAAAGCCGATTATGTTATCACCGGTCAGTGGGCTAAAAAGGCATTTGCCGAGGCTCAAAAATACGGTGATGCAAAAGCCGTTGCTTCTTCTGCTGACAAAACGTTCTCATATATACCAAAGCTTGATAAATCGATGTTCAGAAGCGATGCGGATTATGTATATATTTGTATGAATAATACTATTTACGGAACCGTTTATCACGAAATTCCGGATACGGGTGACATTCCTCTCATCGCGGATATTTCATCTTGTTTCCTTTCGGAGCCTATAGATGTAACAAAATTCGCCATGCTTTACGGCGGAGCACAAAAAAATGTTGCTCCCGCAGGTCTTACGATTTGCATAATACGAGAAGATATGCTTGGCAATGCACGAGACATAACACCAACAATGCTCAACTATAAAATTCACGCAGACGCAAATTCGCTTTACAATACACCACCCTGCTACACAATATATATATGTAAGCTTGTTCTTGAATGGATAGAAAAGCTCGGCGGTCTTGAAAAAATGAAAGAACGCAATGATAAAAAGGCAAAGCTTCTCTATGATTTCCTTGATAACAGTAAAATGTTCAGAGGTACAGTTGTTCCGGAGGATCGTTCTTTAATGAATGTACCTTTTGTTACCGACAGTGACGAACTCAACGCAAAATTTATTGAAGAAGCAACCAAAAACGGTCTTGTTAATCTTAAAGGACATCGAACAGTGGGCGGTATGAGAGCGTCAATTTATAATGCCATGCCTTACGATGGCGTAGAAAAGCTGGTTAAATTTATGTCCGATTTCGAAAAAGCTAATTCATAACTCAGGAGAAATTCACAATGAACAATATTTTAACACTAAATAAAATCTCAAAAAACGGACTTGACAGATTCGGTGAATGCTATGTATGCTCGAATGACGTCAAAGACCCGGATGCGATACTTGTCCGTTCGGCATCAATGCACGAATATGATTTTTCGGAAAATACTCTTGCAATAGCAAGAGCCGGGGCCGGAGTCAACAACATTCCCCTTGAAAAATGCAGCGAACAGGGAATAGTAGTTTTTAATACTCCCGGTGCTAACGCGAATGCTGTTAAAGAACTTGTTTTGTGTGCGCTGTTTTTATCATCAAGAAAAATCGTGCCCGCAATCGAATGGTCAAAAACGCTCAAGGGTGAGGGAGATGCAGTTTCCAAGCTTGTCGAAAAAGGAAAATCCGCTTTTTCAGGACCGGAAATCAAGGGTAAAAAGCTCGGCGTTATCGGCCTTGGCGCAATCGGGGTGCTTGTAGCAAACGCAGCTCATTCTCTCGGAATGGAAGTTTACGGTTACGATCCTTTTCTTTCTGTTGATGCGGCATGGAAGCTTTCCCGCGCGGTAAAGCACGCCGCTACCCTTGATGATATTTATGCAAATTGCGACTATATAACGCTTCATGTTCCGCTGACTGACGAAACTCGCGGCTTTATAAATGCCGAAACAATCGCCAAAATGAAAAATTCGGTACGCATACTTAATTTTGCCAGAGGAGATCTCGTCAATACCGAGGATATTATTAACGCTCTCGCTAACGGTAAAGTTGCCGCATACGCCACAGATTTTCTTAAAGATGAGTTAATTGACGCAACCGGTGTGATAACAATCCCGCATCTCGGAGCTTCTACACCGGAATCTGAAGACAATTGTGCCGTTATGGCCGTTGATGAATTAAAGGACTATATAGAAAACGGCAATATAACAAATTCCGTAAATATGCCCGCTGTATCTGTACCGAGAAGCGGCAAAACAGAATTACCATCATTCATAAAAATGTCCCTAACGTTATCAGCCGCATTACAGCAATCGTCGCCGAAGAAAATATAAACATTGATAATATGGTGAATAAATCACGCGGAGAATATGCATATACTATGCTTGATACCGATACGGAGGTTTCAAACGATGCAATAACCGCAATTTCGTCTCAGGACTTCGCCATAA
>ENA-OQMX01000147-OQMX01000147.1-human-gut-metagenome-genome-assembly--contig:-NODE-147-length-18694-cov-2.782625_pt1 | contig 18694 bp, 18 predicted proteins | sample MGYA00242622_ERZ504866 | MGnify/ENA primary metagenome ERZ504866 (study PRJEB26092, sample SAMD00036422) | human gut metagenome | host: Homo sapiens | study: EMG produced TPA metagenomics assembly of...
TACAATTCTTTTTTCATCGTCTACATTAAAAATACTCTGCGCCATAAATATGCCTCCATTGTGAATATCTGATTTAAGATTATCAAACAAAAATCTATTCTAATCAATTTCTTAATTTTCGATGTCATTAGATATTATATATGGCAATATGAGTTGTAGCAACCTTACTCTGCATGTTTTATGCTCTATTACCATCAATACTATGATATGTGTAATCATATCTCAAAGAAAAGAGGAACAGTAAAATGTAATAGGGTGAAAAATATGAAGCAGGATAAAGTGAAGTATGATTTTAAGGCTTTCGGGCAAGCCATTAAAGCAGCAAGAAAAGCAAAGGGAATATCACGCAATCAGTTAGCCGACACACTGAATATTGCGCCCCGGTATATCGCGTCCATTGAAAACAGCGGGCAGCACCCAAGTTTACAGATTTTATATGAGCTTGTAACCCTGCTTGACGTATCAGTAGACCAGTTCTTTTTCCCGGAACGGGAACAAGAGAAGTCCACACGCCGCCGTCAGCTCGATACCATGCTTGACACAATGAGCGAAACAGACTTAAAAATCATGTCTGCTACTGCAAAAGGCATAGAGGAAGCCAACAATGACAGGACGGGGGAATAAAGTTCCCTCGTTTTTGTCTGCATAAAGTGAATGAAGCGTCGCAGAATTGCGGCGTTTTTCTTTTGCGCTTTTTGGCATACTAGGAGTTCCGTTGTAGTGATAAGTGAGGAAAAAACTTTCTTAGCAAGCATAGGAAAAGAGTACCCTTTTCCGTATTTTCGCCCTCCCGTCCTGCGGTGCGTCGGTTGAAAATTGCTTGTTGGGAAGTATGGAGGAGATTGAGACGTATATAGGCAATATAGAGTCTGGAAAGAGCGGAAGCATAGATATCCTCACGAATGCCGTGGCGACGACTGCTGCGAGCGGTGATATGTCAAAGGTGATAGTTACATATGAGGACAAAGAGGGTAATGAGACGACGATTGAGGGGAATTTCAAGGCGACTGTGGAATCTCCGGTATATGACAATGTAGAGAAGATAAAGGACAGCACAAAAAGCAGCGATAAAAAAGGTGTTATATGGTGTAATTGCTGTGGTTATAGTGATAGCTCTGTTCTGTATATGTGTGATAAGAAAGCACAGGAGAAAAAAGGAGATTCTTGATGAATTTTAGATTCCGGTCACGGGGAGAGAGTTTATAAGGAGATAGATTGTATGGGGTGGATATGGCATTTGTGTCTTATGAATATGAAGAGAAGAAAGATCAGAACATTTCTCACCGTTCTCGGCGTGATGATAGGTGTTATATCGGTTGTAGCACTTCTGGCTGTGGGAATCGGAGTCAAGAACGAGATGATAGATTCTGCGGTTGCAAGTGGAAGTGTCAACCAGATAACGTTATACAGTGAGACCGGAAGTAAGCATAAGGATCGAATGATAACGGACAGAACGATATCTACATTGACAGATCTTGCAAATGTGGATGGTTGTTATCCTCTGTATGAGGTGCCTGTGAGTATGAAGTATGGGGAGTATGAATACTTTGGCAATCTTGTGGGTGTGCCGGGAAATGAGCTTGATGGCTGGAGTCTGGCCTATGGGGAAAACAGCAATTCTTCACATGGGACACCTGAATTGATCTCGGGCGGCAGTGTGGGCAAAATGTTCTTCAATCAAAAGATATTTGACAGTTACGAGAAGAGAGAGAAGAAGAGTATTGCATCCCTTGTCGGAAAGAGATTTGACACGACCGTCGGATGGAGCGGTGAAAGTGACAGGATATTCAAACTGAAGCTCGCCGGGGTTTTATCTGATGGAGATACGGATAACAGCTCTGACAATGCTTCTGCTGACACTTCTTATGACAGCGCAGTTCAGGATGAAGAGTCTGACGAATCGCTGGACATCCCTGACAGCTACAGCGAGAAGTCTCAGACGATATACTGTGATATGGATTCACTGAAAAGCCTGCTCAGAAAGGTCAGCGCCGATGGCAAGCTGTACGGTCAGCCGGTGGATGGCAATGGCAACAGCTACCGTGAATTTGTCTACACATCAGCGGTGGTGATCGTAGATGATATAAATAACGTTGATGCGATGGTAAAAAAGACTTCAGGACATGGGGTATCAGACAGAGAATTCCAAGGAATATCTGGACACGATACAGAAGTACCTCAAGATGATACAGCTTCTTCTCGGCGGAATCGGAATGATAGCACTTATTGTGGCTGTCATAGGAATAAGCAACACCATGACGACCTCTGTATTCGACCGGGTAAACGAGATCGGTATATTGAAGGTCCTCGGCTGCGACATAGACGAGCTCAGACTTCTGTTCCTCATGGAGGCCGCAGTGATAGGACTTGTCGGAGGCGTCCTCGGAGTATTATCCTCCTACGGAGTGAGAATAGTGGTGAATAAAGCCGACGTCTCCATGTTCAACCTTGCAAAAGGAACCCAGATAGCCATGATCCCATGGTGGCTTGCACTGGCCGGAGTCCTCGGCTCCGTGATCCTCGGAGTGGTAGCAGGCTATTTCCCAGCAAGATGGGCCTCAAAATTAAGACCAATAGACGCCGTGACAAGGAGGTAAAAGGTCACAAAATTATCGCAAACATAAAGAAAAAGCCAGAAAGATACAAAAAACAGAAAAGTTGTATCATTCAGAGGAAAATAAGCAAAAAAGATACAGTTTTACGCACAAAAAAAGCAGAGACAACTCACACAAAACACAAAGAATGTGTGAACTGTCTCTGCTTTTGTTGTATATCCCGTGATGGATCCACATCCTTACAGTGTACGGGCTTCACTATCTCAAAGGACTTTTCGTCCGTCCTTATTTCCTGTTGGCTCTGTAACGAAGAGTATGGTCAAGAATCTTCTTACGGATTCTGAATGACTTTGGTGTGATCTCCAGAAGCTCATCAGTGTCGATGAAGTCAAGAGCCTGCTCAAGACTCATCACCTTTGGAGGTGAGAGCTTGAGAGCATCATCTGATCCTGAAGAACGTGTGTTGGTAAGCTGCTTCTTCTTGCAGACATTGACCTCCATGTCCTCAGCACGAGGATTCTCACCTACAACCATACCGGCGTAAACCTGCTCACCAGGTCCGATGAACAGTGTTCCACGCTCCTGTGCGTTGAAAAGACCATATGTGATCGAAGTACCTGACTCGAATGCGATGAGTGATCCCTTTGAACGGTAGCTCATGTCACCCTTGTATGGAAGATACTCGTCAAATGTTGTGTTGATGATACCTGTACCCTTGGTAGCTGTCATGAAGTCACCACGGAATCCGATAAGTCCACGGGATGGAACAGAGAACTCAAGTCTTGTGGTTCCATTTCCTGTAGGAGCCATTCCCTGAAGCTCACCCTTTCTCTGGTTCAGCATGTTGATGATAGTACCTGAAAATTCGTCAGGAACATCTATATAAGCGATCTCAAATGGCTCAAGCTTATGTCCGAGCTCATCTTCCTTGTAGATAACCTCAGCCTTACTTACTGCAAATTCATAACCTTCACGTCTCATGTTCTCGATGAGGACTGACAGGTGAAGCTCACCACGGCCTGAAACCTTGAAAGCCTCAGTTGTGTCAGTCTCCTCAACTCGGAGGCTGACATCTGTGTTCAGCTCTCTGAAAAGTCTCTCACGGAGATGTCTTGATGTTACGAACTTACCTTCCTTGCCTGCGAGAGGAGAGTCATTTACCATGAATGTCATGGCGATGGTTGGCTCAGAAATCTTCTGGAAAGGAATTGGGTCAGGATTCTCAGGGGAGCAGAGAGTATCACCTATCTGTACATCTGCGATGCCTGAAACAGCAACGATAGAACCTATCTGTGCTTCCTTAACCTCTATCTTGTTAAGACCCTCATACTCGAAAAGCTTTCCGATACGAACCCTCTCGAGCTTGTCCGGGTCATGCTCATTTACTATGACAAGATCCTCATTTACCTTGAGGACACCATTGTCGACCTTGCCGACACCGATACGTCCAACGTACTCGTTGTAGTCGATTGTGCTGACAAGCATCTGTACACCTGCCTCAGGATCGCCTGTAGGAGCAGGAATGTAATCAATTATAGTGTCGAACAGAGGCTTCATGTCTGTGCCTGGCTCGGATGAGTCAAGTGTTGCATAACCGGACTTGGCAGAAGCAAATACAAATGGGCAGTCAAGCTGATCCTCATTTGCATCGAGCTCGATGAGGAGCTCAAGAACTTCGTCAACTACCTCGTCAGGACGTGCCTCAGGACGATCACATTTATTTACACATACGATAACTGCAAGATTAAGCTCAAGAGCCTTCTTCAGAACGAACTTGGTCTGTGGCATAGGACCCTCAAATGCATCAACAACGAGGATTACTCCGTTTACCATCTTAAGAACTCGCTCAACCTCACCGCCGAAGTCTGCATGACCCGGAGTATCAATGATGTTGATCTTGGTGCTTCCATATGTTACGGCAGTATTCTTGGAGAGGATAGTGATTCCTCTTTCACGCTCGATATCGTTGGAATCCATGACACGCTCAGCGACCTCCTGATTGTCACGGAACACACCGCTCTGCTTTAAGAGCTCGTCTACAAGTGTTGTTTTACCGTGGTCAACGTGGGCGATGATAGCCACATTTCTGATATCATCTCTTGTTATCTTCATAATTTTCACTCTTTCTTTCAAATTTAGTCTACTTTACAACGGTTAACATTCTAGCATAGTGAAAAAACCAATGCAATAATTATAATGTACAAAAATGTTGTAAAAATGAGGGCAAATGGCGGAAAAATGATTATTTTGCAGCCGCTTTGAGCAGCATCTCTTTGAGTTCGTCAGGTGAGAACTTGTAATGAGAGTTGCAGAACTGGCAGTTGACCTCTATAGGCTCGCCCTCTTCAAGAAGACTTGCGATCTCTTTTTGCCAAGGCTGAGTACCGCATTGTAGTATCTCTCCTTGCTGCAGTTGCAGTGCCACTCGGTAGGCAACTCATCGGTCACTACAACGTCATATCCTTCAAATACATCCTTGATGATGTCAAGAGGAGTCTTGCCCGCATCGAGGAGACTGGTGATAGAAGAGAACTCGTTAAGTCTCTTCTCAAGAACGTCTATGAGCTCATCCGATGCAAATGGCATAAGCTGTATGATGAAGCCGCCTGCCTGTTTGACGGTGTTGTCCTTCTCCATGAGAACCCCAAGGGCAACAGATGTAGGAATCTGCTCAGATGTCGCAAAGTAATAAGTAAGATCTTCGGCAATCTCACCGGACACGAGCTGTGTCTGACCGACATAAGGCTCCTTGAGACCGATATCCTTAATAACTGAAAGCACGCCGAGATCAAGTGCCTTGGCAACATCCAGCTTACCCTTGTCATTTGCGTGAAGGATAACGTTTGGATTGTTGACATATCCCTTGACTCTTGAATGTGCGTCTGCAGTTACGGTAAGTCCTCCGATCGGTCCGTTGCACTGGATCTGAAGTGTGAGTACGTCGGACTCGTTCTTGCACTGTGCTCCCATAAGTGCTCCTGCTGTGAGCAGTCTTCCAAGTGCGGCTGTAGCCACAGGGCTTGTGTTGTGGATAGATCTTGCAGTCTCCACGATATCTCTTGTTGTTCCGGCGAAGAATCTTACCTGATTGTTCGCCGCCATACCTCTTATTATATGATCGCTCATGTTGTATACCTCGCTATTCTATGTTGATTAGTTTTGTTACATTTTGAAATCTGTCCGGTTATCTCTATATATAATCGCATTATAATAATGATATATTGGACAATCTTCACCATTTTATATTATGAATGGTGATAAGACAAGCCTATTCATAGTGTTTGTTATCCTGGTGTGTCTCCCTTGCAACCACGTATACCCTTTCACTGGAATCTGTGGCTGGCTGCCATGTAAATGCATCGTACATGGCGACGAGCTCCATGCCTGAGTCAGCAACGCATTTCCTCATGTCATCAAGGGTCAGGCCTCGCTGATAATGGAATTCCTGATACTTCCTGTATAGAGGACACTCATCATCCGGCTCAATGCCTGATTCTGGGTATTCTGGGAGAAACAGGCTGAGAGCCAGCTCATTTATATCGGTTTCCGTATCGTAGTAGTTATCCCAGATAAAGCTCACGTCGTCCCTGTCCTCGGCTATGGTGCTGTCGGCAACCACATCCTTGAAATAGTGGCGAGTCTTGAAGTCGCAGATAAATATGCCCTTTGATTCGAGATAGTTATTTGCCAGCCTGAATACGTGGGTTATGTCGGCAAGCTCCGTAAGATAGTTGATGCTGTCGCACACGCACACGATGGCATTCACCGTGCCGAAGAGCTCAAACTCCCTCATGTCCTGCATGAGATATAAGATGGATTCATGTCCTGTATCCAGCTTTTTCTCATTTGCCACCTCAAGCATCTCATATGAATTGTCGATACCGATCATGTCGTATCCGGCATCCGCAAGCCTTTCCGTTATCTCTCCGGTGCCACATCCAAGCTCACATATGAGCCCTTCGTTCACTCCGTATTTTCTCAAAACTTCTATTATATATGTGCACCAGTCATCATATGGAATGTTGTCCATCAGTTCATCATAGACACTGGCGAATACCTCATAAGCGTTCATGCTTCCTCCTTCAGCCTGCGCTGGTCAAATCTCTTGATAACAGTTTGAATTGTACCACAGCTTAAGTTTTATAGTAAACTGCAATAAATAATTATGCATAAAATTCGAATGATTGTTGAAGAAACTTAAAATAGCATTTATTATGTTACTGGGCAGAACAAATATAAAAATCAGAAAGAGGACAAGCAGAGATGGAATACTGGGATATTTACGATGTAAACAAGCAGCCTACAGGGCGCACGATGAAGAGAAATGACTGGAATATGAAACCGGGGGATTATCACCTCACAGTGCTCGGTGTGCTCCAGAACAGAGAGGGAAAGTATCTGATAACCAAGCGTGTCATGACAAAGGCGTGGGCAGCAGGCTGGTGGGAGGTATCCGGCGGCGGAGTGCAGGCAGGAGAGTCATCCATAGAGGCTGTCAGACGAGAGGTAATAGAGGAGACAGGCATAGACGTAAGTGATTTCGATGGAGGCTTGCAGTTTACATATAGGAGAGATAACCCGGATGAGAAGGACAACTACTTTGTGGATGTCTATAAGTTTACTGGAGATTTTTCGGAAATAGATATCAGGCCTCAGGAGGCGGAGACTGATGGTTTTAAGCTGGCAACTCTGGATGAGATAAAGGAATATGCAGAGCAGGGAATCTTCCTTCATTATGACAGTATCAAGAAAGTGTTTGAATAAGCCGGGCTGCTTATACCAAAAAACAGTTTGAAAAACACGGCATATATGCTAATATAGTTAAGATTAGAGAGGAATCGGGCGAAAAAGCGTTATAAAGCCTGAAAAGATAAATTTCAAGGAGGCATTTTCAAAAATGGCTGAGACATACAACCACAAAGTCGTTGAAGGAAAGTGGCAGAAGGTCTGGGATGACAACAAGGCATTTGCTGCTACAGATGATTATTCAAAACCAAAGTATTATGCGTTAGTTGAATTCCCATACCCATCAGGACAGGGACTTCACGTAGGTCATCCAAGACCATACACAGCGCTTGATATAGTAGCAAGAAAGAGAAGAATGCAGGGCTACAACGTTCTGTATCCAATGGGCTGGGATGCATTTGGTCTCCCTACAGAGAACTATGCGATCAAGAACAAGATCCATCCAAAGGAAGTAACCAAGACAAATGTTGCAAGATTCAAAAAGCAGCTCCACTCACTTGGATACTCATTCGACTGGGACAGAGAGATCAACACAACTGATCCTGAATATTACAAGTGGACACAGTGGATATTCCTCAAACTCTTCAAGGCTGGTCTCGCATACAAGAAGGAGATGCCTATCAACTGGTGTACATCATGTAAGGTTGGTCTTGCAAATGAGGAGGTTGTCAATGGCGTATGTGAGCGTTGTGGCAGCGAGGTTGTCCGCAAGGTTAAGTCTGAGTGGATGCTCAAGATCACAGATTACGCAGACAAGCTCATTGAAGGACTTGACGGCGTGGATTACATCGAGCGTGTAAAGGTTTCACAGAAGAACTGGATCGGACGTTCAACAGGAGCTGAGGTAGATTTCTCAGTAAAGGGCAAAGAGGACAAGCTCCGCATATATACAACAAGATGCGATACATTATTCGGAGTAACATACATGGTTGTTTCACCAGAGCATCCAATCCTTGACAAGTACAAGGACGAGATCGGCAACTGGTCAGACATCGAGGCATACCGTGAGCAGGCAGCGAAGAAGAGCGACTTTGAGCGTTCAGAGCTTGCAAAGGATAAGACTGGTGTATGCATAGACGGACTCACAGCCATCAACCCTGTAAATGGCAAGGAGATCCCTATATACGTATCGGACTATGTACTCATGAGCTACGGAACAGGTGCTATCATGGCGGTTCCTGCACATGATGACAGAGACTGGGAATTTGCAAAGAAGTTCGGACTTCCACTCATCCAGGTTGTTGCAAAGGATGGAGAGGAAGTAGATATAAATGAGGCTGCATTTACAGACGTGGCAACAGGAGTGCTCATCAACTCAGATTTCCTCAACGGCCTTGAGGTAAAGGATGCAAAGGAGAAGATGATCAAGTTCCTTGAGGAGAAGGGTATCGGTCAGGCAAAGACCAACTACAAGCTCCGTGACTGGGTATTCTCACGTCAGAGATACTGGGGCGAGCCAATTCCTATCGTTCACTGCGATAAGTGTGGTTATGTTCCAATCGACGAGAGCCAGCTTCCACTTCTCCTTCCGGAGGTTGACAGTTATATGCCGACAGACAATGGTGAGTCACCACTTGCAGCTATGACAGACTGGGTAAACACCACATGTCCATGCTGTGGCGGCCCTGCAAAGAGAGAGACGGATACTATGCCACAGTGGGCTGGATCATCATGGTATTTCCTCAGATATACAGATCCTCACAACACAGAGGCTCTTGCAAGCAAGGAGGCACTCAAGTACTGGCTTCCTGTTGACTGGTACAACGGAGGAATGGAGCATACAACACTCCACCTTCTGTATTCAAGATTCTGGCACAAGTTCCTGTACGATCAGGGCGTAGTTCCTACATCAGAGCCATACCAGAAGAGAACATCACATGGTATGATCCTCGGTGAGAACGGCGAGAAGATGAGTAAGTCAAGAGGCAACGTTGTAAATCCTGACGACATCGTAGATGTATACGGTGCAGATACACTTCGTACCTACGAGATGTTCATCGGAGCATTTGACCTTGCAGCTTCATGGTCAGAGGACGGTGTCAAGGGCTGTAGAAGATTCCTCGACAGAGTATGGAAGCTTCAGGACAGCGTGACAGACGAGAAGGGCTACTCCAAGGATATGGAGACCAAGATGCATCAGGTTATCAAGAAGGTTTCAAATGACTTCGAGAATCTGAAGTACAACACAGCTATCGCAGCCATGATGGCACTTCTCAACGACTTCTACAAGAAGGGTAGCGTAACAGCAGATGAGTTCAAGACACTGCTCATCCTGTTAAACCCTGTTGCACCTCATATCACAGAGGAGCTGTGGTCAGTAAAGAACTATGGCGGATATGTATATCAGCAGACATGGCCAGAGTTCGATGAGGCAAAGACAGTAGAGTCAACAGTAGAGATCGCTGTACAGATCAACGGTAAGACTAAGGCAACACTTGCAATCGGCAAGGAGGATCCAAAGGATGAGGTTATCGCAAAGGCTAAGGAAGTGATCGCCGACAAGCTCACAGGTAACGTTATCAAGGAGATCTATGTTCCTGGACGTATTGTGAATATTGTTATGAAATAAAAAAACTATAAACATGAGAAAGCCACATGGAGAAAAATCCATGTGGCTTTCTTGATGTTTAATATATATCGGATTATCATTTATTTCAGATAAGGCAGCAGATTCTTGAGTGCGCTGTATGCACTGTCACGTTTGTACAGCGGTATCGATTCCACCAGCCTGTCAAGATCGTCATGAGTGATATAATCCTTGTTCTCGGGGGTGGTGGCCGGTTCCTTTCCGAACACCAGAAAATCCAGTGGCGCATCAAGAACAGTTGCGATATTGGCAAGAGTATATATACTCATACTTTTATATCCATGTTCCAGCTCATACACATAATGAGGAGACACTTTTATTTTCTCGGCAAGCTGTTCCTGAGTAAGATTATGAGCCTTTCTCACATTTCTTATCCGCAATCCCAAGTCAAAGATATCTATCACAATAACCTCCATCTTGCTGAAACAATATCTATCAGCTACATTTTATGCAAATAGTATCTGCCAATAACGGTATCGCCAGCCAGAAACTATCAGGTACAAAAATGTGAAACTATAGCTGATAGCTACAAAAATGAAATTGTGTTACATTCAGTGAAATGCATTTTTTACAGCATGGACTTTATCATATTTATCTTTTGTTTTTCCTGTGGAGACATGCCTTCGCTCAGAACATCCAGAACGATCTCGGACTCGGATCTGCTGAAGGAGAGATCCCTTTTTTGCAGTTCTTTGTTGATCTCCATTAGCTGGGGGGAGCATCTGCTCCGGAGTCATGGTGGACTGGGAGTTGGATAATCTGAGAAGAATTTCCCTTTTAGCGGATGCATGTTTTTAGCTTGGGTCATTTTGAAGATTCATGTTTAATATCCCTCCATATCATATTTTTCAAACAGGTCTTTGACGGAGCTGTATATATCCTGGGATGACTGGGATTCAGTGTTGTCGTAGTTTTCTTCGCCCTCGGTTTCAGAGGCAGTTCTGCTTTGATAGTGCCGGTACAGAGAATCCGTGGATTGCTGTGTGTTCATGGCTTCCATGGTCTTCATCATATCTATGGCTTTTTTCATGCTGGCAAACTGGTCCCTGATATCGGGAAATCCACACCCGGCAAGGGATGACAGTATATCATCCTGATTGTTTATATCTTTGTGGAGTCCACAGGAGTTTACATAATTTGTATCGCGCAGAGCATTCAATATGGTCTGAAGTTCCATGATCTTTATGTACATTGCCAGAGGAGCTTTCATACGGTCATCCACAAATGGGAGAATGGCCTCCATCATGAACAAGCGGTCATCTTTTATTAAGTTGTCCAGTGGATGATGGAAGTTGCCATTAAACATATGAAGCTCCGTTTCATGCAGTGATCACTTGGTAAGACAGCTATACTATATTCTATTGATTTTTAGTAAAAAAAATACCAGCAGAATTGCTTCTGCTGGCCACTTTCTGTGGATACCGGACAACCTTTCTGCCCGATATCCCGTTTATGGATAATGGTGAATCCGCTGTTAGCAGCAGCCGCAATCATTGCCGCCGCAGCCACCGCAGCCACATCCGTTGTTATTGCCACAGCCACCGCAGCAGAATAAGAGAAGGATGATCCAGATGCAGCTATTGTCATTGCCACAACCGCTGTTTAAACCGAAACCATCGCCGCCGCAGCCACCGCAGCAGAGGAGAAGGATGATGATCAGAGTGCAACTGTTGCATCCACATGAACCTCCGCAAGAAAGTCCATTTCTGCCGCCACAGCTACAACCGCCACAGGCACACTGTGTTGCTGATAAATCACTCATGGTAAGCCTCCATTATTTTGTTCATGGTTTAACATATTCGCATGAACATGATGTGTTACACATTTGTTCAAAAAATATTTTGTTTCATTTAAGATATCTAAAATGTGTTATAAAGCCGCCTTAAGGCATCCAATTCGATGTTCTAAAAACAGATTTACTATGCTATAATAAGCGCAGGTACGCTGAGAATCAGCGTAGGAAGTTTGGAAGGAAAACGATAAAAAAGGACAGGGGGAAGATAACTTGCTATATCGTTGTGTGAATTGCGGGGGTAACGTAGTGTACGACCCTGCGAAGAAAAAGATGGTCTGCCTTAGTTGCGGGGGAAGCGACTGTCAGGAACTGGTTCCATCACAGGAGCCTGTAATATGTATAAACTGTGGTTCACAGATACCTTACACGGAGTATCAGTCTGCGGGAAGATGCCCTTCATGTGGAACATATCTGCTCAGGGATGACAAAGTAAATTATCCGTATGGGGCTGATGTGATACTTCCTTTTAAGATATCAAAGCATGAGGCTGAGGAGAAGCTGAGGAATGAATTTGGTAAAAAGCTATTTATACCGGGAACATTCCTTTCACAGAAGACGCTTGAGGCGCTTAAGGGAGTGTATGTCCCATTCTGGATGTACGATTATGATTCGGATGTGGCTTATGAGGCCATAGGAACAAAGGTCAGATCATGGACGTCTGGAGACAAGAGATATACAGAGACTTCATATTTTGATGTCGGAAGAAGCCTGCATGTGAATTATGAGGGCATACCGGTTGATGCATCCATAGCCATGGAGGATGGAATCATGGATCTCATGGAGCCGTACAACTACAAAGAGCTCATGCAGCATGACAACAAGTACCTCTCGGGATTCGATGCGGAGACTTACAATATGCCGCCGAATGAGGTGGAGCCGAGGGCTCAGGCAAAGGCGGAGAAGGCAAACAGAGATTGGGTGAGAAGCACCACAACCGGATATTCATCACTTACAAATGAGAGATTCAGAAACAACAACAGACTCACGGGAACAAAGTTCGGACTCATGCCGGTGTGGGTATATGAGTACCGTTTCCAGGGCAAAAACTATAAGTTCTATGTCAACGGACAGACTGGAAAATGTGTCGGAACAGAGCCGAAGAGCATGAGTAAGGCAGTTGGACTTACCGCACTTTTGTTTGGCGCAGCATTTGTATTGCTTGATGGCTTGTCTATGTTATTGGGGGTGTTGTAAATGAATGCAGTAAAGAAATTTATCGTGGCAATGCTCGTGGTACTTGGACTTGGAATAGTGTTCTTTATAGGATACTTTGTGAAATCAAATGCCAATCTCAAGCATGACGCCAGAAATAATACAGAATGTAAGACAAATGAGAGAGTGTTTGACTATGCAGATAAGCTGTCTGATTCGGAGGAGGAGACTCTCCGCGGGGAGATAGCAGAACTGGAAGATAAAGTGGGTATGGACTTTGTTGTCGTTACCATGGATCAGTACACAGATCTGTCAGAATATGATGCCGATGCAGTTTCATATGACATAGAGTCTAACACAAAGGATATAGCAGAGAAGATCTGTGATTATTACAGATTCGGCTGGGAAGAGTGGCCTGCAGGAACATATCTTGACGGCAGGGATGCCAGCACAAGCGTAGTTATAGTTGCCAACTGGCAGGAGAACGACGGATATGTTTATCTGTGCACAGCCGGCAAGGCGAAGAAGAGAATAAGTGATTCCAAGGCGACATCCATAACGGAATACGGTGGAAAGATACTCAGATCGGATACTCTTGGAGCATTTGAGAGAATGATGTCAAGAACAGAGACGGCTATGAAGAGCAGCACAGGAGGATTAAAGTTCCTGTCACCATTTATATGCTTCCTTGTATCTCTGGGAGCAGCCATCGCATTCTGCATCGTGAATCTGTCGAAGAAAGCAGGAAAAGAAACCACAACAGCTTCTACATACAGCGATGGAAATGCCAAGGAGCTTGACAGAAGAGATATATTTATACGTAAGGAAGTAACCAGCGTGACTATCCAGAGCAGCTCAGGAGGTTCTGGTGGATCAGGCGGTGGCGGTGGTCATGGCGGTGGCGGAAGCCATTTCTAAAAATCTGACCGTACGCGGGAAAGACATATTATGAAGAACAGGAAGTTTGAAAGTTATATTCTAAAAAACAGAATACCCGGGATCATTCTATCACTGATCATGGTGGGATGCATGATCATCATGGCGTGGCATTTCAGTCTGCCGGACAGGATAAGGAGCAGGACATACAGAAGTATAGCTGATGTGGAATCCAGGGCGAATCCGAACGACAGGGATGTGACGATAACCGTGGATCGGGCGGATTATATAGGATACGATTATTATGTGGATTCTGAGAGGCAGGGCAGGTACTACTACTGTCAGCAGGATGGCAGATATGCCATCCTGCTCATCAGGAGTAACGAAGATGTACTGCTGAATTATACGCTGAGAGGCAGAGTAGTCTCTGCGGATGATGTGTATACATCGATAGTTGATGGCCTTGCACAGGACATGGGGATACCATCCCAGCAGCTTGAGAGCAAGGTATATCCACTCATAATAAGTGAGGTGGATTTTCCGAGGATCTATTATAATATGATGCTGCTGGTTCTTGTGCTGACGGCTCTGTGGGCGTTATATAATATAGTCAGATGTATATACAGTGTGTGCTGTCCATGGAAGGTGTCAGGAATGCAGGTCGTATCGGGCGGAAAGGCAGACAGGAATACTGTCAGGGATATAGATGAACAGCTCAGATACAATCTCTACTATGATCAGGATGGTATAGCCATAACAGACAAATATCTGGTATATCACGGAACCTGGCATACGGATGTGGTGGAACTCAGCACCATAGAGACGTTCAAGAAGCTCAGAACATCGGCGAATATAGGGCCGGCAGACAAAAAGATATACAAACTACTCATGGTGGATGTGGATGGCGTGACATATGAGCAGGACTTCAAGACGGAGGCTGCCATAGATGAAGCATTGTCATATCTGAGAGATTCAGGGAAAAAATAAAACAGTATATGCGGTTCGTTATCAAACGGATCGCACATACTGTTTTTGTTTTGCCTATTGTACTGTGCAGACTATACGTCAAGCTTGTCCTGATCGGAGAGCACTGATGGATCCTCAGATACATCTGAAAGTCCCATGTACTCATCGCCGATTACCTCTGATGTCTCAGCAGCAGCGGCATTTGCAACGGCACCAGTTGCCTCGGCGAGAACATCCTCAGCCTCAGCTACGGTCTCGGTTACGGCCTTTGCGGTTGTCTCATCCGGAATATCCGCTGTGGCTTCCGGGGTTACAACATCCTCGGTTGCGGCTTCTTCGGATGTGGTTTCTTCTGCTCCGGTGGTGTCTTCGTGAAGTGTGAAATATTCACGGTCGCCATCTTCGGTGGAAGCAGTCTTTTTCCTAACCTTGTCCTTGAGCTTGTCATATGTGTCGGATACTGTATTCTTTGCTTTCTGGACTGTCTCGGAATTCTTTTACTTTATTGTAGGTATCCTTGATCGTATCCTTTGCCTTTTGGACTGTCTCAGAGTCCTTTACCTTGTGGTATGTTTCAGAGTCCTTGATCTTTTTGACTGTCTCGGAGTCCTTTACTTTGTGGTAAGTATCTGTAGCTGTGGCTTTTGCCTTCTTTACAGTATCATTGTTCTCAACTGTCTGGTAAGCTTTCGTTGTCTTGATCTTGTCTTTGAATAAGTAGCAGACACTTCCTGCAGCGGCAAGAGTGAGCGCCATTTTTGCCAATTTGTTCATGATAAAAATCTCCTTCCCATAGAATATAACCTGTCCATTTATTTTAATATGTATTCGTGTCAAATGCAATAAGTGTGGTGGATTGATTCACAGGAATTAATATTTGCGAATGATATACCGTGTATGATATATTCATCTATAATGGAATGGATATGTGGAGGTAAAATGGAACATGAATAATAGTGGACAGGATTACAACAAAGAAGAACAGGCGATAAAGGCACTTCAGAAAAACTATTTTCTATGTGCGGCACTCACACTGGCAGTGGGAGTTGGAATGCTCGCATTTACATCATATAAGGTGATCGGAATAATATGCATCGTGCTGTGTGTGGTATTTGGGGTAATGGGTATCGTGCTCGTTGTCAAGCCGGACATGATAGATGTATCAGAGGATGGTGTGATGTCATATAAGAAGAAGGACAAGCCGGACAAAAAGTAAATATATTGTTTTTATGAAAGGACGATAACATGAACGAATACAAGGACGAAAGGGACATTTTGGAGAAGGACATCAAGGCGCTTGAGGGGAAGTCTGCAACGTATTCAGGGGTTAGATTTGTGATGTTCCTTGCAGCTCTGGCAGGGCTGATAATAGGCATATATGACAACAGAGTGACAGTGCTGATCCTGGGAATAATAGCCGCTGTGGCATTTGTCGCAATGGTGTTTATCCACGGAAAGCTTAGTGAGGAGCTGGAATATAAGAAAGCCAAGTCGGAGGTGCTCAGGAGGTATATAGAGAGATTCGGCGACGGCTGGAAGAAGTTTGAGGACAACGGTGCACAGTATCTCGGCGATGACGATCTGGTTGCAAGGGATATGGACCTTCTTGGACAGAGCTCTCTGTATCAGTTTATCTGTGTTGCGGGAACCGAGGAGGGAAAAAGGGCTCTCGCCGAGAGTATACGCGATCCGAAGTACGATATAGCAGACATAGAGAAGCGCCAGGAGGCGATAAAAGAGCTCACTTCAAAGAGAGAGTTCTCGATGGATTTTGAGACCCTCGGTGTGAAGACCGGAATGGGCAAAAAGAAGAAATATACCGCGGATGAATTTGTGGCATACTGCAATGGCGATGACCATATACCTGCGGTGTTCAACATATTGAGATTTTTACTGCCGGCGATAACACTGGTGGCATTTATACTTGGAATAATGGGTGAGATAAACATAGGCTGGACGCTTGTCTCATTCTTTGTTGTGCTTTTGTTCTCCTGGCTTTTTGGCGGAGTTGCGGGTCAGGCTGTCATGCCGATGATCTCATTTGGCTATGTGATAGAGGACTATATAAGAATGTTCGAGCTGATCTCCAGGGAGAATTTCGACAGTGAACTTTTAAATGATATCAAGTCGCATCTGTCAAATGACTCTGGTGCCCTGGCGGCTATAAGAAAACTGAGGACGATAAGTGCGGCGTTCAATATCAGATACAATCCTATAGTTCATCAGATACTGTGTGGACTTATAATGTGGGACTTCCACATAGGCAGGATGATGGACAAATGGAAACAGAAGAATGGACAGAGCGTTGAGGGCTGGATAAAGGCTGTCTCTGATATGGAGGAACTCATGTCATTTGCTGTCCTTTCAAGAACGAGGGAAGTGAGCTATCCACAGGTCGGCGCAAATGCCAGAGTGCATGTCACCGCCAGGGATATGAGACATCCTCTGATAAGCCCTGATACAGTCGTGGCAAATGATGCGGACTTCAAGGGCGGTGCCACGATAATAACCGGAAGTAATATGTCCGGAAAGACGACTTTCCTCAGAACACTGGGTATAAATCTGGTGCTTGCATATGCGGGCGCTCCAGTGTGTGCGGGCTATATGGAGGCTGACAGGATGAAGATATTCACATCCATGAGGGTGACCGATGATGTCAGCAATGGAATATCAACGTTCTATGCAGAGATACTCAGGATAAAGACGATGGTTGAGTACAGGAAAGAGAACAGACCTATGCTCTGTCTTATAGATGAGATATTCAAGGGAACAAATTCTGCTGACAGAATAGTGGGAGCAACACAGGTCATCAGAAAGCTTGCGGGAGCGGGTTCAATGACACTGGTATCGACACACGATTTTGAGCTGTGTGATCTCAAGGCGGAGGACGGAACACCTGCTGCGAACTATCATTTCGAGGAATATTACGAGGGAGACCAGTTGAAATTCGACTATAAGAAGAAGGATGGCAGGTGTACCACGACAAATGCCATGGCGATACTTCACATGGCAGGACTCGACTGATGCTGAAAAATGGCATTATCTGGCATAACAGTAAAAATGCACAAAAAATGCGATTTTTTTAGTGCTATAATTTTTGGGTAATTATGCACAATGACAGTTATCAGTAATAACCAAAAACTTTAGTTGAATGATTTTACCAAATATGTTATATTTGGAGTAGTGATTTGAGGGGGATAATACAAGAATATTCGTAAGCCAGACATACGAAAACAAAAGGAGGTAGACATATTATGTTACCAGCAAATATAGGACAGGCAGGGGATAACGCATTATCAATAGCGGCATCCAGTAATAAAGGAACACTTATTCGTTATCTGAATGATCAGGTTGAGGACGGATTCTATACATTGGTTATAGACAGCCTGAAGGATTCTAATTTTGATCTGTCGACCATGACAGTGGATGACGAGGTTCGTGCTCAGTGTACAAAGCTGTATGAGCTTGCAGAGTTTGTAGACTTCAATATAAAGGCGACCGGACACTATGCGATCGAAGAGTGGATAGAGCCTTTATTCAGATTTGTATATGGTGATATTGACCCTACCGATATAGATGCGCCTGTATCAGCTACAGGTGTTTATCGTTACAGTGTATGGCTGCTGTATCTCTTACAGCTTGAGAAGATCCCAGAGTGCATGAGACTGATCGGGGATAAGATCGCTCCACTTCTCATCAACATTTCATACCAGATACTTGAGGATGATGACAGACCAAAGAACTTTGACAAGGCTCTGCTCGGATACCTGGATTTGATCAATGTGGTTATGGAGATGGATATCTCAGCCAAAGACATAGGATCTGATTCATATATCAACAACCTCGAGGTACTTTATGATTACGTCATCGAGGATGCACATGCACCTAACGATTACAAGATACAGTTATCTATCAATCTCTTCTCTATCTACATTGCGAACAAGCAGTATGAGAAAGGCATTCCAGTTCTACGGACTGAACGACAGAGTACATACCTATAGAATAAACCTGTCAGTA
>ENA-OQMX01000151-OQMX01000151.1-human-gut-metagenome-genome-assembly--contig:-NODE-151-length-18109-cov-3.860916_pt1 | contig 18109 bp, 14 predicted proteins | sample MGYA00242622_ERZ504866 | MGnify/ENA primary metagenome ERZ504866 (study PRJEB26092, sample SAMD00036422) | human gut metagenome | host: Homo sapiens | study: EMG produced TPA metagenomics assembly of...
GGAACCATCTGGTCCAATAACTTCTGAATATTTATTGACGGCTCCGCATATGGTCGGATTAAAGCCTGGAAGAAACGGATCCATGTACCCCGTCATTTTGTAGCGAGACAAACAGGACGCTTCAATCGAGGCAAATTCGTCCTCTGAATAGCACGGAGAGTTAGCGCATGCCCCATTTATATCATCTACTGCCGCTAAATACAGTTTTACTCTATTACGAAGACCTTTTTGATCAAGCGAATCAATCAAGCGATCAATCTGATCACCGTTCGTCGGATCAACATTAACTCTTAAGATGACATTGAAGTACGCACTAGCTCTTTTTACGTTATCGATAATACGGTTGAACGTATCACCGCCAGAAGGAAGACATCTTCGTTGATTGTGTATTTCAGGCGGACCATCGACAGTCACCTGAACGTGCGTGACCCCATTTTTTGCAAGCAACTCCGCCGTTTTCCCATCTAAGAAATAACCGTTGGTCACCATGCTGGCGTTAAATAAGATTTCATCACTTCGGATTCCGCGCGTAATCTTCTCCACCGTCTCAATCGCCAATAAAGGCTCGCCGCCATACCAGGCAATCTGCAAACTATCTGCCTGATTGTCTAAAGCCATGCCATTGATATGCTTTATTACCTGATCGACGCACTGGTCGCTCATTGAACCATAACGCTTGCCGTCCTCATAACAATACGGACACCTGAAATTACAATTCAATGTCGGAGCTATCGTAAATGAAAGTGATTTTGATTGCATGCGACAGGCCGATGATATCTCTTTTAAATGTTCGATTTCATCAAGTCCGTCGGAAACCAACAACCCCGCGTCCATCAAATTGTCGACAATTTCCGAAGGGCCATTAGCCCCATTCGCAAATAGTGCCTTCTCGTATTCCGCATCCAACGCAACAATTGCGCCGGAGTAAGAGTTATATACCAGCGTAGGCTGATTGCCTTTATCGATTACATTAAAGCGAGACTGTTTCATTTCTACTCCGTTGCATATTTCAATATTTCAACCTGCCATTAGGAGTAATTCCAGCCACAAAATTTGGTAATGCAGATCCTCAGGCCACACGGTCCTCCCCCTGAATAACTCCAACAAATATGCGCTGCACAGGACACACACGTAGAAATATCTCGAGACGAAGCAGGCATCTGAGTATTCACTGGCTTTTGAATATATTCCATCGAAGCTCCTAGCTAACGTGTATACCGCAATATTGAAATGCGCGGCAATTCCCGCCCGTGTACACGGTACACATCCCCCAGGGATTACAGCGCCCCTGACATTTTGCGCCCTGACAAGGACACCAACTTGATAGCAAAGCAATATCGTTAGGTGTTTGAGTTGGCTGTATCCAATCCACAATGGCTCCTTTCTCGTTTTAGGCCTAGTTATACTTTGGTCAAAAAGTCAAAAGCTGTTTGATAACTTTTTGTACTAGATGAAACAATTTGTTTGCCTTGTTTAACATTTTTTAATTTACACTTAGCCTGATTAAAAATTCAACCTAAGGAAATTCTGGTGAATGTTGTTCAGCTGCAGTATTTCATAAAGGTATTTGATTGTCAGAATTACTCGGATGCAGCAACTATATTAAGCGTTTCGCCGCAAGCTGTTTCAAAAGGCATTCGAGCATTGGAATCTGAACTTGGTCTGAAGCTGTTCGAAAAAAGAGGCAGTATTCTACATCTAACAAACTATGGAGAGGAAATCCTTCCTATAGCATTAGATGCACTAGCTTCAATTGAGGGAATTCAAGCGTATGCGCAAATCACGCGTGAAAAGATAATAATAACCCAGACACATTTGACACACGTTGCAGTCGGACTACCACCAATACTCACAAGCTGGTTCAACCAGCCCACACTAAACCGGCTCTCGAAAAAGTACAACGGTGGTAAATTTGCTGTTTCCAGATACGACGACGGCGGAACGTGCTTATCCCTTCTACTTGACGGACAAATCGACATTGCGATTGTCGCTGGGCAAGTAGACACCAATCTTTTTGAATCGCATTTTTTATTGAACGCCGAAGTCAACCTCCTCGTTGAAAGCAATCACCCATTAGCCAGTCACGCAGCAGCGAATCTAAACGCGGTGGCTCAATATCCAATTGCAAACACCTGTGACATTCGATATTGTCGAAAAAGAATAGACTCAGCATTTAACCATCTGGGCCTTTTCCCCCGCTACGAGAGTATTAACTTAGCAGACCAGCACAATTTGTCCGATTTTCTCATTCGTAAGCATGGGGTTATTTTGACCATAGCCTCGCAAACGTCTCAAATCAGGATAGGCTATCCAGCAAAAATCGTTTGCCTAGGCAAACAAGATAGATTATCAATCCCTTTTTACTGCGCTTCAAATTCAAACGATGTCCGAGCGCAAACTCATCACGCGATAAGCTGCATTCAACTTGAGGCACGCCAGCTATCCCGCTGTTTAAAAAGCGCTGAAGAAGGAGACCTTTCCGGCTGAACATGGCGGGCGTACTAATTCTATGCAAAACAGCATCGCATTCCGCCAGAACGGAAGCGTGGGCCAGCCCCGAGTTTTTTGTAGTATTCCGAGAGAAAACAACAAGGGCCGGCAGACTCTTGGCAAGTCAGTGGCCCACTCACCACCCACAAAACTGTGCCCCACTTCCGAAATCCGAGTCCACGAAAGGCGTCGGCAAGGCCATTTACGCAACATATATCCAGTAAAAACGGGTGGTAGCCGGTACGGCTACCACCCGTTTGTCTTACATCCGGCTCGAAGTAGGCCAACTACTTCTTAATGCCGCGTCCCAGGCGCTCAGCGACCGACGCCACGGCCTCCTCGCTGGCCGGCCCGCAGCTCACGCAGCCGTCATGGGCACGCATCTGGCCGGTGACCTCGTCCATCGCGAGCGGCGCCACCTTCTCGAGCTTAAAGCCCTTACCGGCGCGCATGTTCTCCTTTGCCACGCTGATCATGAGCTTAATGCGGTTGAGCTGGTTGACCTCGGACGCGCCGGGGTCGTAGTCAACCGCGACGATGTTGCTCTCGGGATGCTTGCGGCGCAGCTCCTTGATCACGGCCTTGCCCACCACGTGATTGGGCAGGCACGCGAAGGGCTGCGTGCAGATGATGTTGGGCGCACCGTGATCGATCAGGTCGAGCATCTCGGCCGTGAGCAACCAGCCCTCGCCCATGTTGTTGCACACCGAAAGCACCGTACGGGCCTTGTCGGCCATGGTACCGATGCGCTCGGGTGCCTCAAAGCGGCGGGACTTTTCGAGCATCTCCTCCACCGGCGTACGCATCCAGTCCACGAGTTTGATGAGCGCCTGCATGCCCGCACGCGTGGTAGCAGAACTTCCCAGCTCGTCTTTCTGCAACTCGGCGTTGCTCATGGAGTACAGGAAGAAGTCGAGCAGGCCCGGTACCACGGCCTCGCAGCCCTCGCGCTCGATGACATCGACCACGTGGTTGTTGGCCGTAGGGTGGAACTTGACCAGAATCTCGCCGACCACGCCCACGCGCGGCTTGGTGCCCTCGCCCACGAGCGGCATGGTGTCGAACGCGCGGATGGCCTCGCGGCACAGCTTGGTGTAATTGTGCCTGTTGAACTTAGGCGCCAGCTTGCGAGCGCGCGCCATGTACTCCTCGTAGAGCGCGTTGGCGGCACCGGGCGTAGCCTCGTACGGGCGGCAACGATAGAGCATCTGCATCATCACGTCACCAAAGAGCACCGCGTAGACTGCTTGCTTGAGCAGCGCCGGCGTAATCTTAAAGCCAGGGTTGTCCTCGCCGAGTGCCACGGCCGAAAGCGAGATCACCGGAATCTCGGGGTGGCCGCTCTCACGCAGGGCCTTGCGGATGAGTGCGATGTAGTTGGTGGCACGGCAGCCGCCGCCGGTCTGGCTGATAACCACGGCCGTCTTGGACAGGTCGTACCGACCGCTCTCGATGGCCTCCATAATCTGGCCCGTTACCAGAATCGACGGATAGCAGATGTCGTTGTTCACATAGCGCAGGCCGGCCTCGACGGCGTCGTGGTCAGTCGAGGGCAGCAGCTCCAAGTTGTAGCCAGCACCACGGAACACCTCTTTGACCAGGTCAAAGTGGATTGGCGCCATCTGCGGGCACAGGATGGTATAGCCCTCGTCACGCATCTGCTCAGTAAAGGGCACCTTGGGCCACGCGGTCGAAGCACTCTCGCGCTGCGCCTCGAACGTGTACTTACGACTCGCGAACGCGGGGGCATCCGTGGAAGGCGCCACCGGCGCGGCATCGCCCTGCTCGTAGGCCTCGCCCGCGGCCGTGGCCACGGCCAGGCGCTCGGCCTCCTGGTCCTTGAGCGCTGCCATGAGCGAGCGGATGCGGATGCGCGCGGCGCCCAGGTTGGACACCTCGTCGATCTTGAGCACGGTGTAGATCTTGCCGCTGGCCTCCAGGATCTCCTGTACCTGATCGGTGGTCAGGGCGTCCAGGCCGCAGCCGAAGGAGTTGAGCTGGATCAGGTCCAGGTCGTTGCGCATCGTCACAAAGCGGGCGACGGCGTACAGGCGGCTGTGGTACATCCACTGGTCGACGACGCGAATCGGACGCTCGGGCTTTACCAGATGCGCGAGCGAATCCTCGGTAAAGACCGCAAAGCCAAAGCTCGAGATAAGCTCGGGCAGGGCGTGGTTGATCTCGGGGTCGTTATGGTAGGGACGACCGGCGAGCACGATGCCGTGGCCACCGTGGTCCTCGACCCACTTAAGAGCCTCCTCGCCCATGGTCTGGATGTCCTCATGGAAACGCGCATCGGCCTCAAAGGCAGCGTTGACAGCGGCATCGACCTCGGAGCGCGTGATCTTGGGTCCACGCACGCGACCGCGACCGGCCTCAGCATCGGCCACACGGTCGACGGCGAGCACCTGGTACAGACGGCGCTTGAGCTCGGTCTTGTCGTGATACGGCACAAACGGGTACAGGAACTCGATGTTCTGCTCGCGGATCTCGTCGATGTTGAGCGCCAGCGCCGTGGGGTAGCTCATGACGATGGGGCAGTTATAGCAGTTGCCAGCCGTCGGATCCTCCTTGCGCTCCCAGCGCACGCACGGCATCCAGATAAAGTCGACGTCGCGGTCGATGAGGTTCATCACGTGGCCGTGGCTCATCTTGGCCGGATAGCACACGCTCTCGGACGGCATGGACTCGATGCCCGCCTGGTAGGTCTTCTTGCTCGACTGGTCGGACAGCTGCACGCTAAAGCCCAGGCGCGTAAAGAACGCGTGCCAGAAGGGGTAATTCTCGTACATGTTGAGCGCACGGGGGATGCCGACGGTGCCGCGCGGGGCCTCGTCGGGGCTCAGCACCTCGCGGTTAAAGAGCAGCTCGTTTTTCTTTTTGAAGAGGTTGGGGGCCTCGGTCTTCTGCTTTTTGTGGCCGGCACCCTTCTCGCAGCGGCTGCCGGTGATAAAGCGCCTGCCGCCGCCAAAGTCGTTGACGGTGAGCTGGCAGTTGTTAGAGCAACGGCCGCAGCGGACATGCTTTTGCGTCACGGTGAGGTGCGCGATGTCCTCAGCCGAAAGGATGGTCGAGGTGCCGTCGGCGCCGGCGCGATCGCGGGCGAGCAGGGCCGCACCATAGGCGCCCATGCAGCCGGCGATGTCGGGACGCACGGCATGAACGCCGGTGAGCTGCTCAAACGCGCGCAGCGTGGCATCGGACATAAAGGTGCCGCCCTGGACGATTACCTGGCTGCCGATCTCCTTGGGATCGCGCAGCTTAATGACCTTGAACAGGGCATTCTTGATGACGGAATAGGACAGGCCGGCCGCGATGTCGCCCACCGTGGCGCCTTCCTTTTGCGCCTGCTTGACACGCGAGTTCATAAAGACCGTGCAGCGACTGCCCAGGTCGACGGGGGCCTTGGCATGGATGGCGGCATCGGCGAACGCGCGCACGTCCATGTTCATAGAGACGGCGAAGCTCTCGATAAAGCTACCGCAGCCCGACGAACAGGCCTCGTTGAGCATGATGTGCTCGATGACGCCGTCCTTGACGCGCAGGCACTTCATGTCCTGGCCGCCGATGTCCAGAATGAACTCGACGCCGGGCAGGAATGCTTTGGCGCCGCGCAGGTGCGCGACGGTCTCGATCTCGCCGGAATCGGCTTTGAGGGCCTCGATGAGCAGCGCCTCGCCGTAGCCCGTGGTGGTCACGTGGCCGATGGTGCAGCCGGCGGGGATGTGGTTGTAGAAATCGGCCATGATGACCTTGGCCGTGCCCAGGATGTCGCCGTTGTTGTTGCCGTACCAGGTGTGCAACAGCTGGCCGTCCTCGCCCACGAGCGCGGCTTTCATGGTGGTGGAGCCGGCGTCGATGCCAATGAACACGCGGCCGGTGTAGCCTTCGAGCTTGCCCTTGGGGACGACTTCCTGGTCGTGGCGGGTTTTGAACTCGGCAAAGTCCTCGTCGGTGGCAAAGAGCGGATCCAGGCGCTCGACCTCGGCACCCTGTGTGTCGCCCAGGGCATCGATGGCCTCGATGAGCTGCGGGAACTGCTGAGCTTATTGGACTCGTGCGCCATGGCGGCGCCGCTCGCCACAAACAGGTGGGCGTTTTGGGGCACGATACGGTGCTCCTCGTCCAGGTTGAGCGTGAGATAGAAGCGGTGGCGCAGCTCGGAGAGGTACTGCAGCGGGCCGCCCAGGAAGGCGACGTTGCCACGGATGGGACGGCCGCACGCCAGACCCGAGATGGTCTGGGTCACGACAGCCTGGAAGATGGAGGCGGCCACGTCCTCGGGGCGAGCGCCCTCGTTGAGCAGCGGCTGCACGTCAGTCTTGGCAAAGACGCCGCAGCGGCTGGCAATGGGATAGATGGTGGTGGCGTTGGCCGCGAGTTCGTTAAGGCCGCTGGCGTCAGTGTGCAGCAGAGTGGCCATCTGGTCGATGAACGCGCCCGTGCCGCCGGCGCAGGTGCCGTTCATGCGCTGCTCAATGCCATTATCGAAGTAGATGATCTTGGCGTCCTCGCCGCCCAGCTCGATGGCGACATCGGTGGCCGGGATGAGGGTCTCGACGGCACGCTTGCTGGCGATGACCTCCTGAACAAACTCCAAATCGAGCCACTGGGACAGCAGCAGGCCGCCCGAGCCGGTGATGGCACAGGTCATCTGGGCTGTCGACAGCACGGTCGCAGCGCCCTCGAACAGGTCGCGGGCGCAAGCGCGGACGTCGGTGTGGTGGCGCTGGTACTTGGCGTAGACAATCTGGTTGTCGTCGTTGAGCACGGCGAGCTTAACGGTGGTGGAGCCCACGTCGATGCCCAGGTGCAGGTTGCCGTGGGCGTTGCCGGGGTTGAAGATCGCGCCTTCGGGGGCGTGGGCGGCGGCTACGGACTCAGTGGCGGTGGCGGGCTCGCTAGTGACGGACGCCTCCCCGCCGCGTTCTTGGCATCGGCGACAGCCTCGACAACTTTCTCGGCAGCCGCGGTCGCGGCCTTCTGCGCGGCGTCCACCACGGTGGGCGCGGCCTCGCGTGCGGCGGCGATCATGCGGTCCTTGATGCCCTCGACGAGTTTACTCATCTGTCTCTCCTCTTAGTTGTTGGACTCGACGGTTGCGGCAGTGTCGACCGCATCCTCGAGCTGCAGATTCAATAGCTTCATGCCATATTCCGGCACGTTGATATCGATGGGTTGGCCATATAGATCGCCGGGACGCACAAAGGCGATTACCGTCATAATGCGCGCCATGGCTTCGGGCGATTCAGTGAGCCCACGCTCAAACCAGCGCTGAATCAGGCCGACCTCGGCACTCACGACGTAGGTGACGTAGTAGTCAAAGAATGTACCCAGCGCCAGGCCCAAAATGCCCGTCTGCGCACGCGGCACCACGGCCTCACGCGCGGTATCGATAATCTTTTTAATGAAAGCCTGGTCGCCACCCGGACCCAGCAGCGATCCGATCAAATCGCGGTTGGCCGCAAGGTAGCGCAGCAACTCAACCGAACCGGGCGCCGGCTCGAGCTCATCGATGTTGTGATAGAGGTCGGGCAGCTGAGCTGCGGTGATGAGCTCAATGCGCTCACGGATCTCGGCCAGCAAGCCGTCCTCGATTTGATTGATAAAGTCGGGGATATCGCGGTAATGCGAATAGAACGTGCGACGCGTAAGGCCAGCGCGCTCGGTGAGCGACGCGACATTAATGCGCGAAAGGTCGCCGCTTTCGGCAAGCTCGCTGGCAAGTGCCTGGCGAAGGGCACGCTGCGAGCGAAGGGACCGGCGATCGCATTTCTCGAGCTGGGACAAGCGTCCTCCTTGTTACTCAACCTGTGCGCTATTGCACAGTGCGAGTATTATTGCACACCGTGTGCATCAACACGTAAAGGCAATATTTTGGATGTGACAAAGGGACAGTCCCTTTGTCACAACCCACCTGGCTTTTGGAGCGGCATTACCGATTGTCCAAAATGTCATTCGTGGGTAGAATAATGTCGACGGCAGCCCAAGTTCTGCAAAGCTGGGCAGCGCCGTTGTTTGCATTAGGGGGTCAACGCCTTAGCGGCGGCGACCCCTTCTGTTGCGCTTCGAACGCTGCTTGAGTGCCTCGGAAAGGCCGACAAGCGCCGTGAAGAACGAGACCAAAGCGGTCAGAAGTCTCACGAAATCAATCAAATCGGTCATGGGCATCACCTCCCATCAGATGGAGGGCGTTGCCCGGCACATGGAACTGCCGCCAACAGTATCAATTCTATCAAAGCGCAGTTAGATATGCGAATGTTTGTTCGTATTTCAGAAGATCGGAGCTCGGGTACGGCGAAGGAACAGCTCCTTTGCCGTACCCGAGCTTGTCGCCGAACTGCCACCTACATTTTTCGAGTTATTCGGCCACGCTGCTAGTTCTGTATAAATGCACCGCCGGGATTATCTGAGGGTTTTTGTCCTTATTTGAGCGCATACATGCCCATTTGCGCACTTACGACACCGAATCAAACACCATTAGAGGTATGAATGTTCCCGAGAGGGCATCTTTAGCCATTTAACGACCTCCGACAGGCCGAATAACTCGAAATTTGTTGGTGGCGAAAGCGAGACAGTCCTATACGCCAAAAGCCGGCATCTCCCATGTGACAGAGGGGCTGTCCCTTTGTCACATTATTCGATGACGGTGCGGGAGTTTTGCTTGTGCATGGTGGCGAGCATGTGTTTGGGAACGGCGTGGACCATGCAACTGCCGATAGTCGCGCTCGCGGCGGCCTTGGCTGCATCGCTTGCGTTTTTGGTCGCGTAGCTGTGACGAAAACGATTGAGCATGGCGATATCGTTGCCGCCGTCGCCGTAGACCGCGACCTCATCCTCGGCAATACCGTAGTAGCCCGCCAGCCAGGCCACGCTCTCGCCCTTGTTGCACGCCACGTCCGTGATCTCGAACATCACCGGATCGAACGGCGCGTTGACCACGCGGTCCGATCGCTCGGCCAAATATGCTTTAAGGTCACGCTCCAGCTCGGGCGAGGTCACGCGGCAGTTGATCTTGCACACATCGTGGCGCAGGATGTCACCGATCGACTGGTCGAAATATTGCTCCTCGTGATACCCGCCACGTGCACGCATGCCACGCATCACGATACGCTTGATAGGGCTGTCCTTTTTAAAGCCCGCCTGATGCATCTCGAACGAGCCGCTCGAGAACATGCCATCGGGCGTGGAGCAATCAAAGCAAATGTCCGGAAACTCCTTGAGCAGTTCCTCGGTGATCTGCGGGTCAATGGTCCAGGTTTTGAGCACCTCGCCATGACTGTCGCGCACGATGGATCCATTGGAGCAGCAGGCGTCAAGCGCCAGGCCCGTAAAGCCATGCTCGCCGATCGGCAGCGTCGAGCGTCCGGTCGCGGGAACCACATGCAGGCCAGCTTCGGTCAGCTCGCGAATGGCACGGCGGATGGTCCCATCCGCCTCATGCAGGGCGTTCAGCAGCGTTCCGTCTAAGTCACTCGCAAACATCTTGATCATGGGCGTGCCTCTCCTTCGTCTGCACGATATTGTAGACGAAGGAGAGGCACGCCCAAACAATGCCGTCACGACGCGACGTGCCACTGCCTTCACAAATTCACGGTGCCCCAGCGCGCTAAGACAATCGCCACAAGCGACTTTTCAGCCGATAAAACAGCGCCGTCGTCAACGTCAGCACCGCCAACATGCCTGCGAATACAATCGCCGGTGTCCATCGATCATATGCGAGCCCGTAAACCAATTGGCCAATAGGCGTTGCACAGGAAAGCGTCATATAAACGAGTGCCAGCACTTTTCCGCAGAGTTCCTTTGGCGCTGACCGCTGAACAAATGAAACGATTTCGACCGATGTAATGCTTGCCCACGCCATGACCCATGCCGAGCCGGCCGCAAGCGCGGCAAACGCTAATTCATCAGGACCGCTCAGTAGCGTGACAATAATCGGCACGACTCCAAAACAGATCATCGCAACATATCGACATATGCCCTTGAAGGAAAAACGATGCGGCCAAATACCGACCAAACCACTGCCGACAAGACCACCTAAGCCCATAGCCACCTCAATAATCCCAACGAAGGATGACTGCATTCCGAGATGCTTTGCAACAATAACGGGAGCACCAATCGTTAACCCAACTAACGCAAGGTTCAAAATAGCCGCAATCAAAAACACAACGAGCAATGATGAGTTTTGAGACAGGTACCGAATCAACTCCCGAAAATCGTTTCGGCGTGTCGTACGAGTCGCGCCGTCTCCCATCGTTTCAGATGAGGCATTTTGCTTGAGTGCGCCCCCGAACAGCAGGGCTGAAATCGTAAACGTCAACGCCGCGGTTTCGCATAGAGTATCGATACCAAAGCACCCATAGACTGCCGTCCCGACTACAGGCCCCAAGATATTGCTCATCATGATTATCTGCGAGACCAACGCAGTGGCACGCTCAACCTTTTCTTGGCCCGTCATGCGCACCGCCTCAATTTGAAGCATCGGTTTCAGCAGCGATTGGATGCCATATTGGACGCAAAGCATTGCTGCCACGACAACCGCAAGAGGCAGCGAACGCTTCATGGGGATAAACAGCAGTGATGCAGCCATCAGAACAATGCCGAGTACCACAAGAACCCCGCGATGTCTTCCCCGATCCGCCAAAATCCCGCCAACCGGAGTCGCGAGCACGCCCGGTATGAACGCTATCGCCGCGACGGCGCCATATAACGTTGAGGAGCCGCTGCAATCGAACAAGTAGAGCGGACACGCAAAGCACAGTGCCGACAGCATCGAATACGCACACAGCTGTGCAACAAGAAGACCAAATAGCCTGATAGATCGCACTGTTTTTGGCGCCAATGAAACGCTAATTCTTCGCATCCCAGCCATAAGCCTGCCCCCAAATACATACTGTCAGTATGTATTTAATGACTTGAAAAGGGCAGCCGTGGCTACCCTCACAAATCAATTACATACCGTTGGTATCTATATTACCACCCGGCACGGTTCCATACGTCCCAAATCTGGGCCGTTGTCTGGAGCACTTCATTACCCAAATCGAGCCCCACCGCTGCCGCCATCTGTGCCAAACATTGTGCGCGAGCGAGCATTCGCTCCTTGGGCTCGAGCGGACGGAACAATGGCAGCAGCCAAAGATTCGCTAACAACGATACGGCCTCCGCTGCTTCGCGCGGGCATTCGCACGCAATGGAGCCGTCGGCGATGCCCTCCTCGATTACTGGCAAGAGATTGCCATCGGCCGACTCGTCAAACGAACCTTGGTACTGCATCGCCAGCAGCCGCGAGCTTTTTACCGGATCTGCCGCAGGATGCATGCGAGCCCATAGCTCGATTTGCGGAACGACGGACTCGGGCGCATAAAGTCGTTTGAGCTTTTGAGCTCCCGTCATATTGCCAGCACCGAGTGTCGCGCGACGGTGTTCAGCAATCGGAGCCGTTGCCCGATCAAATGCGGCGTTGAAAATCTCCTCTTTGCTCTTAAAGTGATGATAGACAGCACCCTTGGTCATGCCATCGAGGCGGTCGACGATGTCTTGGATGCTCGTCCCCTCATAACCCTGTACGCAGAATAGCTCCAGCGCCGCGTCGAGAATCTTCGCGACAGTCTCCTCGGGATATTTATTACGACCCATAATCCGTCCATCCACAACGCAAGTCTTGTGCCTCATTGCAGCATTTTAACGTTGCGGATGGTAGACGGTCGATTCTACACCGCGGCGGGGCCGTGTTCGCCGGTACGGATGCGGATGACTTCCTCGACCGGCTCGACCCAAATCTTGCCGTCTCCAACGGCACCGGTACGAGCGGCGTTGCAGATGATGTCGACAATTCCGTCGACATGCTCATCGGCACAAATGAGCGTGAACTGCACCTTAGGGATCGTGTTAACAAGCAACTCGTTGCCGCGCACGTATTCCTTCCAGCCATGTTGCGCACCGCAGCCCTGCACCTGGTTGATAGTCATACCGCGAACATCAGCAGCAAACAGCGCATCTTTAAGAACCTCAAGCTTCTCGGCGCGAACAATCGCCGTAATCTTCTTCATAGTGAATTCCTCTCTTTAATAAAAGAAATTGATTGTTCTTCACATGGCACGGGTTTTCCAGGTGCCCGAGATTGCCCCGAAAGAGGAGCGCCACGTACTTCGGTACGCAAGCGACGGTTTGAGGGGCAAGGTCGGGTGCCTGGGAAGCCGTGCCGCTAGTCAAGTCCCGAGAAGGAGGGATACGCGCTCTCGCCGTGCTGACTCGCATCCAGGCCCAGCGCCTCGTCGGCCTCGTCCACGCGCAGACTGCCGTGGAACAGCACCTTGACCACCGCGGCGATCACCAAATCGAGCACCAACACAATAGCGACCGTCACCACAATGCCCAAAATCTGCGAGATGAGCAGCGACACGTCGCCCGTGTAGAACAGGCCGCCCTTACCAGTCCACGAGAGCTCCGGCACACAGAACAGGCCTGTGAGCACGCCGCCCAAGATGCCGCCGATGCCGTGGCAACCAAACGCGTCGAGCGCATCGTCGTAGCCAAACTTGGTCTTAAGATGGCTGATGGCCAGGTAGCAGACGGGCGATACGATCAGGCCCGTGACCAGCGCCGCCCACGGCTCGACAAAGCCCGCACCCGGCGTGACCACCACAAGGCCCGCAACCAGACCGGTGCTGGCACCCACCAGCGTGGGGCGGCCGGTGCGCACGCGCTCGACGGCAAGCCACGAGACCATGCCCGCCGCGCTGGCCGTCACGGTGTTGAGGATGGCGAGCGCCGCCACGGCGTCGGCCTTGAACTCGCTGCCGCCGTTAAAGCCAAACCAGCCAAACCAAAGCAGGCCGGCGCCCAGCGCCACAAACGGCACGTTATGCGGGCGATAGCTCACCATGCCAAAACCGCGACGACGGCCGAGCATTAAGCAGAGAATCAGGCCCGTGAGACCGGACGAAATGTGCACCACGTCGCCGCCGGCAAAGTCGAGTGCGCCGATGATGTCGCCGATAAAGGAGCCATCGCCGCCCCAGACCATGTGGGCGAGCGGCGCATAGACCACGAGCAGCCAAATGCCCAGGAAGGCCGTCATGGCACCAAACTTAACGCGGCCGGCCAGGCTGCCCGTGACGATAGCTGCCGTGATCATGGCAAACGCCATTTGGAAGGCGATGTTGATGATTTGAGGGTAGACGGCACCGTCCGCGGCATTGCCCTCGGCCGCCTGCAGCACCTGGCCGAGCACCGGCAGGCACAGCAGCTGGTCAAGGCCTCCAATAAACGGGCTGGAACCGTCGCCGCCGTAGGCCAGTGACCAGCCGGCAACAATCCACAGCACACCAACCAGGCCAATGGCGCCAAAGCACATAAGCATGGTGTTGATGACATTTTTGCGCCTGGACAGGCCGCCATAGAAAAACGCCAGGCCCGGTGTCATTAAAAACACGAGCATGGTGCAGATGAGCATAAACGTTGTCGATCCCGTATCGAACATTCGCTCCCCCTTGATCGCATGAACGTTGTCGGCGCCCATAATGCGGCCGAGGGGCAACTGGTGTAGACCAGATACGGCGTTGTTAAACGCGGCGTTGTCGAATGGAAACGGTGCCGCAATCTTGGAAACGGCGCGGCAACGGGCGCGAAACGAAGGGGAAACGCGTAAATCAAGAGACCATCTATGCCCGCATTTCAAATCAGCTATATGCAGAGACAAGGCAATCCCAAGGTAGACTCCGCATCAGATTCGTCCGTGATTCCCCTAGGGAAAACACGGCTAGGCGCTCTTTAGCGTGTTTTCCCTAGGGGAATCACAGTCGGCGTCGGCAGTAGCGTGTTTTCCCTAGGGAGATCACAACTGGGCGGAGCAGGGTAACGCCCCCTTAAGAAGCTGACGACCATATCAAAAGCCATACCATGCAAAACAACCCTTATCAACATCTCCTCCACTGCCCAACACTACATATGAGGAGCGACTTTTGGCACACCGAAACGCCTCAGTAGGTATTCGAGATAACCGTCCTCGTACACGCGACTAAATTGCACCCTCATGACCGGAATGCCCAGAGCCGTAATGTGCGACTCTCGTTGACGCTCTGCAACCAAACGCCTTTGCATTTCTTTTCCTAGGCCGTCCGCACCAACGTATTTACCAAAACCATCGACCTCAATAATTAAGCGAAGCCCATTCGGCAACTCGTAGTACATATCGGCACGAATCGCACCGCCATCGATCGGGTCAACAAACTCGGCTTGCAACATGGTCGGAGGAAGGTAACCCAGCGCGACAATCAATCCGCGCACGATGGATTCACCGCCGCTCTCCGAAGCGCCATCGGCATAGCGCGCTACCATCTCAGCGCACAAGGCCCCAGAGCGACATCGCGCCAGCGCTTCAACATAGTCGCGATACTTTTGGATATCGAGCTTGCAGAACCGCAGGGCGCTATCAGCTATAGCCAAACCGTCTTCAAAAGAAGCAACAAGTGAGCAGTCGAGCACCGTCCGTTCTAGCGTCGTTCGTTTCACGGTGCCGTTTAGCTCGATCTCATTTAGAGGGCACTCATGCCGATGGATTCCCGTACCGCATCTACCATGCGAGCGCCCGCTAGCTACAAGATGAATTGTGTCCAGATATTTCTTCGAAACCCAAAGTCCATGGTCAAGCGCAGCAGAAAAGGAACAGACGGCCTCGTCAGGGTGCTCGTCGAGAAACGTATTTTGAACATAGCGCCAACGAACGCGCGGACTCGTCTTGAGCGCATCCCACGTGGAGGTGCGCATGAACATCCCGCTAAACGGACGCACGGCCACCCCTGCCGCTACGGCGCGACGAAGCGCTTCGCGATCCGCCCTGGTTTTGGGCACTAGACAACGTTGCAAGCGCTCCGCCCCATCAAGCTGTTCTTCAATCCTTTGCCGTGCGCTGGTATTCCTCACAAAAGCCACCTCCCAATAGAGGCAGCATAGCCAAAAGGCACCTTGCCAATCTCTTGCCATTAACTGACCAAAAGCTTGACGTACTGCTTGACGCCGCAGGTCAAAGACGTCATCCCGGCGCGCACCACAACTACGTCGCTCGGTGAACGGTTGTCATCGAGGTGCAGGCGGCAGTTTCCTTGCCCTCTCTAGGCCCTCTGGCATCAATGACGCCTCGTAGCCTCAGTTCAAACGTGATTCCCCTAGGGGAAACACGGCTAGGAGCTCTTTAGCGTGTTTTCCCTAAGGGAATCACAGTCAGCGACGGCAGTAGCGTGTTTTCCCTAGGGGAATCACGATTGGGCAGAGCGATAAGGTGACTTCCCTAGGAAACACGCGCTTGCAAGGCGCCTCTACGACTCCAGCTCTTAGCGTCGAAACAGCTCGTGGGCGCGGTCGCGAAGATTAGTTGCTCGAATGACACCTTCGTAGCGATTGATGCGCAGACGCGGGAAGGCATTGAAAAAGCGTAGGTCGCGGCGGCTGAGTGACACGCTCGGTACCGGACGGCTCATGCACTTACCGGCAAGGCGACGACTGAGCGACGGACGTGGCATGCTCGGCGCGGCATCGGCCACGCGGCGGGCAGCGAGCGCCAAGCCGCGAGCACCATCCGAGATAAACGTCGGCATCGAAGCCTTCTCGCGCAGGGCATCGAGCGTCGCATCGCCCAGCTCGGCCAGCCACGCGTTAACGGCACGGCTGCGGATATGCGTCTGTGCCACCGAGTCGATCGCCGAATCGGGAATACGTTCGAGCATGGAGTCGGACGCATCGGCGAGCGACTCATTGATGCGGTCGGCAAGGTCGGCGCGCACGCGCTCCAGCTGATCGGACAGACGCCGCCAGCTCGCCAACGAGCACACCGCGTCGACCATCATCGCGACCGCGACGATAAAGGCGGACAACCGCACAATCAGCACCGGCAGATAGCCAAGCAGCCCCAGCAATGCCGGCTCCACTAAACGGCAAATGCACAGCGCACCCAGGCCAAACGCGCAGGCCCAGTACAGGCAGATGCGCCCGTGCAGGTTAAACGGCAGGTGCGAATAGTCCCAAAAGCGAGCGCCCGTTGTTTTTCCAACAGCACGCCCACGCTGTACTCAATCACGCTGCATACGAGCGCTGCAGCGACAAACTGGCTCGACGCATCCGGAATCCCGCGCAGCAAAAGCCAGCAGGCAATGCCGCCCGCGCCATAGATGGGGCAACACGGTCCCAGCAAAAAGCCGCTGTTGGCAAAGCGTCCGTGGTTGAGCATGGCGCAGACCGTCGATTCCCATGCCCAGCCGCAAAACCCGTAGAAGACGAACGAGAGCACCAGTGCCGAAAGCGGACAGGCGGCAAGCGTCGCGCCGTCAAATGCCATGTCGATCGCGGTCCCCACCGTCTACCCTCTCTTCTTTTCACTCGAATCTTTGCTCGAGCCGTCGCTCGAGCCCTCGCTCAAATCGTTCGCGTCGTCTTTGCGCGGCAGACGGCCGGCGACCGTCTCGCGCAGCGCGCACCATTTATCTGCCAGGCATACAATCCAAGCCTCACGACACGTCGGCGGCACCGGCACCAGCGGAAACATATGCCGCACGATAATATTCCGCTCGCGCGACGTCAGCTCAAAATCTTCCTCCGCACGTGCCAGGGCAAAAAACGGATGCCGAAATCCGTGCAGTCGATGGCTCGGGTCGGGGTCGTGCCAATCGTAGAGAAAGTAATCGTGTAACAGGGCTCCGCGCAGCAGCGAGGCACGGTCGACCGAAATGCCAGCACGGCCCAAGCGCTCGGCAAAGGACAGACTTGCCCGCGCCACCGAGGTCACATGCGTATACACCGTCACATCGCCATGCTGGATAAACTCGCGCGTCAGGTCCAGACGGCCCGCCTGCGCCAGCTGACGGGCAGCATGGTCTACTTCGCACGCAATTTTCTCGGCACGAACGACATCGGACATGCTGCCTCCTTTCAGCGACTCACGACGACAAGCCACGGCCTGTGCGCAATCGATAAAAACATCATCGAATCTACCAGTATGGCATCGGACAAAACGTTTTGCCCCGCCAGTTGGCGAATTACCGCGCCGCCGTCACATATCAAACGCCAAAATGTGCGAGACTGTTCTGTGCAATTGTGCCGGCCGAGGGAGCGCCGGCGCTCGATTCGCATGGAGTAACCCACAACGATGCTGCTTACGCAAACGACAACGCCCGAGGACGTCAAGGCTCTTAATCGCGCCGAGCTCCCGCAGCTCTGCGACGAGATTCGCCACGCCATCCTCGAAAGCTCCGCCGCTGTCGGCGGACACGTTGCCCCCAACCTAGGCGTCGTTGAACTCACGGTCGCACTCCATCGCGTGTTTAACTCCCCCATCGACAAGCTTGTCTTTGACGTTTCGCACCAGACCTACGCCCACAAGGCGCTGACCGGGCGCGCGTACACCTATATCGATCCGGAGCGTTATGGCGAGGCCTCTGGCTTTGCCAATCCCGACGAGTCCGAGCATGACCTGTTTGCCATGGGTCACACCTCGACCTCGGTGAGCTTGGGCTGCGGTCTTGCCCACGCGCGCGACCTGGCGGGTGACACGTATAACGTCATTACCGTTATTGGCGACGGCTCGCTTTCGGGCGGTCTGGCGTTTGAGGGCTTTAACAATGCCGCC
>ENA-OQMX01000152-OQMX01000152.1-human-gut-metagenome-genome-assembly--contig:-NODE-152-length-18052-cov-2.726192_pt1 | contig 18052 bp, 18 predicted proteins | sample MGYA00242622_ERZ504866 | MGnify/ENA primary metagenome ERZ504866 (study PRJEB26092, sample SAMD00036422) | human gut metagenome | host: Homo sapiens | study: EMG produced TPA metagenomics assembly of...
GTGCAGTCTTTCTTATATTGCTCCAATACTCTGCGTATGTGACTGTCTTTCTTAGCTCACACACCGCCAGAGTGTCCGGCTGCGTCTGGGCATACTCCTGAATATAATGTAATACCGTCTGCTTATACATTATTCGTTCTCCTTCTTGTACTTCTCCCATTCTGCCATGAGACTGCTTTCCTCATCTGCCCAGGCATCACAGGCATCAGTCCAGCTCTGCTTCTGCTCATCTGTAAGCTTACTCTGCAGGCCGTAATTGTCCTCTATATATTGTGCAAGATATGTGGTAACCTTCTTGGCACCCGCAATATTTACATGCTTGCTGTTGTAGAAATCTGTTGAATAATCCAGATTCAGTTCATCAAGAACATTGTTCATGTTCAGATAATCATATCCCTTTGAGGCTATGTACTCGTCAAGCTGAAGCTGCTTGGATGCCTGACCCCTTGATGGGTAGTAAGGTGTCGCAACCAGCAGAACCTTAACTCCGAGCTCCTCTGCCTTTGCCTCTATGTCATCTATATATCCGAGTGTCTCATCCGACAGATGAAGCTGTCCGTCAGACTCAAACACAGGCTCCTTGATCTTCGTGATCTTCGCCCTCTGCCTGCCCGTCTTGAACTCGTCCGTTCCCTGATTGAGTCTGTCTATAAGCACCTGTCTGTCAAATGTCAGCAGATTATCGTGATACTTCAGAATAGGGAACATGAGCTCGAACTTGGACTTCTCGTCCGCTCTGTAATACTTCTGTATCATCTCAAACTTCGTCGATGATGGTCTCATGCCCGATGTCATGACTTCCATACGATAATTGTAATGCTCATCCTTTATCTTTGTGACATCGCCTCGTATGATAATACTTCTGACCTCAACCACAAACAGATCCAGATCCTGGGTCTTGGCAGCCTCCTCCATGAGATACGGCGCAAGTCTTATATCCTGAGCCGCAGTACCTATGAGCATTGATGTGTACCCCTGCTCCTCATACGCCTGGGTCGGTATCCAGTATCTGTACATCGAGCTGGAGCCGATGAGCACCGTATTGATGGTGTTATCCTCCTCCGCATAGTAGTTTGTCCACACATCTGAGTCAAAATCCTGTGGTCTCGCCAGTTCTCCCGCCTTGTTCAAGCCAAGGAAAAGCACTGTACATATCGAAAATACTGATATTGTATATTTTATCCACGCTGGCATATCTTTCTCCCTTCTCATCAGAACTGTTCATATATAAATGATGCGCCCGCACCGGAGCCGTATACTCCGCAAATGGCAATGAATGCCAGACCTGCTGCCATGACCAGCCATTTGAATACTATGTTCTGCTTTGCAAGCCATTCTCTGACATCGCCTGTGTTGCCTCTTCTCTCCATGATCTCCTGCGCGATGGACACAGCAAGAAGGAGAAGGCATCCAAATATCAAACTCTCCACTCTCTTCCTGAAAGTGAAAATTCATCCACAATATTATACACCCTTGAGTGATCAAAAACCATGGAACGGATCATCCAGATCGAGCTTCGGATTCCCTGTCCCATAAATATAAGACGTCCGATGACACAGAGGATGAATGTCCTGAGCATTCTGAATATCTCCCAGCTTATGCAGTCAGTCTTTATCCTGAGCGCCTTTGTAAGCTTTGCCAGCGGTTCCTCAAAAAGTGTCGACATGCATATCAGCACTCCGTGATACAAGCCCCATGCTATATAATTCCACTTTGCGCCGTGCCAGAGACCGGTCAGCACCCACACACACAGGATAGGTATGCTCGCTGCAAATACCTTTCCTATCACATTTCCTAGGTGATCTCTTATCTTGACATTGAGCTTGAGGAACAGCTTTGATGTTGACACCGGGTAGAATACATATTCTCTGAAGAATGCACCCAGTGACAAATGCCATCTTCTCCAGAACTCAGGAAGTGTCTGTGAAAAGTATGGTCTTCTGAAGTTCTCTCCCAGAACGATGCCGAAGCACTCTGAAGTGCCCCTTACTATGTCCATACATCCTGAGAAATCGCAGTATATCTGGATGGAATATGCGATTCCCACTGCCAGGAATATTCCGCCATGATAATCAAATGTATGCCCAAATATCTCTGTTGTAAAAGCTCCTATCCTGTCAGCTATAACGATCTTCTTCACAAATCCCCAAAGCATGAGCCAGACACCTCTCATGATAGTGTCCATATTGAAGCTGTGCTCCTCCCAGAGCTGATGTCCTACTTCCTCATATCTGGCTATAGGTCCCTGGGTAACATGTGGGAAATAAAGCACATATGACAGGTATCTGAAGAAATTCTTCTGCGCTGATATTCGTCCGTTATACAGATCCACGAGATATGAGATCATCATGAATGAGTAAAATGATATTCCCAAAGGTGCTATGAGATTCCAGTCAGGAATGCTCTGCAATCCGTCGTATGGTATGAATCTCTTTATATTGTCGAGCACAAAGCCAAATGCCTTGAACACCGCCAGAACACCGATAACTATGACAAGTGCCCACACAAGGAACTTCTTTCTCTTCGCCTTCTCAGCAGCCTTGATCTTTCGTGCGGTTCTTCTGTCCGCATCCTTTGCCAGCTCCTCCTGCTCGTCCAGACTCTTCTGCAGCCTCAGTGAGAACAGATAAACGACAACAGCCGTGACAATGACCAGAAACAAGTACTCTATCCCGGCATATCCGTAGAACACAAGACTCGCAAGGAGCAGTATCACCCACTGTATCTTCTTTGGAACTATGTAGTATAGCACTATTGTACACATAAAAAAACTATAAATGTATAAGTTACTACTGACATGTCCTCTCCCTCTTCTACAAGTAAAAATTATTTATACACTGCTAAACGCCGGCCAGTATTTTTAACAGCAGCGCACATACTACTGACATGACCGCCAGAACCAGCAGAGTTATCTTCCAGCCCTCTTTGAACATATACTTTGGCGACAGGCCGTATCCAACCGGTATCGCCCTGATGGATGTCGGAAGCATGTATGACAGGTTGACTCCCACAGATGCCACATATATGTACGGTATCGGATTGAGTCCGCAGCCCTGTGTGATGGATATTACCAGCGGCATGGCTACCGCAGCCGTGGCTGTGTTAGATGTCACATCCGACATGAGAAGTGTAACGGCAAGTATCACGAACACTGTGATAAATCCGCCCTTCATATCAAGCTTTGATATACACTCACCAAGTGCCTCTGCAGCACCGGATTTGTTGATGAGTGTTCCGGCGGCAAGTCCACCGGCAAATATATACATAAGTCCCCAGATGATCTTACCCTGAACATTCTTCCACACCATAATACGCTCTCCGTTCTTATTGGTGAGAAGGAATGATACTATGGCGCATATGATAAATACATACGCCGGCTTGAGTCCCGGAAGTATGCTCTGGTAGAGCTGTCTGGTAAATGCAAGCACCGTGGCAAGAACAAATAACACAAGTGCTATCTTCTCCTCGTAGCTCATAGGAGGAAGCTCCTTGTATTTTGCTACAAAGTATTCCCTTGAACCGCCAAGCATCTCTGTCTTCTTCACATCACGGATCATGAACAGGATATTTACAAGCACAAGTATGAGCATGATAGGCAGGAATCTTACGACCCATGAAGAGTACATGTACTCCTCGCCTGTTATCTGCTGTATATATTCGACCGTCACAAGATTCATCGCACCTCCGAGCGGCGATGCCAGACCACCGAGTCCGGTTGCATATGCTATCGTGAGAAGTATCTTTGATGCAGTCTTGTTTGTCTTGATGTCGTCCATTCCTATGTACTTGAGCATGGCGATCGCTATAGGTGTGATCGTCGCACATACCACTGCATTTGGAAGCACCGCTGACAAAACTGCTGACAACACAAACCAGAACACAAGCTGTATCCTCAGACTGCTGCCGATAAGTCTCAGGAATGTAATGGCTATCCTCTTGTCAAGCCCGGTATTCTCCCACATCACGCTTATGATGGAAGCTCCCAGAAGAAGCAGTATCGTCTCGTCTGCGTAGTTGGAAATGACCGCCGACATGTCAGTCAGTCTGAAATATCGCATTTAAGGCTATCGGGAGGAATGCAGTTACCGCATAGTCCACCGGGCCTGTTACCCACCAGTACGCCATCCACATGATGGTTCCTATCGCTGCTCTTGACTCAAATGTCGTGAATACTCCGTGTGGCAAAAGTAGCCGTAAACAGCCCGAATAACAATGGGCCGATCAGTAAATGTACTATTCTCTTTCGTTCTTTCATAAATATAGCTCCTATTTTCAATAAAACACTGATTTTAAATTATACACATTTAAGATTAATCTTTCATTAAAAAAATTAATATATATTAAAATCCACAGACATTATTCTGCATTTACCGGGATTTTAAATGTAAACAGGCTTCCTTTTCCGGGCTCACTGTCAACATCCACGATTCCGCCGTAATATCTGGCGATCTGCATTACCTGTGACAGACCCAGGCCAAAACCCTCCGCACTTCTGTCTGGCTCACCTCTGTAAAAACTCTCAAATATCTTTTCCTTTGTGCTCTTATCCATTCCCCGGCCCTCATCCCTGACCGAGATAAAATAGCTGTCATTTTTCACACCGCAGGACACATGGATACTACCTCCATCATTGCTGTACTTCACCGCATTTGACATCAGATTGTTCACAACGATAACTATATGGTTCATATTCGCTTTGACCATCGTCGGCTTCAGGTCGTAGGTAAACTTAAGATTCTTCTTACAGATATACTCCACATCATCGCACACAGACTCCACCACATCCAGCAGATCTACATCCTCAACCGCTATGACTGCGTTTTCATTGTCCATGACCGACATCTGAAGAAGCTGTTCTATGAGCCCCTTCATACGTGAGGTCTGTCTCTCGAATACCTCTATGCTCTCAAGCATCTCCTCATCGCCATTCTTCTCCGCGATCTCCCTGGAAAGCTGACACTGGGCATGCATGACTGCTACAGGTGTTCTCAGCTCATGGGATACATTTGCATTGAACTCGGTCTGTCTCTCAAGCTCATGATGGACTTTTCTGTACAGGTTGTTATTCGCATCGGTCAGCATATCAAGCTCTTTGAACGGACCGTCATACTCCAGATTCTCTGTAAAATCAAGATTGTCCACGCTCTTATCTATCGAACGGTTCAGGCTTCCCATTGGAACTGCTATCAGTTTTCTCAAAGCAAATGCATATATCACAAATGCTATCAGCACGATTCCAATAACACAGTATGATTTATATAACAGTTCACTGTAATTGCTCTCTATATCCCTGACGGATACCATGACACAGATCTTGTATTTAGAAGTCTTCTTCAGCGACTCTTTGTCTGTTCTTCCCTGCCTGACGACCGCAAAATACTTGACCTTCCCTGCATCTATATGCATAAGATCTCTTATGCTTATATCCGGATTATCCGCATATCCCTCAGGCACCTCGCCGTCAAGGATCTCGCCGTCATTTCCCTGAAGGAACACATATATCTGCTCATTACTGTCCGGATCGTCCTCACGGTCGTAAAATCCATCATCTATATGTGGCTTCTTCTGTGAATCATACACTATGTATCGTCTGATCTGGGCTACCTCCTGTGTCAGCTTCTTATAAGCCATCAGGTTCATATCATCCTTCATAAGATTGTTCTGGATGACCAGCAGACAAGATATACCCACCACCAGAATAAGCGCTGTGATTATAACAGTGTATGTTACAAATGATATTTTTCTCTTTAACATTCCAGTTTGTAGCCGACACCTCTTATAGTATGGATCAGCTTCTCCTCATAATTATCGTCTATCTTTCTTCTCAGATAACGAATGTACACATCTATCACATTTGAATTGACATCGTCATCTATGTTCCAGATGTTCACCCGTATCTGTTCCCTGGTGACTACCACATTTCTGTTTCTGGCAAGGTACTCAAGGATAGCATACTCCCTGACCGTGAGATCGATGACCTTTCCATCCCTGATTGCCTGTCTGTTGTTCATGTCGACCACCAGTGAACCACAGGTTATCACATTCTCATTTACCTGATTCTGGGTTCTCAGCATGACCCTGAGTCTTGCCATAAGCTCCGAGAATTCAAATGGCTTTGTCATATAATCGCTGGCTCCGGCATCCAGCCCCCTGACTATATCCTGTGTCTCCGTCTTGGCCGTGAGGAAAAGCACGGGAACCTGTATCCCCGCATTTCTCATCTCACGCAGAACTGTTATTCCGTCCTTGTTCGGGATCATTATATCCATGATCGCCCCATCGTAATTCTCCGCTTCCATATAATCAAGTGCCGCCTGTCCGTCATAACAGGCATCCACATTATAGCCCTCTTTGACCAGCTTACTGCATATTATGCTGTTCAGATCCTTCTCATCCTCAACTACAAGTATACGCATACTTCCATCCTCCCTGTCATTTTCACCTGTTGGCCACTACAGTATATCGCTGCACGATCGCTGAACAGATATATATTGCCATGCTTTTATGAAAATAACATTAAAAGCCGTCACTTACATCTGCCAAATGTAAATAACGGCTCTCAAATGCTGTTTTTATCTATTCTGTCTTACCGCTCTTCTCATCGTAAGTATCAAGGAAGCTATGTCTCACGCCTCCCTGCTTGTACTCTATAAGGGTATCGATATTGACATTCTCCACACTCTTGAATATGTTGCCCTCCACAAACGGATTTGTCTTCTTGAGTGTCGCTATAAGCTGCTTGATCTCCTGACGCTTGGACTTCGTCTCCTCATTGTTACATGTTGTGCATGTGTCAGTGAACTTACATGCGCACTGTATGAAATGAAGCTCGTTGTAATCTCTCCACGCCTTGATGTCGTCCTCTCTCACCATATAGAGAGGTCTGATGAGTTCCATTCCCTCAAAATTGGTGCTGTGAAGCTTCGGCATCATGGTCTGCATCTGCGCTCCGTAGAGCATACCCATGAGTATGGTCTCTATGACATCATCGTAGTGGTGTCCAAGAGCTATCTTGTTACAGCCAAGCTCCTTCGCATAGCTGTACAGATGGCCTCGTCTCATTCTTGCACAGAGATAACACGGCGACTTCTCTACGTTATACACTGAATCAAATATATCAGACTCAAATATCTGAATAGGAATGTTCAGCATCCTGGCATTATCCTCTATGACCTTGCGGTTTGCCGGGCTGTAACCCGGATCCATAACTATGAACTTGAGCTCAAATGGGAACTTGTTGTGCCTTTTCAGCTCCTGAAAACACTTTGCCATGAGGAAGGAATCCTTGCCGCCCGATATACATACGGCTATCCTGTCGCCCTCCTTCACCAGCTCATATCTGTTGATGGCCTTTGTGAAGTTGCACCATATCTTCTTGTGGAACTTCTTGCGGAGGCTCTTCTCAACGTCGGCACATATATCAGTCTGTTCCTGCTTGCCCATGGTGTAGAGCAGCCATGATATATATCCGCCTTTAAGGCTCACCGCATCGTATCCCAGCTCTGTAAGTCTCTCCGCCAGCGGAATGCTGTTGGTTCCGTGGGTGCAGCAGATTATGAGTTTCTTTCCCTTTGAGTTGTCCCCAGGCATATATTCCTCTGCAGGAAACAGTTCACCTGCGGTTTCTGCCAGATGCTCCGGCATCAGACTGTCCGCAGGAACTGCCATCGCACCCGGGATGGCTCCGTGGGATATCTCAACTTCATCCCTGATGTCAACTATCAGATATGAATCCTTATCCAGTTCCTGTATCTCTTCTATTGTGATCTCTGATATATTCTCTGCACTATTACCCATATTATCTATGCCTTATCTCTACCACCGTTTAATATTTGTCATAAAATGTTCTGTCCTAACCATATATGCCAGGTTATGCGGCTGTTTTCCTGCTCTACTCTTTACCATCCCAGCAGTATGTACAAAGCTTGCACTTCTCAACTCCGCACGCCTCAAGCATATCGTCAAGTCTGTTGAATCTGAGTGATGTGAAATGCAGCTCCTTGCAGATCTCATCAACCATCTTCTCATACTTCTCTGAATCAGGATCTGTGTACTCCTGAAGTACCTCATCTGTCACATTTCCGTTCTCAAGTCTCTCGATAACTCTTCTTGTTATCAGATCCATCTCTGATGATGATCTTGAGAAGTTAAGGTATTTGCATCCGTATACAAGTGGTGGACATGCAGGTCTGATGTGCACTTCCTTGGCACCGCTGTCAAAAAGGTACTCGGTTGTCTCTCTGAGCTGTGTTCCACGCACGATGGAATCGTCTATGAGCAGAAGGCTCTTATCCTTTATAAGATCCTCAACTGCCAGAAGCTTCATCTTCGCGATGAGGTTACGCTGGCTCTGTATGGTCGGCATAAATGAACGTGGCCATGTCGGTGTGTACTTGATGAATGGTCTTGAGAAAGGTATTCCTGATTCATTGGCATAGCCGACTGCATGCGCTGTTCCTGAATCCGGAACTCCGGCTACGATATCAGGCTTAACGTTATCTCTCTTTGCCATGCTGGCTCCGCAGTTGTATCTCATCTGCTCTACACTCATACCCTCGTATGAACTTGCAGGGTAACCATAGTATACCCACAGGAAGGTACATATCTTCATGTCCTTGCCCGGCTGCACAAGCGTCACGCAGTTGGACGGCGTGAGTACGACAACCTCACCAGGACCGAGTTCTTTATAGTCATGGTATCCAAGGTTCTTGTAGGCAAAGTTCTCAAATGACGCACAGAATGCACCATCCTTCTTGCCTATAACCACAGGAGTTCTTCCGTGCATATCCCTAGCTGCATATATTCCATTCTGGTTCATGAGCAGGAGTGACAGAGAACCATCTATCTTCTCCAGCGCATATCTTATTCCGTCTATCAGATTATCCTTCTGGTTGATGAGGGCTGCCACCAGCTCTGTGCTGTTTATATCCCCTCCGCTCATCTCAAGGAAATGTGAATGTCCCTGATCAAATATCTCCTTGGATATCTCGTCAACATTGTTGATCTTGCTGACAGTTGTCAGAGCATATGTTCCGTGATGTGAACGCACTATGAGTGGCTGTGGCTCATAATCGGATATACATCCTATTCCAAAATAACCCTTCATGTTCTGCATATCTTTGTCGAACTTTGTTCTAAATGGAGCATTCTCGATATTGTGTATGGATCTGTCAAATCCCTTATCTCCATACACTGTCATGCCTCCGCGTCTTGTTCCAAGATGTGAATGATAGTCTATTCCAAAGAACAAATCAAACACACAGTCATCTTTTGCCGCTACTCCAAAAAATCCACCCATTGTTTTCCTCCTGAAGTGATAAAAATTTGTCATTTTCGCAAACATATCTATATTAGCATAGGACTAGCGGTGATTACAATATTATTTCATGACATTGTTACACATCTATTTTGTGATTTTAGCTTTCGTAATATTATGATATACTATTTCTGTTGTCGCCCCTATACTGGCTCAGAAAGGGGGTAAGTACATATGATAACACTTCTTATTACCTTTATTATCTCTGTCATAGCAAGTATTGTTGCCTACTATATTTGCAAATGGCTGGACAAAGATAAGTAATCGGCAACCAGCCTAGGAAATACGTCGTCCTACACGATAGACGGAGAAAACCCCAGAGGGTGCCACCTCTGGGGTTTTCGCTTGCGCCTGTATTGTGTAAAGCACAATGATATACTCTTATTACCTTTTATATCTGCCGATATTATAACATATATAAATTCTGGTTACAACATCCATATTAACATAAATTTTATAACACATTCATTATCAATTTCACTACCCCCGCGACAAAAATCAGCCCCGCCAGTCCGAAAAAGAATACCTCCATCTCCCTGTACACCTTGTTTGATTTTTTTCTCAAATGCCTTTCTCTCCTCCCTGGAGTAAAGCAGTCTATACTCACTGCCGATTGGATGTTTCTTTCTGTTTATATCCTGATTAACCACATAAGAATCCGGCTCACCGCTGTATGGATCGATGTATTCCACTGTGGGTTGTGCACATCCCGGCAATTTTGTCCTGCCGGTCAGGGTATCGTATCCTATGATCTTTCCGGTTATCTCCATGTCATACATATCATTCTCTTTTATGCGTTTTGACCGCATAATATACCCAGCTATCACAAATATCAGTACACACGCCAGCACCTTGATCACATCCAGGATAACCCATACAGGATTATTCCTATCTATAGCTATTACCCCTCCATCCTGCAGACTATCTACCACCATAGATACACTGATTAGCAAAAGTGCCATGCCACCAGCCAGAAGTCCTATTCCGATATTCTTAAAATTCCAACGGTCCTCCTTCATCTTTATCCATATTGCAAGTCCGATAAAGAATATTCCCACTATACCGATAAAGCCAGACTTCACAAGCTCCGTTATAAATTCTACATTGTCTATTATGTAATCCATAGATTTTCCCCGTTTATTTCCAACATCTTTTACAAGTTCCCACTGCAATTATTCTATCATTTAACCAGCTACTGAAAAAGATCTGTATTCATACCAAAGACATCAATAACTTTCAAAATATCGGAAAGTTCATCCCTAAATTTCTGACGATACTCCTCCATGTCACCATTATCCCTGCCATTGTTACTAAGTTCAAATAAATCTCTGTCATTCTTTATCGCTACTGCCACCATATTGCCAGCGATCTGTATCTCCATAAATCCTTCAAGTCCCATAAGTCCCTGCATAAGCTGTGGCGTCAATACCCTCAAAGCAAGCTGGCTGTCAGAGGCATATATATCGAACCTGTTATCAAATGACGCGTTGCCCGTCATAAAACTGTTACGTGAATTCTCAGAACCCAATACTCTTGATAATATGCCACTTTTCTTTCATTTTTCATTCTTCGACTAATTCTCTCCTGGATCTGTACAAAACCATTAACATTCTTGTGGGAAGTAGCCATTATGAGCTGGCCTTTAAAATTAACAACATTATCGCCAGGAAACTCACCGTCCGGTGAACCCTTTGTTTCCGTTCTGAGTGTGAGATCACTGAATGTAAATTCTACTCCCCTGTATATTCCATGTATAAAGTCAGAACCATCCATATTATTAAATGAAGGAAGAATCGGACAATTATGTAAAAATGCCTCATTTGTATATCCATTTGGCATGTATTCAATCACATGCAAGCGCTCTCCAAGGACACTCCGTACAACATACTGTCCCATGAGTTCCTTGAGGTCTTTAAGTTTATTTGTCTCCATATATGAGAACAGGAAAAATCCGCCTACAAACAAAGCCGGAATCAGCAGCCAAGCAGAGTCTAATTCATAGCCATTTCTAGATACCACCATAAACGCAACAAATGGCGCAAATATTCCTATAAAAGAAACAATCTTAAACACCTTAAGCACTTTACATAGTTTGCGTTTTTCTAATATTTCCGATTCTATATTCTGATCCATCTTCTCATCTCCAAACTGTGATAAATACTCTATACGAATCTCAGAGCCTTACCAAACTTTTATCTCATAAAAAAATCGCCCTATACTGATATATAATATACCAGTATAAGACGAATTCAAACTTAATTAAAAAGATTTTCCCTGAATCCTAGCCGATGCTCTTAACGCTTTCTCCCTCTATCAGGGAATATGGCACTATCTCATGTTCACCAGCTGCTGCATAATTTATATGCTTGAGCATGATGTCAACACTTCTCGATGCCATGATCTCTGTATTCTGTTTTATTGTTGTAAGTCTTGGTACACAGTATCCTGCCAGCTCTATTCCATCAAATCCAGTAACTGACAGCTCCTCCGGAATATGTTTGCCCAGATCAGCAGCCGCTCTCATGACGCCGATCGCTATCGTATCACTGAGAGCCATGATTGCTGTAACCTCCGGCTGTTCCTCCAAGAGACGCTTCGTGGCCTCATAACCTGCCTTCATAGAATACCTGCACGGAATATATGTAAACTCCGCCCGGTCATCATGCTGCCACTCATCTATAGCCCTCTTGCAGCCTTCATATCTATTGAAACTTATCTGTTTCTCGGACACTTGCCCTCCTATGACTCCGATGCGCCTGTGGCCTTTTTCAAGAAGATACCTTGTCATATCGTATGTCGCTGCCGTGTCATCTATCGTTATGGAGGATATGTTGTCATTTGCAAGAATCTCTCCGCCGGTCGTGATTATGACTCCCGGGATCTCAAACTCTTTCACACGCTCATCAAAAAGTGCAAGATTGGCACCCAAAACATGATTCCCTTCGGATTCACGCTATGAGTGAGTTTGATGGCATACTCGATCTCGTCACCATCCTCGTCTATGTACTCCACTATGACATCCTCATCATATCCAGCAAGCAGGTTCTGTATCCGCTCTACTATATCCGCAAACAACATATTCTGGTTTCCTTTTATGATGACAACCACCGCCGATTTCGCTGACATTTTGAGGAGCTTTGCGTTGACGTTCGGCTCAAAGCCGTTTTCCTCTATAACCCTGAGTATCTTCTCTCTGGCTGCATCGCTGACTCCGGTCTGATTGTTGATCACCCTGGACACGGTTCCGATACCATAACCTGATATACGTGCAATATCCTTTATTGTCATAAGCTGTATCCCACTTTTCTCTTTTATTCCCAATAATTATATTATCCCAATATGTGAAGGTCAAGAAAATACTCTACTTATCATTTCCCGGTAAATATTTTTAGAGAGTACTTTTTCACATCTTGCTTCTCCCGGTCATCAGTGTAAGGCTGCCTATTTCCTCTGCAAGATCATCATCCGTATCATCAGATATAGTTCGCCACCTCCAGTTATCGCCAACTGTGGATGGCTTATTCATCCTCGATTTATTGTCTAGCCCCAAATAATCCTGCATCGGTATAATACAAAGATCTGCAATACTTCTCATAGCAAGCGTGATAAATGGGACATTGATCAGACGGTCCGGTGTATAATGAGCTGCCATATAATCCCTTGCCATGTCTCTGGATCTCTGATCTATACTGCTCCACCAGCCAATAAGGGTCTCATTGTCATGGGTTCCCGTATATACAACACAATTTCGTATATAATTATGTGGAAGATAGTCAGATGCCGCCCCGGTGTCTCTCACATCAAAGGTCAAACTCCACAACCTTCATTCCCGGAAATTCCGGAATCATGCACAAGCTTTCTGACCGAATCAGTCACAAAACCAAGAATCCTCGGCAATGACATCTCTCTTACCCAGAGCTTTTTCTATATTCCTGAACAGATCCATCCCAGGGCCCTTTTTCCACTTGCCATTCACAGCTGTTTCCTCACCATATGGAATGGCATAATATTCATCAAAGCCTCTGAAATGATCAATCCGGACTACATCATAAAGCTTATAGCTATGTCTCATTCTGGCTATCCACCAGCTGTAACCGGTCTGCCTGTTCAGCTCCCAGTCATATATTGGGTTTCCCCACAGCTGTCCGGTCTCCGAAAACCCATCAGGCGGACATCCGGCAACCTCGTATGGTCGCCTGTCCTCATCAAGCCTGAAAAGCTCCGGGTGTGCCCATACATCTGCGCTGTCCATAGCTACATAGATTGGGATATCTCCTATGATCCTTATATGGTTCTTGTTGGCATAGCTCTTCAGCGCATTCCACTGAGTATAAAACAAATACTGCATGTACTGCTGAAAATGTATCTCATCCGCAAGCTTAATCTGCATCTGTTGCACCGCATCAGGCTGCCTGTTTCTTATATCCTGCGGCCACTCTGTCCACGGAATTCCACCAAGCGAATCCTTTACAGCCATAAATAGTGAATAATCATATATCCACTCTTTGTTCTCATCCATGAACATGGAAAACTCCATGCTGTCAGTCATTTTCCATCTCTCATATGATTTTCTCAGGATTGGATATCTTCCTTCATATATTGTTCTATAATCCACATATCTGCCATCGTCGCCCCAGTCTATCTCTCTGCACTCGCGGTCTGTGAGCAGTCCCTGATCCACAAGTGTATCAAGATCTATAAAATATGGATTTCCAGCAAATGTCGAAAATGACTGATACGGCGAATCCCCATACCCGGTGGGCCCCATGGGAAGTATCTGCCAGTAACTCTGGTGTGCAGACCTAAGCCAGTCAACGAAACGATATGCCTCTTTTGAGAAGCTGCCAATTCCATACTTTGACGGGAGGCTTGATATAGCAAGCAGTATTCCTGCTGATCTTTCCATCTGAAATCTCTCCTTTTAACCAATTTCAGGCGGCTGCGAATCTCACAACCGCCTGTTTTTTACATTTAATAATATTATATTACTATCCCTTTACAGCACCAGCTGCAACACCCTTGATGATGTACTTCTGTGCACAGAGGTAGAATACAACAACCGGAATGATTGCCATAACAAGGCACGCCATGATCGCTCCCATATCTACTCTTCCGTAGCTGCCCTTCATATACTGGACAACTATAGATATCGTCTTGTATTTCTTGATGTCGAGTACCAGATATGGCAGAAGGAAATCATTCCATATCCACATAGCCTCAAGTATTCCTACTGATATGTAAGTAGGTTTCATGATAGGGATAACAACCCTGAAAAATGTCTTGAGCGGCGTACATCCATCTATCATCGCAGCCTCCTCGACCTCCAAAGGATGGACTTGATAAATCCGCAGAACATGAATACTGCAAGACCTGTTCCAAATCCAAGATACACGATCACGATTCCCCATGGAGTATTAAGGTGAAGTGCATCCGCAGTTCCAGCCAAAGTAAACATAACCATCTGGAAAGGTATTACCATAGAGAACACGCAGAGCAGATATATGATCTTTGTCGCTATATTCTTGACTCTGGTTATATACCAGGCTGTCATAGAGCAGAACAGCAAAATTGCCACTACTGAGAGAACCGTTATCACAACTGTCCAGCCCACTGCCTTAATGAAATCATACTGTGTTATAGCCGTTTTATAATTGTCCAAGCCTATGTAGCTGTGCTCATTTGGCAGTTCAAATGTCTCCAGACTGATAAACGTCTTGGCTTTCAGCGAGTTTATAATTACGATTATTATCGGTGAAACAAATATTATGGAAATAATGGTAAAGAATAAAGTAGCCAGAATTCCCGTCAACGTTGGTTTTTCTTTCACTCTGTATACAGGCTTTTTATCCGCTGTATTTGCTGTTTTCTGTATCTTCGCCATTACTGCTGCACCTCCTTTGATCTTGTAATCTTAAGCTGTATGAGTCCTATCGCTACTACCAGTATGAAGAATACGACTGCCTTGGCCTGACCTACTCCCTCATATCCTACTCTTCCATAAAACGTCTCATATATATTGAGCGCTAGCATCTCTGTCTTATGGAGTGGCTCGCCTCCTGTGAGTGCCAGGTTCTGGTCAAACAGTTTGAATGAGTTGGTTATTGTGAGGAATGTACATATAGTTATGGATGGCATCATGTTCGGGATCGTAACCCTGAAAAGTCTCTGTGTTCTATTTGCACCATCAATCATGGCTGCTTCCTGAATGTCTTCAGGAATTGCCTGAAGTCCTGCAATATAAACGATCATCATATATCCTATCTGCTGCCAGCACACCAGTATAACCAATCCCCAGAAACCGAGGACTTCATTGAGCTTCAGGGCTGTATCAAACTTTGAGAATATGGCATCGAATATAAGCTGCCATACATATCCAAGTACGATACCACCTATAAGATTCGGCATAAAGAATACCGTTCTGAATATATTAGTTCCTTTGATCTTCTGTGTAAGTGCCAGTGCCACAAGAAATGCAAGAACATTTATAAGCACAAGTGTGACAATCGCAAATAATGTTGTAAACTTAAATGCATCCGGGAATGTTGAGTCCTTGAATGCGTCTATATAATTCTGAAATCCTACAAATTCAGCGTCCCTTATGGTCGTGAACTTACAGAAGGACAGATATATTCCCTCGGCAAATGGCACGATAAATCCTATTAGAAACGCAGCCATTGTCGGTATCAGAAACACCGGCCAATATCTTTTTATCGTTTTCTCCATAATTTTTTGATAACCTCCACTCTGTTGCATATCAATTTTCTTTCCAATATCTTCTGAGTCTAAAAATGGATATGTAGACATATTTGCATATGAATACATATCCATCTCTAGTCTGACACCTCTGGGTATGAGCTGCCTTTGCAAAGCTGTTAGCCTTCCTGGTGTCCTGCAGCTTGCAGAACTTTATTCATATTTTAAGTTGGTTTTATTTTGTGATGTTTTTTATTTTTGGGTTGTGTACTATTGTTTATTTGTTAATATGTTTATTTTGACTTTGCTGCAGCAGCCTCTTTAGCCCATCCATCTACAAATGCGCTCTTTACAAGATCCCAGTTGGCATCTGTCTGATCTGCCGCATATGCTGTAAGTGCTGATCCAAGGTCGTTCTTCCACTGCTCTGATGGCATTGTTGTGAAGTTCCAGCTTACAGGTGTCTTGCCCTCTGCTACATACTCATTTGCGATGTTTACAAGAAGGTTTGTTGACTCAAGGTTCTTCTTGAATGGTGTTACAAATCCCATTCCATCGGCTCCTGATGGCATAGCGCCCTTTGAACCACAGATTGCCTTAAGTGCGGTGTCATTTGTAGCACACCACTCCATGAAGTCAAGAGTTGCCTGGATATCTTCCTCTGAAGCCTTAGCATTTACACACCAGTAATTCTCACTTCCTGTACAGAGTCCCTGATTCTCCTCACCATCTGCTCCTATATAGATAGGGAGCATTCCGAGGTTGTCATCGCCAAGTGATGATACATCTGCGTATGCCCATGTACCATTCTGATAAAATACTGCCTGTCCTGAAACAAACTCTGCAACCGCATCATCACCAGTCTTTGTGCTGAGCTGCTTTGGATCGGTTGTTGAGTTGTTGATGTACAGATCCCATACATTTTTGTAATTATCAAGATATGTACCCTTGATCGCATCTGTAGTATCGATTCCATCAGCCTTGTATTCATAGTAGATTGGAAGATTTGCAAGATGTGTCTTGAATCTCCAGTCTGATGAGCCATCCATTCCAGCTGATGTGAATGCTGAGAATCCTAATTTGTCTGAATTGGCTGTTATATCCTCTGCCACCTTCTTGAGGTCTGCAAATGAATTGATATCATCCTCTGTGTATCCAGCTTTGCTTAAAAGCTCTTTGTTGTAAATGATTCCGTATGACTCTATAACATATCCGATTCCTGCGACCTTATCGCCATCCTTAAGTGCAAAGTCCTCAGAAGTGAGTTCTTTATACACCTGTGATGATCCAAGATCATAACAATAGTCCTTCCAGGAAGCAAGACCAACCGGTCCATTTACCTGGAACAGGGTAGGTGATTCTGACTTACCCATCTCACTCTTAAGAGTAGTCTCATACTGACCAGAAGCCGCTGTAACTACCGTCACATCAACGCCAGTCTCTTCTGTGTATACCTTAGCAAGCTCCTGCCACTGTGCATCCTGCTCCGGCTTGAAATTCAGATAATATACAGAGCCCTTTGCATCTGCCTTCTTTCCTGCTCCATCTGAATCTCCTGAGCCACATCCTGTCAACATGGTACCTGCCATCATAAGTGACAGTCCAAGTGCCGCAATACCTTTCTTGTTCATATTAGTTCCTCCCATATAATAATAAAAATTTTCCTTCAGACATCTCTTATACGAGATGCTTAATGGTTACTTAAGTTTTAACGGAAACGTTTTTGGAACCGTTTCCATTTGATATATCTTATATTAGTTGTTTATGTACAAAATGTCAATACTATTTTCAATTTTTTTATCACTTTTTGCATTTTTTCACATAGCTCACAATCCAGGTTACATAAAAATGTATAATTTTTGTCATATTCTATCCTTTCTGAATACTATAAATAGAACTATTTAATCTGAAAGGACTATCCTATGAAATGCAACAACCATTGTTCTCCGAACAGACCTGACTGTCGTGACAACATCTGCACTATAGACCTCCGGGATAAAGCGTTACAGAACCACAATTACCGCGAAACCGTGTGGACCGGCT
>ENA-OQMX01000154-OQMX01000154.1-human-gut-metagenome-genome-assembly--contig:-NODE-154-length-17930-cov-2.698590_pt1 | contig 17930 bp, 25 predicted proteins | sample MGYA00242622_ERZ504866 | MGnify/ENA primary metagenome ERZ504866 (study PRJEB26092, sample SAMD00036422) | human gut metagenome | host: Homo sapiens | study: EMG produced TPA metagenomics assembly of...
ATCCTCTGCACGATTCCCTCAATCTCTGTTTATCTGATCTATCCTATTACTTCTTCAGATCCTTTCTAATAATATCTCCCAATTATCACCTGCCCAGACTAAAATCTGCCGTGATGATATCTTCATATTATAATATGTGCTTAAAGTCGATAAACACAACAGCTATTCTAACAAATTATGCCACGTTCATTCAATAGTGGGATTCTGCGTAACAAATTATCCACTAATCCGGTTGCAGGAGATTACTGCTAAAAACAATCAACCAAAAATGATTATCTACATTATGCGCAGCATAATCATATAACTCGCAGTTCCCAGCAGGATACTCAGAAGCGTATTGTGCCTCCATTTGTATGTCCCGCCTGTCACCAGAACGCCAACGAGACTTGGTATCCCAGTTGCCACCGGAGCCACCACGCCCCCTTCAGACAGTACACTATGAGCACCGCCATGATGGTCGCCGGAAGCACCTTCCCAAGCTTTACCAGCATCTCAGGCATCTGCCTTTTTCCATTAAATATGACAAATGGAAGTGCCCTCAGTGCAAATGTTACAACTGCCGACACCGCAATTCCTATCAATATATATTTCGTATTCATGTTATTTCCCTGTTCTTCCTACACTTCTTAAATCGTACTGTTTCAATTTTATCTGAGACTTATTTGCGTCTCGTATTCCACACCACAAGCACCGCTGACGCTATGATCAGTGACGGCAAAAGAAAATACTGCGGTCCAACTACCAGCAGACACACTGCCGCTATCACAATTCCTGCAATCGCCGGGATATGGCTCTCCGCCTTCTCCCACTGATCGATAAATATGATGACAAACAGTGCCGTCATGCAGAAATCAATCCCCGTCATATCAAACGGAATAATCTGACCCAGGATCCCCCCGGCAACCGCACCAACCATCCAGTAACACCTCGACAAAAAAGCCACCCAGAACATGATACTCTGATTCTCTTTACCGGTATCCGGCAGGGTACAGTTCACGGCGTAGGTCTCATCCGTCATTGTATGTATCATATATAACTTCCGCTTTCCCATGTGGTTGAACTCATCCACAAATGTCAGCGCATAGAAACTCTGCCTGCTGTTCATCAGAAATGCGGTGAGCGCCATGGTGAGTATGGAGGCTCCGCTTGAAAGCAGCGTCACAAGCACAAACTGGTACGCTCCTGTGTACACCGTCAGGCTGACCAGCAGTGAATAATACCATTTGAATCCGGCATTCTCCATCATGATCCCATATGCCATGCTGACGAACAAATAGCTGCACATGATTGGGATTGATTTGATGAATGCCTTTCTGAATATATTTCCCACGATTTTTCCTCCAACAAAACAATCGTGGTTATCCTAGTGTTTTTATAGGATAACCACAACTATTCTAACATACTAAATGTTTGATGGGCAATAGCTCAATTTGTAGCTCAAATTCTCCGTTTTGTATACTTTTCTAAAGCTTTCATTAACTCTCTTTCAAGTCCCTTGAATTCCAAGCCGCTCTCATGTATTCTCAGTGACATATATCTTTTATAAAACTGTAATCCTAATAGGGAAATTGACATTTCTTTTGTATATGTTATAATCATAGTCAATCGGAGGCTCCTGCCGTTAAGTGGAATACGAAAAGCGTTAGTTCTACCGAGGTGGAACTACAATTATTGGCTATGTGCATTATGCGCATAGCCTTTTTTTATTTATTAGTAAGCCCCTACATCCAAATTTTTCATTTAAAGAGGAATATATGACAAAAAATCGTTTACATCTATATCGAATAGATATGAAATACATACGAGAACTACATAAAGTTTGTGATCATATACCATCTGTAAGCCCTCAATTAGGCAAAGATAACAGGCACTTTATTGGCATCATTGTTATGGTTAATAGTAGAATGTATGCCATTCCGATAACAAGACATGACGGCAAGCCTCAGAAAAGGAAAACACTACATAACAACGCTGGTTATACAAAAGTCATTACCGAAACCGGACGTTTTGTAAGCGGAATAAATTTTATTGATATGATTCCTGTTACAGAAAAACAACTTTTACCAATGGATGATTATTCTATAAGAAAAAATGACTCTCGTTTGGAGAAAAATAGAAAACGAGACTTAAAATTTATATCTGATTATGTAAACGAAGAGGATCACTCTAGAGAAATAGCGAATAAAGCAATAACATTATATAACCAGTATATTAGCAATGAACCTTTCAAAATAAGAAAGTATTGTTTACCTTTTAACGAATTAGAAATAGTGTGTGATAAATACAACAAAGTCACGACCTAATCTGCACTGATATCCCCGGATTCCCGGACAGATACCACTCAGCATCAACGTCGTGACTTTATTTGTATTACATCTTCAATTTATCTAAGCCCCTTCTCGCTGTCCCTTCATAGCCCTTCTATATATAAACGCCGCACACACCGCCGTTATAAGCTCTGCTACCCAGAACGCATTCCACACACCAGCAGGTCCGAAACCACAAAGCCTTGAAAGTATCCATGCAGCCGGGATTATGACAACCACATATCTGAGCAGGGATATGAGCAGGGACGGAGTTCCCTTTCCCAACCCCTCAAGTGCCCCCGATGCAGTTACCGACACAGCCGACACTAAAAATCCGGCGCATATGATGCGCAGTGCTGTTCCACCTGCATTTATTGTAGATACATTTTCTGTGAACATACCTATAAGCCTTTCCGGGATGAGCAGGCACACAACTGTTCCAGCCAGCATGATTCCAACATTTAATGCAAGCGTTATGGTGAATATCTTCTTCACCCTGGCATGCTCTCCGGCACCATAGTTATAGCCTATGATAGGACGCATTCCCTGAATGATTCCATTTGCCGGCATATACAGGAAGGTCTGAAGCTTGTAGTACACGCCCAGGATCATGACATAAGTTGCCGAATACATGCTGAGTATGGCGTTGAGTGCGCTTGTGAGCAGAGACGGCAGTGCCATATTGAGTATGGCAGGTATACCTATGGCATAAAGCTTCTTCACCATCAGACCGCCCTCATGCAAATACTTTATGCCGAACTTCACATTTATCGGTCTTCCAAAGTACACAATAAAATAAATGATCAGTGTAAACACCTGTCCCAGGCCAGTTGCCAGTGCAGCGCCTTCTATACCCATTTCAGGAAATGGTCCCGCACCAAATATCAGCAGCGGATCAAGCACTATATTCACAATGCAGCCGCCCATCAGTCCAACCATTGTAACTATCATGCGTCCAACCGACTGGAACACCTTCTCAAATGCAAGATCAACCGAAATAATTATAGAAAATCCAAATACTATGTCTGCATAACGGCAGCCAAGGTCAAGGACGTCTCCACTTGCCTTGAAGGCTCTGAGAAACGATGGAATGATGGCAATACACACGACCGTCATCACTATTCCCTGTATAACAGCAAGAAACATCCCCCAACTAGCTGCACGATCTGCCCGCTCATTGTCCTTGGATCCAAGATATATGGCTATCACCGCGTTTATTCCAACACCAAATCCGATCGCCACAGCATTTACAAAATTCTGCAGTGGAAATACATACGAAAGTGCTGTCATCGCATCCTCACTTATCTTAGCCACAAAGAAACTGTCAACTATATTGTACAAAGCATTCACCATCATCGATATAACCATAGGCAGTGCCATGGACATCAAAAGTGGGAACACCGGCTTTTCTTTCATAAAATTCTCGTTCATAAAACCTCCGTCCCCGGATGGCATAAATAAAGCCCCACAACCTTGCGGTTGTGGGGCGAAAAGATGACCTGATCCGGAAAAATCCACCAACTTGTTTTCGTTTAGATTATTATGTGTAATTATATACTTCAACCAGCATATATGTCAAGATCCTGCACGACCACAAAGTAACCTCTGTCACCGTCCTCGTCCACCGGGATAACATGTATAAGACTTGCACCCCCATGGTTGTTTGCACAGCTGACTGACAAAACCCCTCTGCGAATGTTCTCTGTCTGATATCCCGTATTGCCGCCTGTGTAACTCTCCATTCGCTCGCGGCTGAGAAAATCTCTGACTATTTTCTTGACCGATCCGACTCAAACTGGTTACTTATCAATCCAATTACTTTATCATAGTTATTCGCACAAGATACAGCATTGTTCAGCTCAGAATCGCCTTTTATAACACGGTATTTATGTTCTCATAATTAACATATATAATATCAGTATACATATATGCGATCCTTGCCTCTACCCTGGATTGAGCCTTTTTATTATCAGACTCTATCTTGTCAAGTACGGTCACTCTGTCCGTACCATCCCTCGCTGATGCTGTGGATCACGCTGACATTCTTGCCCTTCTTTTTGTCTCATACAGCGCAGTGTCCGCGACATTCATACACTCTTCTGTGCTGAATCCTGAACCATTGATCTGACATATACCAGCACTGCAATGGACATTCTGCCCTCTCTCCATTGTCTTGCGCTGAAGTTTTCTGGCAAATCTTATCACCTTTGACTCCAGAACAGATATATCCGATAAGCCCTTGTGAAGCACAACATACTCGTCTCCACCATACCTGCAGGCAACGTCCTCTTCATAGCAGTCACTCCGGAGAAACTTTGCCACCTTCTCAATCCAGTAATCACCAACTGCGTGACCATATGTATCATTTACACTCTTGAAATCATCTATATCCACAAATACAAGGGAAGCACTGTCCTCGTCAGTCATGTTATCTATATACTCTCTTATTCTCTGCATTCCAGCCGTCTTGTTGTACATGCCGGTCAGAAGATCATGCTCAGCCTCGTACTTTGTGCGCTCAACCTCCTGTCTGGATCTCGCAAGTGATCTGTCCATCTCGACCATATCAACTGCAAACATGATCTGTGTAGAAGCAACCACAGATATCGTCTGAAATGAAATCCCATAATAGAATATGACAACAACTGTGGATATACATGGCAGGATAAAATACAAAACACTTGACCAGAAAACTCTTTTTTCCAGTCTTTTTTTATACTGCAAAAGTATCGAAAAGCTTAGAACAAGTCCTGCTGCAGCAATAAGCTGAGACAACAGATAACAGCTGCTCCTGTGATAAAAGTTGTTATCATCTATATAATAGAACAGCTTGTCACTGAACTGGGATATAATGAGCAGGACTATCCCAGCAGCACTCAGAACTACCACGCCCCTTGCTTTCGCTGGCATCTTCGTCTCTCCTCTGTTGAGAATGACAAGAAGATAAAACGTAAACAGAGTCATATATAAATAGTTGATAAAGAACACGGCAAAATTGCTTATCTTCAGCATGTAATAGGCTGTCTGTCCTGTTTTTCCCTGATAATACCATGACAACAGTATCTGCAGCCAGCAGGATGATACATGCAGCCTCCATACATAGACTCACATTCTTTTTATCTCTATTATTATTCTTCTGAAGGAATATAACCACAAATGCAAACAGACAGATTAATATTCCCCACATTTCAAATGCTATATTAAATACAGCAGTCCTATCCACTAACTATGCGCCCCCTTAAACTTCCTGGCGATTTATTGTAGTAATTGTACAATTTGATTTGTGCAACATTTTCTCAATTTTACAAGTTCATATGAGAACCATTCTATATATCATACCTTAATTTGTCAATTACTAGATAACACATATTTATGGAATTTTGTCGCCACAGGGGACATATATGTCCGGCTGTCATGAACAACATAGTAAAGCCTGTCAACCGGCTGATGTTTTATACTAAGAACCTTCACATCAAGCCTTTTGAGCATATCCATGTAAGGGACTACCGCTATTCCAAACCCTGCTGCCACAAATCCGGCTATGACCTCATCCTCCTCCGTTTCGCATGCTATCTCAGGAGCTTTGCCAAGTCCTTCAAACATCTCATCCACCAGACTTCTCATTCCAGATCCCTTCGAAAAATATACATGTTTATATCCAAGTGTATCACCGAGTGTCACCGAATCCCTATCTGCCAAAGGGTGTCCCGACGGTGCTATGACAACAAGATCCTGTCTGCCAACTGGAATGGCGGAAAATCCCATCGTCTCAGGCGGTCTCGAACAGAAAACCATGTCATATTTTCTAGCCGCAAGATCATCAAGCAATTGCCCTGTGGTCCCTGTATGAAATGTAAACGACACATTTCTGTTTTCATCCTTCTTCAGGTATTCTGCTGCCAGACGCGGTACAAATTCCATTCCAAGAGGTCTTATAAGTCCAAGCCGTATCACGCCATCCCCGGCAGCCTCTTTTTGTATGGACTCCACCCCGCATCAAGCGTGCCAAGCGAATGCTCTGCACATGCAAGGAATTCTCTGCCAAATGCAGTAAGCTCTGTATTGCGCCCATTCTTTTCAAAAAGCATTACCCCAAGTTCTTCCTCAAGCTGGGATATTGCGTGACTGAGACTTGGCTGCGTTATATTCAGATTTCTGGCAGCATTTGTGTAATGCTGAACATGGGCCAGCTCAACAAAATATCTAATATATGACAGGTTCATGTATACCTCCCCCTTTTTCACTATTTATATATGATCCTATTCATATTTTAATACAATCCGAATATTTTTTATAGACAAAATCTATCAAACCATAAAAACTATTTATTTGTTATGTGGTGTTGTCGGTGCTACAATCAAAAACCGCAGGGATATACATATATGAAGTCTTATACAATTAAAGCTTCCCTGATGCTGGGGAAATCAAAGGCTATGTTATAAAACACATTATATAAAGAAAGAAATGAGGAAAAGCAGAAAATGAATACTCAATCAGGAAATGCACATCTGCATAACATGTGGGGCGAGATCGCCCTGATAACAGCAGTCACCATCAACAGTTTCGGAGTGGTTCTCATGCTCTATTCTGCAGCAGGAATATCGGCAATATCCAGCGTGCCATACGCATTCTCGCTGGTTCTTCCAAGACTGACTCTCGGAACCTGGACATACATATTTCAGGGCGTACTTATTCTCACCCTCATGATCATGAGAAAGTAAATTCGTTCCCCAATTATCTGTGCAGTTTCATAGTTGGTTTCGTATTTGGCTAAGATGCTGGATATCCATGAGATGTGGATCGGGGCTTTGCCAACTGCCCTCCATGGAGAATCCTTACTTTGTGATAAGTTACATTTTGATTATGTATCGGAATCGCACTGTCCAACAGATGTGGACTTCCGATCATCCCGACAGACCTTTTCCCAAGAGAGCTGTCTGAGATTATATCGGCAAAATATTCCAAGATTAAGATTTCGTTTGATGTGATCTGCCTTGCAACGACAGCTGCCATGACAGGTTTTATCCTCGGTCATATCTACGGTCTGGGGATCGGCACAGTCCTAGCTGCCTTCACCATGGGCAAGGGAATCGCCATAGTTGGAAATGCCATGGACAAACATGTTACAATAGCTCCATACATAACAGCACACATTAAGCGCCACGGCAGCCATAACGCCCAGTATGCAGGACGCTAAGAACAAATTCAACACAAAAAAGAACCGTCTGAGAGAATCACATTCAAATTACAGATTTTCTCAAGCGGCTCTTTTTATATCCCCACGACCAGGCACGGGCGATAAAAAATAACCATATATATGCCAGTCGGTAGTGAAGGCAACCGAGCTTCAACGCTTCTTGCCGCATCGGAGATCCGCAACGTCCTTATCGCGGTCGGAGATGCGTGCAGATAGAAGCAAGTTAAAGCGACAGTTGCCGAACGTGACTGCATATATATGGTTATTTTATCTGAGTGCCGTCCGTCGCCTACGCATTTGCCAGCTGGCGTCCAAGCTCCTTACACTCCTCAAGGCCTTCTGCGTCAGGTGTCTCATGGCACATAAGTCCGGCTCCGCCTACGAGTTCTGCGCCTGCTGACTGCATTCTCGCCTCCCAGTCGCGCATCCACTCACCATCTCCCCATCCATATGAACCGAAGAGCGCAATCTTCTTGCCTGCCGCAAATCCCTCTACCTCAGCAACGAATGGCTCCATCTCAGCCTCCTCAAGAACCTCAGCTCCCATAGCCGGGCATCCAAGTGCAAATACTGGTTCATCCTTGAGAGCATCAGGCGTGATGCTGCTTACGAATACTACATCTGCTTCCTTTCCGGCCTCTCTCACGCCGTCCGCGATAGCCTCTGCCATCATCTGTGTATTTCCGCCCTGTGTCCAGAATACGATATTAATTTTGCTCATAATAATCCTCCTTATGAAATTATATGTTATAGAGATTTACCCTATACATCCTTGTAAACTGTGTTTAACTGCATCTTTCCATATACTTCTACGCCGCGTTTCTGCTCGCCGTGTACATCCCCATGATATCTCTCATATGCAGTCCATTTGAAAGAAATTGAATAAGTCTCTCTTCCGCACATTCAAATATATGAAATGTTCTCCGCTTTGATTCAGCATCCTCATACACCTTCCAATAACCGGAGCAAAGTGCATTTCTCCGTTCTGCAGATAAATCCTCCACATCCTCTGCGGGTATCCCAGCAACAAGCCCATCTCGTGTGGGAACCACTCCTTGCCAAGAGATCCATCGCCACAAGCCTGATCTTCATGTGCCGGTTGTTTTGAGGTGAATCTTCCTCTGCTCTTTAAGTACTGCTGATATTTTCCGCGGAACTCAGCGAGAATCTCAGAAAGCTCCATGTCCTCATATCCCAGCTCAGACATAAGTCTTTGCACATCATCCCTCTGGACAAATGCCCTGAGCTTTGCCGCATTGTAGATAAATACATTTACCCTACCACAGGTTGCTCCCAGTGTGTACATACATATATCACTGTCCTTCAGTATCTCCACCATCTGACGATATCCGCTGAGTTCTATGTTCAGCAGATTTGACACCTTGACACCCGTTATCACCGGTGCACATTGAAGTGCCATCTGAAGTTCCACGTCACCGAGCTCCATGCCCTTCATGATCTCCCATGTATTTTCACTCATACAAAACCTCCTTGTGACAAATAGGTTTGGTTAGTCTTGTCTAACTTTAATGAAAATACTACAGGATTCCTCCCCAAACGTCAATAACCCGGAGTGAGACATTTTCTCACTCCGGGTTATCTTGTTGATTAAAAATATACATTTATAAATTCTGCTTTATCATCGTCCTGCGCGGCTCTTTATTTCCGCCTGTTACCATATTGAGCAGCCGCCACACACCATATGCACAGATCCCACACACAGCCACAGGTACAAGGAGCACTACTATGACTCCTGTGCAGACTCCTGTAATCAGGTATCTAAAATATTTCATCACATCACCATTCCTCATCCTCATATCTCCTGTCGTTTCACGCGCGCATTCATATTACAGCATATCGCCTATAAGCTTATCTTCTTAGTAAGCAGTGTCGCACTTCCTATATAACTGCCGATCATGCATACAACATAGAGAATAAGCTGCGGTATATTCTTATACATCGCGTCAAGCATAGTCTCCACCTGCACGTTCTTCCCAAGGTGCGGAAGCTTATATGCTATGTAGCTCACCAGCACATAGAGTGCTACAAAAAGTATAAAGCTGACAACGCCCTTTTATCTTCTTGTTCTGGAGCACTGTGGAAGACAGTGACACTGCGAGGTACGCTATGGTGATCATTGTATAGAATTGAATAAGTGCTACTACTATGAACCCTGCAACATTTGCAATGACACTTCCTATTGACAATCCTCTTGTTCCCAGAATATCATCCAGCACAAGCTCAACGCCAGCTACACCGCCGTTATGTGACTTGAGCAGGTTATAATCAACAACTATAAACAGTCCAAGAAAGGCCACAAGTGTCGCACCGGTGAGCAGGATTGAAAGCAGCTTTGCACCGATAATCTTGTAATTTGAAATCGGCGTCATAAACACCATATACCCAGTCTTGTTCTTCAGATCCTGACTATATATTATCACACCATATATCAAGACGAACATAAACGAAGCCCAGCCTCCCATCACAAGGAAGGTGATACCAAGTCCAGCTAACAAATTCTTTTCTGCAAATATTCCAATCACGAACAGCAATTCTGCTGCCGCAAGAGCCGTTATAACCACCAGAAGTGGAAATATTCCACGTCTGTATTCATATTTCATCATCTTTAACATAATATCTATCTCTCCTTCATCAACAAATTTAACTATCCAATATGTATCGCCCCTCTCGCTCACACGAGCGGGGCAGGTCGTCGGAACCGATTCCTATTATGAACTTCGTTCATAGCGGTTCCTCCTAAGCATATATTTCCTTATACATATCAACTATCGACTTGCCCCTGCTCACTCGCAGCTCCTCCGCATCACCCTGAAGCACACAGGTGCCATTCTTGATAAAGAATGCGTGATCCACGATCCTCTCAAGCTCATCCACAAGGTGGCTCGACATGAGCACGGCTGTGTCATCCGATATATTCCGGACAATCGTGCTGATGATCTTCTCCCTAGCTATGATGTCTATTCCGTTCAGTGGCTCATCAAGCATAACGATCCTGCTGTCTCTGGACAGAGTAACCGCTATCTTGAGCTTTGCCAGCATTCCTGAAGACATGCTCTTCGCCTTCTGATCCGGATTCAGCTCCATCTCAGCAAGCAGTCCCATGTATTTGTCATAGTCAAAGTCATCAAAGAAATCTTTGTAATACTTTCCTATGTCCTTACAGTTCATATATCCGAAGAAGAACGCCTCCGTCGGCATATAAGCTATGTCCTTCTTTGACCTGTATGTCATAGGCACTCCATCTATTGTGATAGTTCCTGAGTCCGGCTTGACCAGGCCGGCTATGATCTTCATAAGTGTTGACTTTCCACTTCCATTTGGACCGAGCAGCGCATATATGTGTCCCGGCTCTATCTCCAGCGACAGGTCGGATATCGCTGTGGTGGTGATATACTTCTTAACAAGATGTTCGCATTTTAACATTGTATCATTTCCCTTCTTTTTTATTACTTCTTACTTTCCAAAGTGTTCTTTTAGCAGTTCAAGGATCTCGTCCTGTGAAAATCCCATACCGGTGAGCTGTTCATCAAAGCTCTGTATGATTTCCTCTATTCTTTCCTTTTTCAGGTCGTCTATGACCCTGTCATCCTCCGTCACAAATGTTCCTATTCCACGTCTGGTATAGGACAACCCCATAGACTCCATCTCGCTGTAAATCCTCGCTGCAGTATTCGGATTTATCTGGTATTCTATGGCAAGTTCTCTTGATGACGGAAGCTTAGATCCCAAAGGCAGTGTGCCCGCTATGATCTTCTGCTTTATATCCTCTATGACCTGAAGATATATGGGGATATTCGTCTTAAATTCCATCACACACCTCCTCCTTGTATGTTGTCTAGCTCTTCTGTACTGCTGTACTAGTTGAATAGTACACTAGTATCATGGTGTTGTCAACTGTATTTTTAAATAAAGCATATTTTTTTAGTTTTTTGTCATCTAGATAGTAACTCATGCATCAGGTCATCTCGCCATCTTTGCTTATTACCTACATTTTATCTCATATACAATGTTTTCACTTAAAAGATAAAAAATTATCCATAAAACACATTATTCTGTGTCCTACGGATAATTTTTTAAAATTTTTTCTTTTTTAGAGCTTTTTCATCTATTTGGAGATAATTTTATATCTTTTCCCTAGTTATCCCAACAGCCACTAGAGAATTCATACAAATTAAATTTCTAACAAGCCCTCAGCACCAGTGCTTGCAGCTCGCACACATTCATATAAAGCTTCTCAACTCTGTCTGCAAATGTCGATGTGGAGAATTCATCTGCCGACTGCACTGCATTTCGTCTGAGCTGATGCCTTAAAGCAGGACTCATATCAAGCCACTTCACCAGCGCAGTTTCAAATGTTTCCTCATCAGTAAATTTCCAGCCATTCTTTCCCGGATCAACCACATCTACAAGGCACGGATCCTCTCTGCACAGAAGCGGCACTCCCGCTGCCAGAGCTTCTACATATGTAAGCCCCCTGAGTCTCGCTCGTGGATGCACTTACGAAGAAGTCACCAACCTGATAATACTCAGCCACCTTATCAGGCTCGATCATGCCTGTAAATATCACACTCTCTGAGATTCCAAGCGCTCTTACCTGTTCCTCTACCTCCGCCCTATATGGTCCGTCTCCAACTATCATGAGGATTGTACCATACCCGTGCACTCTCTTCTGGCATCTAAGTATCTCCTGGATATTCTTCTCCTTCGCCAATCTGCCAACATAGAGAAGAACTGTCTGGTCATCACTGAGTCCGTACTGCTCTCTGATTCTGTGTCTGCTGTCCGTTCCAATGTATTTTCCGAATTTATTCATGTCGATTCCAGAGGGGATCACCTCAACAGGACATAACACATCATACTTTTCAAGCACATCCTCTATCTTCCTGCTTGGTGCTATCATGGCATCGACCCTCGATGATAACATCCTGGTAAGTTTCTGCACAACTTTGCGTCCCCACGCTGCATTTGGCGAAAAGTAATGAGTGTAATCCTCGTATATCGTGTGGTATGTGTGCACTATCGGCGCATTTGTCTCATCTGCTATCTTCTTCGCCATGAAGAAGGTTGAGAACTCGCATTGGGAATGTATGACATCTGGTTTCCATTCTATGAGTTTGTCTATGACCGCCTTGATAACAGGCATCTTAAGCCTCGCCTCCGGATAAATCTTTCCGGCACCTACTGACGCCGCATATATCACATCTCCAACTATATATGTGTGGTGATTTCTCGAGAGTGTAAGTATCTTTACCTCATGTCCTCTTTTCTTAAGTTCATTTGACAGATTTACAACCGATGTCACAACTCCATTTATAACAGGTTCATACCAGTCCGTAGTAATAAGTATCTTCATGATCTATCGTCTCCTTCTATTTCAGGCGGCTTTCATTCTGTCCATCACCACCTGCACCTTATCCTCATATCAACTACTTTCTGGTTATTACTCTGCCATACACTTATAAATTTTCGTTGTAACAAATCTAAATATTATATAAATTGTATCTATGGGCACCCCAAAAATGTATCTACGGTCCCCCCATAAACGGATAGTTATCTGTCATTGATTGATTATCAGTTTCACAAAAGTTTCTCGGATATTCCTGGGTGAATTTCTTGACAATTTATTTAGAAAACTCCTTGCATTTTTTCCAGAATCTTCTTATACTATTATGGCAGTGTTGATAAACACACTCGGTGCGTGGCTCAGCTTGGTAGAGCGCTTCGTTCGGGACGAAGAGGTCGTGGGTTCGAATCCCGTCGCACCGATTTTTTTATGCACAAAAGCATCTGGATTCCCTGCTAAAATATCACATCTGATCTCTTATCCGCATCAGTCTTGAAATACTCCACCATATTGTGACCCGTTATGGCCGCAACCACCGAAGAAGGAAACTGGCTGCACAGATTGTTATAATTTGTCACACCTGCATTGTACAGTCTTCTTGCCGCCTGGATGTGCTCCTCCGCATTTGTGCAGCTGTTCTGAAGGACCTCTATATTCTTGCCCGCCGCCAATTCCGGATACGCCTCCACAACTGCATTTATCTGATCCGAGGCATTTTTCATAAGTTTCTCTACCCCGGTCTTCTCATCAGGTGTCATGCCTTTTCTGAGCTTTATCGCTGTTATCAGATTCTCGCTCTCATACGACATATAAGTCTTTACCATCGCATACTGTTTTGTGAGCAGATCATATCTCTTTGCAAGAGCAATATCCACATCCGAGTCCAGCTCTCTCACCTTATTTTCCGCTGCTTTCAGAGCATTTGCAGTCTTTATCGCATACGCTAAAAGTATCAAAACTATTACCACCAACACACAAAATACGAACACACCTTTGCTAAATAATATTGTAAACATACATTTTCCTCCGTGTACTTTTGCTCATTTTCACAATTTCTCTTCTATAGTAACAGAGCCGCATCCAGCGTCTCCTGCAGCATGCGCAGGTATTTGTCCAGATAAGCTTCCACATCATTCATACTCTTTATATTTTTCTCTTCGTCAAATACCATGTATTTATCACTCTTGCTTATACACATATACAATCTGTCCCCATCGAATGTCACATGGAGAGCCGCCTTCTCCTTTGGATAAAGTGCCGCCAGCCTCTCCATAACATACGGGGTAAGCATATAAAATATATTCTCCTCATCATTGCATTTTATAGTGAACAGCAGATTAAAGTTCTCGTTTTCTGTCTTTTCTATTCTTCCCACTGCGCCACTCTCCGAACCACACTTCAATATATTCTTCATCGCCAGTTCAGAGTTTCCCATGACTCCCAGCAAAGCCGATGAAACCTTTCTATATGGTATCTCAACAACCAGCCCCCCAAATAATTTGTCTATTTTTTTCTCTTTATCACCATCACTGTCCTCGTGATAATACTCGTACTCCATGTATTCATAACTGCACCTGAAATGAACACCTTTGTATGTTCCCTCCACCATGTCGCGGCCGTTAACCAGCAAAGGCTTGCCATCCAGTGTAAATGGTCTGCCAGCAAAGCAGTTCAGTCTTCTCATCTGTTCATCAGGAAGTCCACCCTGATGTCTGTATACGCTACCCTCTCCATAACGTCTCCTGATAATCTGTGGGATCAGCTCCGTGTAAATCACACTGGAATCTGAAATATTCTCTTTTTCTTTTTGCTCTTACTCACCCATCTGAATATAAGGAAGATAACTACTCCGTATACGATCACCAGTCCGCCGGGATTTTCTGAATCTGTTCCGCCACCAGCTCCCGCACCGCCTGATGATATGTTGTCCATACCGCCAAATATCTGCTCTACCCTGTCAAATATCCGCTCTGTTATACTCATGCCGTTTATCAGCCCGGCCTCATTAAGTATCGTGAACGCCATGATCACCACTACTACGGTTATGAGCACTATTCGTATCCCGAGCCATTTTGTCCTTCTCTTCGCATCCGCCTGATCGCTCCTTCTCTGAAAATCACCGGGCAAGCCTCCATTCTCGTATCTTGATATAACATCCTCTGACCGATCATTCTGTCTGGCTTCCCCGTAGAGCCTCTCCTCTATCTCCTGGCGCCACATGGCATCAAGTGCTTCCCATCTCAGCTTTATCTGCTCATTTGTCATGCCCTGCTCCCGCATCTCTTTCTCTCTTTGGCTGCGGTATATTCTGGAATACATGTTGGGCGCTCCAGCATCCGGTCCAAGATACATTCGGTCTCTCTCATCTATCGGCAGATCGGCATATGCATCTCCGGGCATAAGCGTCCCATCCGCATAGTTCCTGACATGATACTTGGCTGATTCATTTGCAAATTCAAGCGCGCGAGCCAGTCTATCCCCGTATTCCTTTTTCATCCGTGATTTCTCCTTTATCCCCGTCCAGATCAACTGTTATTTGATTTACTATAAAACTTTTTCACATCTGCCCACTATCAGCGCCATGTAAAATTTCAGTCAAATGCGTGCAAGACGGCACTTATCTGCTCAATATAACCGGCGACTCCGCAGTATCAAATGAAGGTGGGGACGGAGAGGACAGGTACCTCCGTCCCCACCTCTGTCTCCATTTTTTCTCAGGGCGCCTCTATCTGAGCAACGAAAGTTTTTTATCCCCCTAAATGTTATTTCACAGATATACTTTAGCAAATTTGAGTATAAAACTCCTGTTCACTGTCCATACTCTATTTAGAAGAAAATCCACAGACTGCCAGGCAGTCACCAGTTTTTTCAGATAGATTCATAATTTCAGGAGGTATACAGTACATGTCAAATATGTTTTGTTTTCAGTGTCAGCAGACAGCGGGGGGATCCGCATGTATCAATACTGGAGTGTGCGGCAAGCAGCCATCCACATCTAATCTACAGGACGAGCTTGTGTGTGAGCTTATAAAACTTGCAGAACTCTCAAAAAATGAGAATAAACACAGCGCGGTCGCCGACAGACTTATCATAGACGGTCTTTTCACAACCCTGACAAATGTAAACTTTGACGACAATGCAATAAAAGAATTTATGGGAAGGGTTAAAAACGAGCAGAACAAGATCAGCAGACCTGAGGCTGAAAAGATACAGGTGATCGACCTATGGGATGGTGACACGGATATAGTGTCCTTGCGTTCCACCCTGCTGTTTGGACTCAAGGGTATGGCGGCATACGCCCATCACGCCATGAATCTCGGCTACACAGATAATGAGGTTCTGAAGTGGTTCTACAAGGGACTATGCGAGGTTAACAGGGAGCACAGCGTCACCGAATGGATAGAACTCATCATGGAATTTGGCCAGGTCAATTTCAAATGCATGGAGCTGCTGGACAAAGCCAACACTGAATCATTTGGCAATCCTGTGCCTACGAGAGTAAATGTTGACATCAAAAAAGGGCCATTTATCGTGGTCTCCGGTCACGACCTGAACGACCTGTCACAGCTCCTTGAGCAGACTGAAAAGACAGGAGTAAATGTATATACCCACTGCGAGATGCTGCCTGCGCACGGCTATCCGGAGCTTAACAAATACCATAATCTGGCGGGCAATTTCGGAACCGCATGGCAGAGCCAGCAGACAGAATTCGAAAATATACCCGCGCCGGTGCTCTTTACCACCAACTGTCTCATGCCGCCAAGGCCGAGCTACAAGGACAGGATCTACACCACATCAGTCGTGGGTTATGACGGCATGGTTCACATCTCAGGTACAAGAGCAGGGAAGAAAGATTTTACCCCTCTGATCAAGCACGCACAGAAGCTTGGCGGCTATGAACACGACAGGAGCATGAGCGGCATAAACGGCGGCCATATGCTGACGACCGGATTTGGCCACAGCGCAGTTCTGTCACAGGCTGGCAAGATCATAGATGCAATCAAGGCTGGTCATATCAAACACATTTTCCTCGTTGGCGGCTGCGACGGCGCACATCCGGGACGCAACTATTACACCGAATTCGTAAAGCAGACTCCGATGGACACCCTTGTCCTCACCCTCGCCTGCGGCAAATACCGTTTCAACGATCTCGACCTCGGCGAAATTGACGGGATTCCTAGAATACTCGACATGGGACAGTGCAATGACTCCTACAGCGCCATCAAGGTTGCATTGGCTCTGGCTGATGCATTTCATTGCAGCATAAACGACCTCCCACTCACCCTTGTCCTGTCATGGTATGAGCAGAAGGCTGTCTGCATACTTCTCACCCTGCTGTCGCTGGGCGTGCGCAACATGTATATCGGTCCGACACTGCCTGCGTTCATGTCTGAGACCGTGATTAAATATCTGGTGGAAAATTATAAGCTAAACCCGATCACTGCTCCTGAGCAGGATATGGATGCGATACTGAAACGTTGAGTATATCACTTATACTCTCCGCCATATCCGCATTTATCCCTATAGCTCTGTTTCCAAGACTTTCCGGAATCACAGCCTGATCGAGATTTAACCTGACAAGGGTTATGTTATCGTGTTCTCGTGTCAGCTTTTCAAAAGGAAATCGGATTATGGTTGGCGTGTTGAATCCACCCCCCAGCTCAAGGAGCACAAGCTTCCTGTCCAGGGATCTGGAGACAAAATCACCGAAGCACCGCTCTGCCTCATACCAGGCGCTGTCCTGAACAAAATAACCATCCTTGCGGAGGTTCATGTCCATCGAGTCTCCGCAGACAGGACAGCGTGGATACAGTTATCGATACAATTGTGGCATGGCACATAACATCCGATCATACCGCTGTTTGCAGCGTTTACTATGCCTTTCTCATCATTTACCTGTGTCAGGTATTCATCCTGTATCAATAGAACGGCTCAAGCACATATCTGCTGTCATCCGGGTACACACTGTTCATAGATGGATTCTCCGCAAATATCCTGTCGATCCACAGCTTCTGATCATCCAGCCTGCGCGCCTTTCCTCTCAGCCTTATCATCTGATATT
>ENA-OQMX01000155-OQMX01000155.1-human-gut-metagenome-genome-assembly--contig:-NODE-155-length-17758-cov-2.754523_pt1 | contig 17758 bp, 15 predicted proteins | sample MGYA00242622_ERZ504866 | MGnify/ENA primary metagenome ERZ504866 (study PRJEB26092, sample SAMD00036422) | human gut metagenome | host: Homo sapiens | study: EMG produced TPA metagenomics assembly of...
TTGGCTGCGGTATGCGCGAGCGTGCTGAATTGCATCCGGGAGGAAAAGGAGCTGCGCAGGTATCTTGAACAGGGCGGTGCTGCTCCCGATATGGACGAGGACGATACGGTTGAGGGCATCCGCAGCGACGTGCTATATCCCGAGGAAGTGTTCAACGCAAAGCTTGGCGGCTATTGGGACGAGAGCCTGGGACTCGACCTGCCCTGGAAAAACGAGCATCGGCAGACTTGCACGCGGATTGACAGGGCTATCGATGACCTGTTTGCCGAGGAAACGAAGCGCTGCGCTGCTGAGCTTGGGAGGAAGCTCGAGCGCGGATATGAGGAGCGCGGTGAGCAACCGGACGAGGATTTGCTGAACGGGATGTCCTTGTGAATGGTTGCTTGCAGTCCGATAAAAATCTGTCCGGACGAAATGATAGAACGATAGCGTAAATGGCACCCGTACTTTGAGGAGTTAACAATGGGAATCGCCTATAAGGAACTGTTTCGTGTAAACCGTCCTATCTGTGGTCCTGGACCAGGAGGTTTCTTCATTAAAAGATTCAAGGAAAGCGGATACAGCGAGGCTGAATTATTCGATTTAATTTCAGGAATGGACTTCTCTCTCGCTGGAGCTGACGAGGACATCAGCCTGAAAAAGAAATGCAAAATAATCGAACGGGCGGTCGCTGAGACGCATTATACGAGCTGGGTCCTTAGCCTGATCGGCATCATTGTCTCTCTTATGGCCGGAGGATATTTGTCTGCGTTGATAGCCAGCAATCCACTTTCTGCCGGAATTTTCGGGGCGCTATTCCTGATTGTCTTGGGAATATATGCATGGTTTCGGTTTTGCTTTGAGCGAAATCGGACCGTGCTATTGTGTGCATTGGAGCACATAAAGACGCTTCAGCCATAGTTGCATGAAATCAAAGACAGAGGTAAGAAACGCATGTCGCTGCCCATAGGCATAGGGGACACCGTTGGTATTCTTTCGCAAATTGGTTTATTCGGCCTCGGCCCCGTCCTCTTTTAGCACTAAGTCTTTCCCTTTAGCTCGTCCTTCCTCTCTCCAGTTTAGACATATCTAGATACATCATCTTGTCCCACTCGCAATCCACGTTGTACTTGAGCCTCACCGTCACGAGCGTGAGGGTGAGGCTGCAGCTCAACACCGCACCGCCGGATCCGCGCTCTTCGGACTACTTCAAAGCGAGCATCAACAGTTGCTGAAGCACGCAGGCGACCGTCTGCTGCTTCGCGCTGCTTAGGCACGCGCGATTGGGGGCTAGCGACTCTGACTGAGGCGCGCGGGGCGTGAGCGCGGGTGGTGCGGCCCACGGTTGGTAACAACGGTAGTAACTGCCATTCGGAGGCGAGAGGTGGATTTCTAGAAATAAGGCGAATTAAAAAGCTCTGCTTTTTTGAATGGTAAAGTCTTGTGTTTGTAGAATGTTGCTATTACTGATTGAAATGAGATAGACATCGTGGAGACTCGTCAGACAAAGCCTTATCGCATCGCCTCTCTCTTTGCGGGATGCGGTGGTCTTGACCTCGGTTTCGCCGGGGGGTTTGATTTCCAAGGCAAGCATTTTGCTCGTTTGGCCACTGAAGTAGTCTATGCCAACGATTTCGATCGCGATGCCGTGACCTGTTTCAATGAGAACATCCCGAATTACGATGCCGCCGCTAATTGCATCGAGAAGGATATTCGCCAAGTTGAGCTTGACGAGATACCGGATTACGATATTCTCCTTGCCGGCTTCCCTTGCCAGCCCTTTTCCAATGCCGGCCTTCGCGGTGGCGTAAACGATAAATACAACCGTGGAACCCTTTTTGAGGAATGTGAGCGCATCCTAAAGGGGAAAATTAATGCGGGCAAGAAGCCCAGGGCATTCGTCTTTGAGAACGTGCGCGGAATCATGTCTTCTAAGATGGATGACGGAACTCCCGTCATTGCTGAGATTGAGAACCGCATGAGGATACTTGGCTACAACGTCTGTCACCGGCTTGTGAAGGCGAGTAACTATGGTGTGCCCCAGAACAGGTTCCGACTCTTGATTATCGGCATAGATAGTTCTCTGAACAAAACGTTTGATTTCGATGAGATGGATCGCGTTGTCGACTCGGAGCAGCTGCCTTCCGTTTCTGCTGGGCGGCCTGAGAAGTTGCTCCTGGGGTCCATCCTTCAAAATCCCTCGGTTGAACACGAAAATGGGGATTTCTGGTCGTATACCGATGCCACTCAGGCCATGATTGAGCAGATCGGTCCCTGCGCTCATGGCGATAAGGCTTTTAAGTATTTTACCGAAGACATGACCATTGGCGATCTTCCCCGAGGTGGTCTTTGAGGGCCGGTCGTGGAAGGATATTCCCTACGAACTTCTTAAGCCCAGGTTTAAGAAGATTGCCGACGATCCAAAACGCTATCACGCCCCTAAGTTTTTCCGCAGGTTCGCTTTTGGCGAGATTAACGGTACGATTACGGCCTCAGCGCAGCCGGAGAATTGCGGCATCACTCATCCCGTTGAGAACCGCCGCTATACAGTTGGCGAGATTGCGCGAATCCAGTCCTTCCCGGATTCTTACGATTTCAGCAAGATCCCCTTGCAGTCACGTTATAAGGTTATCGGCAATGCTGTGCCGCCAGTGCTTGGCTGGGTCATTGCCAAAGCCCTGACGAACAAGCTCCTGGAGGCTGACGGTGAGTAAATACTTCTCAATCGATGCAATTATGGCAGCGTTCTCCCTACTAAACACAGAGCTTTCAGCTGGGACACATTTTAGCGCGCTGCAATATATGTTCGCCCTTGACAACTATGCTCACAAGTTCGGTAGAGACTGCGATACCGATTCCGATGAGGACACATTTGTTTCTTTCGCCCATAAAGTTGGCGGACTTGAAGATGGGGAAGTCCCTGACCACATTGATGGCTTTACCGGCAAAAAGCCGAAAAAGGACAAAGATTCTGCCCGAATCCATTCAAATTTCATTAGCGCAGGAGCTGTTCAACGTTCCGAGCGCGCAACCCGCGAAGACCCCGAGCTTTACCCCAGCGGGGCAAAAAGCTATCTTTTTGCTATCTCCAAGAAGGTGCTTCTTGCTGATTCAATTTGTTATGAGCATTTGGACGCCTATCTTCCATCAAAGGAAATGAAAACTGCGTTTGCCGTGTGGGTTGAACGCAACTCCGCCTTCAAAGATGACTCTTCTTTTGCGGAGGCCCTTAAGGACGCTCTTGGCCAAAGCTATACTGGCAATTTGATAAACGCTCTCTGGAAAGAGGGTGCGCCGTTCCCAGATGATATTGGCATTGGCGATGATGTTTTTTCAAATGTTAAGCCGCGTATTGATTGGGCGACGATTGGGGAGTACTTTCCGGTGGGCGAACCGAACAGCGCTCATTCCGAACCAGACAGGGCGAATCTAGTAAAAAACAGTTCTGAACTTCTCGAAAAAGTGGCGGGCTTGCCTCGCAATTTGATTTACTTTGGTGCTCCTGGTACAGGAAAGTCCTATCAACTGAATAAGCTTGTCAGGGATGGCTTTGCCAAGAAAAACATTCGGCGAGTGACCTTCTATCCGGACTATACGTACTCGCAGTTCGTGGGATGTTTTAAACCATATAGTGAACCTGGCAGTAAGGAGATATCCTACGAGTTCGTTGAGGGTCCATTCCTGAAGACTTACCTCGAGGCAATAGCACACCCCTATGACAACTTCGTCCTGCTAATTGAAGAAATCAACCGCGCGAACCCCGCCGCTGTCTTCGGTGACGTGTTCCAGCTGCTTGACCGCGACAAGAGCGGGAACAGTGTTTTCCCAGTTGCAGCGCCGAAGGAGATGGCTGGCTGCATCGGCAGCTATCTCAATGTGCTCAAAGACGATGCCGATGTTCGAGACGCTATCGAGGGGTATTACGACCCCGATATGGACTTCGATGACTTTAGGGAGATAGCCTGCGAGGAGCTCTCCCTACCGCCCAACATGTACATCTGGGCGACCATGAACAGCGCCGACCAAGGGGTGTTTCCGATGGACACCGCATTTAAGCGGCGTTGGAACTTCAGGTATATTGACATCGATGCTGGGGCCGGCAAGCCTCTCGAAGACGGGAAGAAGATATCCGAGATAGAGGTGACGATTACGGTAAACGGCACCGATTCTCAAATCGTTTGGGATAAGCTGCGCCGCAAGATTAACGGACTGATGAAGGACCTCAGGATCAATGAGGATAAGTTCTTGGGCCCCTTCTTCATCTCGCCCAATGACCTCAATGATCGATTCAGCGATGTGTTCAAGGACAAGGTTCTTCTCTATCTATGCGAGGACGTCGGGAAGTTGAAGCGCGGACGGCTTTTCCGCGATGAGACGGCGACCTATTTCGAGCTGTGTAAACAGTTCGACCGCGATGGAGTTGCCATTTTCAAGGGCATCGAGCTCGCTGATGTTGTCGCTGGCAAGCCATCGGAGGGCGTTGCTGCCGAATCTGAAGAAGAGACCGAGGAATAGGCAATGAAACCGGTGATGGTCCGCGAGCTGAGGCCCTTTTCGCTTGCTTGGCTTGCTGACGAGCTGGGATGTACGGTTGCGAGGGCAAAGACCCTCGTTGGCGACATGATGGCGCGCGGTATTGTGCGGTACCGGACGGGAAAGAAAGCCGATCCCGAGGAAGCCGATGTGGAGAACGCCGCTCCCTCTGAAGTCTACCAGTTTCGCTTCGTGGGCCTGGTGATGACCGAGGGCGCGGTGATTATTGTCTATCCCAAGTACTTCCACGACCGGATACCTGTTATTGATGAGCTCAGGTTGATAATGCGAGTTCTCAAGCGTGATGCGGGCATCGCGGTGCTGACGAGTTTGGAAGACGCCGATGAGGGCGCTAGCGACAAGTTGTCCGTAATGCTGGCGCTGTTGGAGCTGTACGGCGAGTACGGTGAGTACTCAAACTACGTGGAAGATCGCGAACTCAACGGTAACGGAAACATTGACTGGAACCGTACAATTGACGGACACTTGCCCGTTCTCTCGAACGGTCGACCGATATACATGGTGTACGAGACGCGCAAGACGTATCGCGATGACTCTGACTTTATCACGCGGCTGCATCGCGCCGTGCTGACCGAGTGCTCGCGTAAGTTCGGGGAAGTGGGTATCGACAAACTGCTTTCGCTCGATGAGGTGTGTCTTTCGGACGAGGACATCGAGGCTTTCGGCGATGTTGAGATGCTAGGTTGGCGTCTGGAGTGCGAGCGCGCGGCCCAGTTCTTGGACTGGAAGCTCTTAACGCTCGATTTGCTTGAGCGCTACCTGCTGCTGCGTGAGAGCGAGGTGCGCAGTGATGAGGTCCAGGCACTGGGGACAACGAGCTTTTACCACCTGTGGGAAGAGGCCTGCAAAACGGCTCTCGGCGATGCGCTTGGTAAGCGGCTGGGCGCGCTCGGACTTACGCTTGAGGGTAAGTGGGCGGCTGATAGTCGGAAGAAGTTGATCGAGATAATTCCACGGCCCCTGTGGGAGCGCTGGTGCGGCGATGGGTTTGCTGAGCCCGAAGGTACCGATACGCTCATCCCTGACGCCATTGCCATTGCAAATGGACCCGATGGCGAGCGGCTGTTCTGCATCTGTGACGCAAAGTACTATGTGCCGAGTGCAAATGGCAAGATGGAGCACCAGCCGGGGCTGGAGTCAGTGGCCAAGCAGTTCCTGTACCAGAGTGCATACCGGGAGTTTATCGAGGCTTGCGGGTTCGATCGGGTGGTGAACACGTTCCTAGTGCCGGGGACCGTTGATAGGCCCGAGCTGATGGCGAGGGCGTCGTTTCCGGGCGTGATTGCGGAGGAAGATAAGCCGCTCGACAATTTCATTAACATGTTAATGCTGCCAGCGGGGGTCGTGTTCGAGGCGTATCTTCGCGGAGAGGTATTGAATACTTGCCGACTACTTGCGGTTGATGGCGCTTGCTAGCGGGAAAGCCAAGTCGGTTAACTGGCAACTGAGGCTAGGGGGTGATCCTTTCGACACTCAACTAGACTGGGCGACGAGCGCTGATTATGCGCGGATTGCCAAATATGCTGGCATCGGGCGGGGAAAGACTACGATAAATCGCCTCTTCCGTCTTGTGAAGAATCCGGGTCTCTTTCGTCCGAGCTGTCGATGCCAATCTTTTCAATGGCGGTCAAGCCTCGGTCGGTGCTGCATCTGGGGCAGCCGGTAGGTGGCCTCAGAATAACTATGCAAGCTCTTGTTATCGCGCGAGAAAAACTTGCAGATTGGGATGGGCGGCGTACGCGTCCAATGCCACTCCGTGGCCTTCGGCTCTGCTGGAGGCCACGGGATAAAGCCCAGCTCTGCTTTTGCGGGTCATACCCTTTGTATGCACGGTAAAGCCCGGGTCATCGATCATGCCGGTGCTGCAGACACATGCGTCGGGCGTGTTCCATGTGTCCTGGACGGTCAGGGTCGGTTGAGACGCACACGGGCTCACCAATTCCAAGCAATGGAATGGGCTTAGCCATCTGATCGGCGCTATTTATCTGCGCAATGCCGGTCAACGACGGGGTCTGGACTCCTGAGTGAGGCCCGTCGCACAGCACCAATTGTGGATGGCGTGCTGCAAGCGGATGTGGTGACGAAGTCGCCCTCGACTGCCGGTTGGGTTGTGCTTGGCTGCTCGAACAACGGCTGGAATGTCTGGAAGGACGAGAGCGGCAAGACACTCGACGAGTGCAGGAAGATATAGGCGCTCCTCGATGTCTGCTGACTCTTTAGTAAAGGTTAATCCCAGTAGCTGGATAGGCCGGGAATGGGGATGTGCTTGATTGACTCGATTCCCTTCTTTCTGGTCTTGTCAGCCTCCAGCTCTAATGAGATGACCGTGGCAACCAGGTCGAACTTAGAAAGCGCCCAACCGTTATCCGATTTGCGGCAGCTGCTAGCGTTCTTTCCAGCGAGTTTGTCCAAGAGCTCTGGAAGAGTGCCTAATTGCGCTGACTGAGTCGTAATAACAACGACTTCATTGCCATCCGCCAGCGAACCGTTCCAAATCACAGGATGAGGATAGCCGAACGCTTCAGGCGTTTGGGTGCAAGGCTGGTTCTTGGGCCGATTGATTGCTTTGAGCCACTTTTCGTAGAGTGCTTTCGATACAAGGGGGGACCGTTGATAATAAGGTCCAAGGGTGTGGTCAACGGCATCGGCTAGTTCTTGAAAATATAGCTGTCGCTTTTTGTTAGCGGCCATCGGGTTATGTCCGTCTTTCCCGCTTGCGGTATCTGCTTTGCGTCTTAAATTAACGGCAGTTGCATGGGGCAGTTTTTTACCAAGCTTGTTATTTGTGTTGCGCGCGGGATTGCAATATAGGCCCGTTTCATTGTCGTAACCAGAACAATACTTGCTATTGTTGCCAGTTGGAAAAAAAGGCTTGTTGCATGTGCTGCATTTTGCTGGAAGCGCCCCGGATCGGAGGGCTTCGCATAGTAATTGTGCATAGAAAGCAGGAAATGATTTTGGAAGAAAAGAATGAATCAATGAGTGGGAGCGGTCTATCAAATGCTGAAAATGGAGGGCTTTCTGCATCTCCCTGCTGTCGTTGATATCGACAACAAGGTCTTTTCCGTCATTTACGATATACCGCATAAGGCCGACTGTGCTTTCGGAGTTCCTCGATAACTCAACCTTGTTGTAAAGCCCGCTATATATTAGATTGAGCGCCAGAGCGTTGAGGCTCTTGAGGTTCTGGACTATCGGGCCGGCGATTGCATGTTTCGTACATTTTGAGGACGTTATCTCCCCAAAGCGGCGAATTTGGTTTGCGCCATCCAGAATCGATTCCCCGCTGGAAAGCAGCTTCACGAATAATGAGACGTGACGGCTTAGGTCATCCTGATAAGAGGCTTCGTTGATCTTCTTGGATAAACTAAGACACTCAATGATGATGTTGCCGAGTACGGCTATTGCCAACTCATGGATATCGATGGCTAGCTGAGGCTCAGTTAATTGACCGAGGAAGTGCGCCTCATAAAACTCCCTTTTTGTTTGTGGCGCCTTAAGCGCCATCGGGTGATTGACAATCGAGTGTTCACTTCCGCGGGCGAGCAAAGGCCCACTATTTAGGCCAAAGACCATTTCAATGTAATTGGCTAGGTCTGACGCAGTGGAATCAGTGGTGCTACAGCTGCTCAGCAGCTCAAGCGCCGGCATAGTAACTTTCGCGATGTTCCCGCACTCTAGTGCCCAAAGAGAAAAAACCCTTGAAGGCAAATAGGCATCGGGTATTTCATCAAGATAAGCCGAATCGATGCACAAGGAACAAATGTTAAAAAAGAGCCGGTAGATACTGTCCGAGTAACCGCCGCTTGTTGCGGAATCAAGCGATTGTTTGACTGCCTTTCCGAGCTCACGGGTTATATTTGCCTTTTCGGCATGCCATTTGTCGAGGTTTTCGCCTGCGTCAATAATTCCCGAACATAGCGGAGGAAAACACGTGGCCGCTGTTTTAGAGTCTGAGGCTTTGAGGTATTGAGCTTCTTGAAGGTGTGCTTTTCGCTGTAGCGATAAAAAGATACGGTGTGGAACAGGCACTGCATGGGTGTCGCGATACTCGGTATACCAAGAGGACAGCTCGTTATAGAACTTTTCCAGATCAATTCTTAGCAACGCGTTTAACAGTTCTTTAACTGTCCAATGCTGCTCGAATTCCACCTCTTCAAATTCTTGATCCTTATTGGGGTTTAAAAGTGATGGTTGTTTACAACGGAGATATAAAGAGCTGTCTCTACCGAATCGAATGAAGCTAGCTCTAACGCGCCAGTTCAGAGTAATTAAATTGGCACCCTGCATATTTTTTAAACCTGCACAACTTTCAAAATCGAATAAACCTTGTGCTATTGTGCCACTTTGTCGTGTTCAATAGGTGTCGAGCAAGAAAGAAGTCCAAAGGAGGACGGAAAATGTTTGACGATACCCTGTTTGAACTGGTGAATTCCGCCAGGCGCGATGAACTCGAAGATCTCGTTTGCGAAGTTATGACCATCTGTGATGAGCTGAAGGCTTGCCTTTCCGATGCACGTGGGCTTGGCTATATTGAGGCCTGCGCTCGTCAAAGCGCTTGCGAGCTTATGCTCGACAACTGCCGTGAGGAGCTTGCCCGCTTGGGCTTTGAGCTTGAGTGGGGTGCTGAGGACTATCCGGTAGTCTCGCCGGTTCACCAGTTTGAATTTACGTGCATCCCATCGCGTGGTGTCGCTAGCGCCGAGTTCTCGAGCCGCGATGATCTTGATATCGCCTGCTAGCCCAATTTCTTCACGAACGGTCAAATTGACCTGCTGTTTTGCTGGGGCAATTAGATAACCCCTGTATTTGCATCAATCACCCCAAAACCCAATCGCCAGCCAATCGGGTCTCTCTGAAAGGAAGATCATGAACACTTCTATCCTAATTTCGTCCAGCGCCGTTGAGCCTGCGCCCCGCACCGCCAAGGGCGAGGTCGTCAAGCTCGTGCAGGGTGCGCTGCTCGCTGCCGTTGCCGCGATTACCGTCGCTGGCATCGCTTCTGTCGCCGCCCCGCTCTGCGTCTGGAAGGGCGAGGTCGCGCTGTTCCTGAACGAGTCGTTCCATACCACCTGCTCCGTTTCCGCGATTGCGGAGTACGCGTCGGCGGCGCCTGGGTCCGATTGGATGTCGCTGCTCGTGGCCGCGCTCATCGCGGCCTACCCTGCCTACCATGCCGCCTGGCGCGTTCGCGAGGGCCTTGGGCTCAGCTGCGAGGCTCCGGTGTTCAGCGGGCGCGTGTCGCGCTCTCTCGCCGCGGTGAGCGCCTGCCTGCTGCTGGCGATGCTGTTCATGGGCTATGGAACGAGTTGGCTCATCAACGGCAGCGCGATGGGTGACCAGAGCCTTGTTGATCGGGGCACAATGTATGGGCCGTTTCCATCATGATCATGCTGGGCTGCGCCCTGATGTGCCTGTTCAAGTGGTTCCTTGCCAAGGGCCCCGGACGCAATTTTGGCAGCAGCTTTGCCGTCGAGCTGGTCCGCCTTGCCGACGTTCTGCTGAAGCGTGCGAGCTCGAACCTGGTGCTGTGCTATGTGGCCGAGCTGCTTGCCTGCCTACTGGCGCTGGTCTTCATTGCCGTGGCCTATGTGGTTGTGAGCGTGGCCATCGTGCTTGCATTCACAGCTGTCGCCTTGGTGGTGTGCCTTGCCGGGCTTCCCTTCCTAATCGCCGGTATCTCGCACAGGTAGCGGGGCGACTATGCAGGTTCTTGTCACGGCGTGAGAAAAACTTGCAGAAATCGCAAGTTCTTTTCACGCGATGAGAAAAACTTGCAGATTGGCACGATGGCGACAACCCTCCGCGTGAGCGCGGGTTCGATATCGCTTGTTAATGTGTCCGAACGGCAGCATAGGCTAATAAACAAATATGAGTGATTGGAGACAAAATGTATCCGGACTACGAATGCAACAACTATCCCATGAGCATTACGGATGAGGATGGTCCGTTCCTGATCATGGAGGCGGAGCTGTTTGGCGACGACGAGCTCAATGATGAGTTTAAGAAGAGTAGGGCGCGCCATTACTATTCTTGCGCAAGTGCTGCTACGGCGCTTTATTACTGCAAATCGCTTGCAGACGAGGACGACAATCCCTGGTATGTAAGCTGGGAAGAGGCAGTCAAGCGGTATCCGCTGGAGAAGCGCGAGAGCGCAACGATGCTCTATTGGGTTGAGCCGACTGATCCGTTAACGGCCCTCGATGCCCGCTACGCCCAATACGATCTTGAGCCATATGTAAGTAAGGCCATCCGCGTCGCCAGTTCATATTTGGTGGAACTCGACGATAGTGCGTATTCGATTGATCAGTTGGATGTTGAGGATGTCGACAACTTGCTTACTGCTGCCTGGTTTTTGATCCAGAAACTCCAGGAGGGCGGTTGCATGCATGACCCAGATGCCCTGGATAAGATCGAAGACGCTACGTATGACGCCTATACAGCGGTCAGGAATTTGATTGAGGACAAGGAGCGGCCAAAGCCAGTGCAAAGTCCGATGGCAACCTCTAGCCGCCGCACTGAACGGTGCGACCGATCGGCAGGCTGCCGGGAAAAGTCCAGACGGCCTGCCGATCTCAACCGCTACATCGTTCCCTTGCTCGCGGCGTAATGTTCCGCCTGCTTAAGGGCGTCTTCGTAGGCGCGCTGCTTTGCTTCGTACTCTTGTGCGTAGCGCTCCTGCTCCGCTTGCCCGGGAACGGGCACGGTCATGCTTCGCAGGTCTTTAGGAGATAGCTGCGCAAGCGCGTCTCCGTGCGAGGAAGCCAAGAGTTTCTGCTGCCCTTCATCGGATGACAGGTAGGCTAAGAAGAATCGTGCTAGTAGTTCATCTTTAAAGGATACGCAGAAGACGACATCGCAGGGGACAATGAGCTTAGGACATAACTGAGGTTTCTGAGGCGTCGGCTCGCGCTTCATGCTTCCTGGCACTACGAGGGCCAGCTTAAATGGTGGTCCGAAGCGTGAGATCAGCATGCAGGTTTCATACTCGCCCAGCGGTTTGAGACGATAGAAAAGACCTGGATCCGTATCGCCCATATCGTAAATATCTGTGTCGGATACGTGCTCGGATAGATCTTCGAAACCGATAACCGTTCCATCGACTAAGTGTTTAAGCGATAGGTAGTAGCAGTCAATTCGTCGGTCCGTTCTGCTAAGACCCATCTGTGGCATCTTTAAAAGGGTGCTACGGGGAATGCCGCGGCGTATGTCCGCTACGGTGCCAAAGCGAACGAAGAACTCCTCTGCAAAAGAGGTGCTTTTAGCACTGGGAAGTAAAGGCCAGATTTTTTCGGCACCCCGATCGCCGAGACGCCAATGCGTTACATCGGTTGTCTTGGCGTAAGCATAACTAATTGAGTCTTGGATCTGATGCATGAGCTCACTTGTCATGGGCTTGTTGTCAAATGACCGTCCATCAAAGAGGAAATATGGCTCGTTGGGTTTACGGTCGCTCAGAAATAGTAAGGCATAACCATCGCTATTGGCGGCGATCGTATTGGGAAGCAACACTATCGCTGTCAATAGTCCAAGCTGGCAGAGCAGGCGGCGCCCGTCTGCGGCACGTGCCAGGTTGAGCAATCGGTTGGAGACTTGTACGACCGCAATGGAATCCGGGCGTTCACATGCAAGGGAAGCTGTGAGAAAAACGTAATACCATTCGCTGACCGAAAGCGGGCTTGGTACATCGACAAATGTCTGCAGTTGTTGGGCCCTCGACGTAAGGAAATCTCGAACATGCTCTTCTGCAATTTCGAGCGAGGGCTCAAATTGAGTGAGGGGGATTTGCTCGGGGGGTCTGCAGTAGATGAGCGTGGACTCATCGGTGCGGGGCACGGCACCCGATTCTGGCGTTGAGGCAAAGACATCGGCTTTGGTAAATGTAAAAGACGGATCAGCGGATGTGCCGCGAGTTCGAAATTCGGTGCTTTCGGGGTCCTTAAGGTCGATGCCCCAGATAGACCATGCGGGTCCATTTGCATAATCTTGGGCAAACTCAAAATCTCGGCAGCACAGCTCGATAAGCGTATGAGCTTTTAGCGTTGGCTGGAGTTTTGAGATCATAAAGGAAACCAGGTTTGCAAGAAATGCGCTGCTATGAGGCTCTGGCTCCTGATTGTAGGCATGATAAAGGCCTAGCTTTGCTTGTTCTGCGCGAGACAGAAGCACGATTGCCTCCTCGGACATGCGTTGCGCGATATGGAGCGCGTCGTTGTTGGCAATGGCACGACGCGGCCAATTCATATTATCAGCCCAATTCCGATTAATTTGAAATTGAGTGTTTATAGCTTAACCCGCGAGGGTATCAGCTGCGTTAAGCTTTTAGAAAAAAAATTCTAAAAATGAACAGGCTTTCGGACTAATACTTCATCAGCAACGAAAGGAAAGCTAATGAACGCATACAGCACGTACAGGATCGAGCCGGACGCTCCCAAGAAGCCAACGGCGATGGATATTTTCGGCATGATTCTGCAAACCCTCTTTGCGGTCGTGCTCTATGTGGTCGCCATCGACATGATGTGCTTGCTGACGACATGGCTCGGCGGCTTTATGTTCGAGATTGGCGAGGGCAACACAGTGATCCCGCTCCATTCGTGGCGCTTGGTGGCGTTTAGGGCGTACTGGGTCGTGCTGGGCGTGGCGGTCGTTGCGGCGCTTGCCCACAAATGGATCGTGCTGTTAACGGGAGAGCGCGAATCCGACATGTGCGAGCTGCTCGGCGCAATTGAGAGCGCGGGCGCATTTGCATCCGTCTTCTGCGCGATCGTCTGTTTGCTGGGCTATACCGCGGCATTTGATTGGTGGGCTGGCGTCACCGGAAAGATGGCTTCGGATTCCCGTACAAATGATTACCTGCTTTGGGCGGTTGTCTTAACCATCGGAACGATTGTCGAGTGGCGAATTGTCGAAGGGTCCTTAACGCTCTATTTCCCGATGAGCACAAGTTCCACGGGCTTCGCTTTGCATCCGCCTGCGTGGTTACTCCTCTGCTTGCGCTTGTACCCACCACGCTGGTCATCATCGTGTGCGCGCTGGTGGTGGGCCTTTTTGCCGGGATTCTGTTTGCATCGCTTGCGATCCCCGTGGTTATCACGGTTACTGGCATTGCCATCGCTATGAGTCGCTAACCCGCAACGCAATCCAAATATCTCGCATAAAGAAAGGAACGACCATGTCGGTATTCTCTAACGCTCAAAAGCTTCTGCTGCTTGCCGTACTTACCGCTCTTATGGCTGGTGCCCTGATGTACGAAGTGTTGCATCCCACACTGTTTCCGCTGCTCAAGCAGGGCATTTTGCAGCTGCTCTACCACATTCCGGTCTTTACCCAGCCGGGCAACGTGATCTATCTGGAGTCGGCGACATCGCTGGCGCTGTAGTGGTTTAAGGGCTCGGCCCACATCGAAGGAAAGAAAACCAATATGGAAAGGAAGGCGCCCATGACTCAGAAGCAGTATCGAAGCATCGATCGCTACCAGGACTTGCTCAATCGAATTGCGCCTACGCGTCTAGTGGAGCAGACGCGTCAGAGTGTTATTGGCCACGAAGGAAGCTTGGAGGCCTTTGTGACGGCGCTGAGCTTTGAGGTCAACCGCTGCGTGATGTTGGCACGCGGCGCCGACCCGCGCGACGTTCTTTCGCCCGCAGCCATTTTGGTAATGGGTTCCACTGGCACGGGAAAGACCCACACCATCAAGGCCGTGGCAGATGCCGCGGGGCTAAAGCTGTTCGTGTTCGATGTCTCCACCATGACGGGCGAGGGCTGGCGCGGTGCCAGCATGAGCAACTGCCTGTCGCAGGTCGCGGACTATCAGGCTGCCAATCCCGGCGAAATTTGCTTGGTGCTCTTTGACGAGTTTGACAAGGCGGTTCGTGCCGAGCCCGATGGGGGCGAAGTTGCATCGAGCTTTAGTCCATCGCAGTCGTTCCTTAAGCTCTTGGAAGGCGGGGAAATGCCGTTTGAATGTGATACCTCCAAGAGTGCGGCTATTAAGACGCTCAACCTCGATCAGGTTGTTGTCATTTTGGGCGGCGCCTTTATGGGCTTGGATGCCTTGGTGCGTAAGCGCCTGAGTGACAAGGCTGGTACCACGGTCGGCTTCGGGTCCTCGTATGCTGCCGTGCGCACCGCCGCAAAATCGGCAAACGAGCTGCGAGACAGTGCGACCATCGAGGATGTTAAGACTTGGGGCATTATGTCCGAGCTGTGCGGCCGCATTGGCTTGGTGATTAACTTTAACGCCCTGAGCGTGGACGATCTGGTTCAGATTGCGTATGAGCAGTACCTGCCCAAATACAACAACATGATGGGAAATGGCGCCAAGATGGAGCTGACGGCAGATGCTGCTCGCCTTGCGGCGGAGCGCGCGGTTAAGGAAGGTGCCGGCGCGCGTGGCATGCTCCGTCAACTGCGCCCCCCTATGATGCGCGCCTGGAAGGACATGCTGGAAGATGCCTATATTGCCCGTGCGATTTTGGTTGTACGCGACGGGGAGCTCGCGGTTGCGTATGAGCGCTCCCATGAGCCGCGGCATTTTTTGCCGGAGGAGATGGGGGAGAACTCGCCCCTGCTGAACGAGAGGGACATTGAAGCCCTGGCGTTGGTGAGCGACTGGATGGAGCATGCGGACGAGGACGAGCATAAGCCGTATCAGCCCGAGTTTGCTTGGCTGGCGGATTTGGTGGACGGCCCGGCGCTCGACAAGATTGTGCGGGGCGGTAAGGTATCCGAACTTGCCAAGGTGCTGCTGAAGGGCGTTTCGTTTGAGGGGCCGGAGCGCGTTGCCGCCCTTGCGCTGCTTAAGGCGTGTGCCTGTTACAACGATGTGCTCTATGCCGATCAGGACAAGTATCGCAACCTTGCTCAGGTGCTTACGCTCACCAAATTGGTGTACAAAAACTCGCCCGATTGCTTGCTGAGCCCGCTCGATGTGGTTATGAACGGCACGACTACGGGCAACGGTTTTCAGGGTCTTGGCGAGTGGATTGATGCCGTAAGTATGGCTGGAGAGCCTTCGCTTGAAAAGTGGCAGTACGTGGCGGCTGGGGAGGCCCTGCGGGTTTACGACCACTTTAGCAAGCGTCCCGACCAGGTAAAGGAGCTTGCCGCCGATGTGTCCCTGATGCGTGTCGCCCTCGCGGTGATCGACGCTGAGGGGCGCGAGGCGTTGGAATGCGATCTTGAGAAGCTGCTCGCTTCGTGCGAGTAGTCGCCGACTGCTTCTCTTTCCTTCTTTTCTCAAGCGGCATAGATGCCATCGCTCAGCCGCCCTGCATGAGTTTTGTCCGCACGGGATGGTATTCAACATGTGTGACAAAGCATGTGAGGGTGCGGTGGGGGAGAGCGAGGCAGGTTACAGAAATGCGTATCCGTTATATGGGCTAGAAAATTAAAATTGTTCTTGCAACATACAAGTGGAGCGCATATACTGCAGTCATAGCGTATGAGATGGGGTCTCTAAAAGAGACCAAGCACAGCAATTTGAGTTTATGTAGACGGGACTTGAGCATGTACACCAGCAGTTTCTCCTTTAACAACGATAATAGCGATTTCATTAGTCTCGAGACCATTTGTGGCCGTACTGACGGTTCTCGCACAGAGAACTTGCCTGTATTGCTAGATGAAGAGGCGCCAAGTGGCGAAGATCTCGAGTATTTGGATGAGATTGAGCGCGAGCGGAACTATGAGTTTGGCTTTTGCGAATGCCAGGTTCATCGCGATTCAATTCGCTCATTTTATTACCCCGTTATCACCTCTTTTTAGCGGGCATGCTGGATTGATTATCTGTACCAAACAACGGCTCACCGTGGGAAGGAATCGGCAATGAGCAAGAACGTGAATAAGAACACCAACGGCGGCGCTGCGGGTAAGACGAAGGCCGCCGGGCGCATGGCGACGGTTGCCGCGGCGACGATTGCCATGACGGGCGGGTCGCTGCTGTCTCCGCTGACCGTGGTGGCACAGGGTGCGGATGGCATTGGCGCCGCGGGTGCAACGGCTGCAGTGATGTCGCCGCTGACGAGCGTTGCAGCTGCCGGTGCTGGTGCGGGTGCTGTGGCTGCGGCTCAGAAGGTCGCCGACCTGCAGGCCGTGGTTGATGCGGCACGCGCCAAGGCTGCCGCTGCCAAGGCCGATCTGGAAGCGGCTGCCGCTCCCTACGATGCCGCTGCCGCCAACCAGCAGCAGGCGCAGGGCGTCTATGACGCGGCCCGCGGTGCGAGTGATAGTGCGGCTTCTGCTGCCTCGGCAGAGCTGGAAAAGCAGATGGGCGCTGCACAGGACAAGGCCGATCTGGATGTCAAGGCGCTCGAGGAGGCTCAGGCTGCGCTTGATGCCGCCAAGAAGAATCTGACGGACAAGGACGAAGCCCTGGCTACCGCCCAGAAGGCATCCTGCGATGCCCAGTCTGCTCTCGAAGCTGCACGGGCTGCTGCATCCGATGCCACGCCCGAGGCCGTAGCCGCTGCCCAGGCTGCTGCAGAGCAGGCAGCAAGCGACCTGGAGCAGGCAAAGCGGCAGGCCGCCGATACGCAGGCCAAGCTCTCGGATGCCCAGGCCGCTGTCGCTGTCGCCGCTGCCAAGCAGCAGAACGCGCAGGGTAAGCTTTCGGCAGCTCAGCAGGCAAAGGCCGCGGCAGATGCGAACGTGGATGCCGCGCAGGCGAGCTATGACGCGGCCAAGGCCGATCTGGACCGAGCCGAGCAGGGCGCTGCGGGCCCGGAGTACGAGGCCGCCAAGGCAAAGGTGGTCGCTGCGTCCGAAGCCCTGACCGCCGCCAAGGCCGCGCAGTCGCAGCGCGAGGGTGAGCTTGCTGCCGCCGAGCAGGACGCTGCCGCTGCCCAGGGCGAGGTGCGGACTGCCCAGCAGACAGTTGCCGACCAGCAACAGGCTGCTACCGATGCTCAGTCCAAGCTGGATGTCGCTGTTGCCGCCAAGGCTGCGGCAGATGCCGCTCTTGACCAGGCCAAGACCGATCATGCTTCTGCGCTTACGGAGCTGGCCGATGCTCAGGCCAAACTCTCGGCAGCCAAAGACGAGAAGGAAGTTGCTGACAAGGCGCTCGATCAGGCGACGGCTCAAAAGCAGCAGGCCGACCAGGCTGTGGCTCAGGCCCAGGCCAAGCTCGATGCCGCTCAGGCAACGGTGAATGCATCGGCGGAGAACTACCGCCAGGGTGCTATCGCGTTCTTTAAGAGCGTGGGCGCCAACGACGCGGCGGATATCA
>ENA-OQMX01000158-OQMX01000158.1-human-gut-metagenome-genome-assembly--contig:-NODE-158-length-17593-cov-2.424310_pt1 | contig 17593 bp, 16 predicted proteins | sample MGYA00242622_ERZ504866 | MGnify/ENA primary metagenome ERZ504866 (study PRJEB26092, sample SAMD00036422) | human gut metagenome | host: Homo sapiens | study: EMG produced TPA metagenomics assembly of...
TAAAAACCGACTGACGGTGTTGCCGTTCTTGTCAATGCAACGGATTGTGTATGTTTCGGTTTTATTCGGTACTACTCCCGAATCGGTGAATGATGTGGCGGTTGTGTCTTTAAAGCGTTTCCAACCACCCGACGCAGGCTTGTAATAAAGTCTGTAGCCGTAAGCGCCGTCAACCTTGTTCCACGAAATTTTGATACCGCCCGATGTGTTGGTAAGGCTTGTGATTATCGGCACAATATCAAAATATTTATTAACCGTACCCGAATAGTTGCCGATGAACTGAATCTTCACGGAATATCTTCCGACATTTACGCTGTTTGTCGGATAAATAACTTTGTAATCCTTGCCTTCAACAAGCTTCTTGTTCTTGCTGTCCTTAACAGTTACACTCGGTGTAATGTTATTTCCGCTGTATGTGAACGCTGTTGAAGAAAGGTTCACACTTGCTATTCTGTATATTTTGCTGTTTGAAGACGAATAGCCGCAAGCTGTGCATTTTTTAGTAATTGAACCGTCTGCACTTGTTGTAGCAGGTGTTACATACTGCTTGTATGAATGTGCAAGTTTATTGATTGTTTCTGTTTTTGTTGCACCGCAGGTTGTGCATGTATATTTTCTGACGCCTGTTGCTGTACAAGTCGGCTGTTTTGTAACAACAGATGTGTAAGTATGTTCGTGACGCTTTGTCAAATCATACGGATTTATACTGTACAATTTCGGTGAAGAATTGTCGGAAACATACCATTTAACCGTACCGTCACTACACATAACAGGCTGACAATCCGAAAGTCTGACGGGCAATGTTGCCGATGCAACTGTATTTGCACTCGAATCAACGGTCTTTGCCTTTGTTGTAACCTTATTTGTTGAGGAATTGTACTCCTCCCACATAACGAGGAAAAGATTTTCATTAATCTTAACAAGCTGAGGCGTGCGACAGCTTACTTTTGTACCCGATTTATAGCTTGTAAGTGCAATGTTATTGTTTTGTTAAAATACTTGTCGGTAACGCTGATGTAAGCATTTCTGCTTTTGCAAGAAGATGAAATATCCTTTGTATATGCAATAAGACAATTTCCGCTGCCAACTTCAAATCCACCGATTGACGCACCCGTGTAGTTTCCGGAGTGAATATCAAATTTCAGCGGAATTGTAACCGCAACATTTGTTGAGGAACTGTTTTTGTTGTATCTTGAAAGTGTAATTCCGTTAACAGAAAGATACTGCCCGCCCATACTCATATTGTTTGACTCGGAGTGATCTACCCTGTAAATATAAGTTCCGTCAGTTTTGATGAACTGATTAAACGAGTGGCTGACATATCCGTCCTGAAGATTTGACACCTCATACATTGAATCGGTGGTTTTCATTGTACTTTCATCAACGGTAAACAGCATATTTGCCTGATGATTCAATTTGTTTGAATCTGCATACATTGTGTGGCAGGTATAAACATAAAGCTTTCCGTCAAGTTCAATCATGCGAAGTGAACCTGCCTCAAAAGGCTCAAAGGTATTTGAACCGTAAATTTTGCAGTCGCTGATTTTTGACCAGCTTTTTGAATATTTTACAATTCTTACGATTTCTGCGGAATCCTTTTCGCCCTTGTTGTTCTGACCGAAAACAATATAATTGTTATTCTTGCCCGAGAAATAACCGCCGTAAATCGGAAGCTCCTTTTTGACTGTTGATTTTGAAACCAAGGTTTTTCCGTTTGCGGAATACTTTTCAACAAGAACGCCTTTTGATGTGCTTTCAACCCTTGTAAGCGTTTTGTCGCTGTTTTCGGTAAGATTTGATTTTACTACCGATGACCAGGTGTAATAATCGTTTGCCGAAATATTACTTGATGATGCACCGCTTAATTTAACCTCGCCGCTGTCGGGATTGTTTGCTTTATTCTGAACCGTAACCTTACAGGCTGCCGTAATTCCGTTTTTACTTTTTACTGTAATCGTTGCAGAGCCTGCTTTGTTGCCGTAAACCTTGCCGTCCTTTGTAACAGACGCAACGGGGTTATTGTTGCTTGACCATGTAAATGAAATATCAAGAACCGAATCACTTGTTGCCTTGAGCGAAAGGCTCTCGCCGACTTTAATTGTGGCAGAAGTCCTTGACAATGTGATTTTAGTAGGATATGCCCATTTCAGATTTTCAACATAAAAATTTTCGTCTGTATCCTTTTCAATAACAAGTACGCTGTCGCCGTAGTTATACATTGCAAAAACAGGATAAGCTGTTTTGAAGGTCGATTTTTTATTGCCTTCTGAATCAAGCTCAGCAATAGTATTATCGTTTACATACATAAGGTAATCGCCTGTAGCTGCATTATACACCGTTCTTGTGCCGATACTGTCTGCAAATCTGTCCTCTGTTTCATAACCGCTTCTTGAAACGCTGAATCTGAGCGGCAGAGAAGAATCCTTGTCATTGATATCAAACTTAGCCGAATCAAGCACTCTGACAACACCATACAGAGTAGATGTCCACGCAAGATCTCCGTTTGCAAGCATTACGGCATTGTCATAATGCGGAGTATAATACTGCTGATATAAAATATCCACATAATAATCGCTTACACTTATTTTGTTGTTTTTAACATTACCGCATTTAAGCGACTGCGTATCGTGGCTGTATCCCCAATAAATCCAGTCTGTATAGCCTTCAAAATAGAAATTGCCGTTTGTTTTGTCAAAACCGCTGAATTTATAAACTGCGTCACCGGCAACAGCAGATGACAACAATTTCATATCGGCTGAAATCAGATTGATAACATACTTGTTCTGATTTTCGTCATACACGGCAAGGTAATATCTGTTTTGACTGTCAACACCAATAGATTTTGGATATGACAGGGTATTGCTTCCGACAAGCGATGATATATCCTTGGTTGAAACAAACTTTTCAGACTTAACATCGAATTCATCAAGATAATAGTATTTTTTATTTGATTTGATGAGTCAAGCCATACTATATAAAACTTGCCTTTTTCGGAATCGGCATAAACGCAGATAACAGTGTCTTTGTGTCTGCCTTTATCGTTGTAATCATAAATTTTTCTGAAAGTGTTGTTTGTAACGCTGTAAAAATAAATGACCTTGTTGTTATAGTAATACATACCGTTTTTGCTTGCAGCAGGAATGATTTCAAGCTCGTCGCTATAGGTATTGCTGAATGTGATTGCATTGTCGGGCATTTTTGTTGCCGTCTTTTCCGTCACAGCCTCTGCGGTAAGTGTGTTTCCGAAAATTTTGCCGTTTTCATCAACCGTTGCCAATGAAACAACTCCGAAAGCCATTACAACAGCCAAAAGCGATGATACTATTCTTTTGAGTTTCATACTTTTTCCCCTTTCAAAAGTAATTTTACTGCGGTATATTTCTATACCTTTACAACTAAATTATAGCAGTATCTCTTTTTATTTTCAATAAGTTTATCATAACAGGCAAAAATATTATCTTCATAACAAACATACACAAAAAAGCAACCGTTCTTTAAAAACTGAACCGACATCAAAAAGTTAGACTAAGAATCTAACGGCTTGGCAGTTGTTATTTTTATTTATTCAATGATTTTTAATTTTTGCAAATACAACAGCAACAAGAAATGTGACAAATTCTGTAATTGGGAACGCAAGCCATATGCCTGTCATTTGAACAGCGCTGTTTAAAAGCCAAATTACGGGGACTAACAGCACGCCCTGTCGCAACAGTTGAACTACAACGCCGGGCATAATACTGTCTGTTGCCTGTTCATAGGTTGCAATCATTGCAGAAAAGCCGCTGAACACAAATCCGAGTGACATAATTCTCATTGCCGGCACTCCAAAAGCACACATTTCTTCCGATGCCGAAAACAAAAACATATCTCTTTCGGGAAAATCAGCACCAAGAGCATACCGACAATCATCATAACAGTCGCGATAATTGTTCCGCTCTTATTTGCTTGTTTAAGGCGACCGTACTCTTTTGCTCTGTAATTAAACCGCATTATAGGCAAACAGCCTTGAATTAGTCCGTTCACCGTCATAAAAATCAACTGCTGAACCTTGAAATATGCTCCGAAAAATGCAACCGCCGTGTCCGAATATCGCACCAAAAACATATTTGCAAAATTCACGGTGAATGCTCCCAACGCATTCATAACAAACGAGGGCAATCCGTAGGAAAATATCAGCTTTATCATCTGCGGTTCAAGGCAGTTTTTAAACACCGGCTTAACCTTTGTTTTGTAAGAACAGCTGTATCAACGCAATAATTGTTGAAACAACATAGCCTAAAACCGTGGCAACTGCAGCTCCGACCACACCCATTTTCGGAAACGGACCTATGCCGAAAATGAGCAAAGGGTCAAACACAAAATTGAATACAACACCTGCAATTTGAAACCACATCGGAGCAATCATATTGCCTGTTGCCTGAAGTATTTTTTGAATTACAATATGCACCATATTTGGTATCTGCATAAAAACGCAGACGCTCATATACGCAATTCCGTATTCAAAAATCTCTTTGTTTTGCGTAAAAGCCGAATAATAGGGATTTATTATGAAAAGCGAAAGGAAATTTATCAGCACTCCGACAACTACCGAAATTACCACTCCGAGAGCCGCTGCAGAATTTGCCTTTTGCTGATTTTTCTGTCCCAAATAACCTGCAATCAAAACATTAACACCCACACCTATCCACACGGACAACGCATTCATAAGCGTTGTAATCGGGAATGCAAGCGATACTGCCGCAAGTGCCTGTTCATTTATCCCCGCAACAAACATACTGTCAACAAGGTTGTATGAATACTGAAAGAACATTGAAATCAGCGGCGGTGCCGACATTTGAATTATAAGTTTGTTGACGGGTTCATAAGCCATTTTGTTTTCCGTTTTAACGCCCATATTAACACCCCTTGCGTAAAATAAAAATCGCCATACACCCATAATGAGTGTATGGCGAAAATAAGAATCACATCTTAGAAAAATCCATACCAATTTATATTTATCATATCAATGAGTTAATTATATCATACCTGTAAAAAATATTCAAGATTATCACCAAAAATTTACTTTTTGCTTTCAAGCCACATATCAAGGGCTTTTTCGTAGACATCAATGCTTGTGATTCCGAGATTCATAATGAATGTGTGATACTCCTTTGCGTCAAAGCTTGAGCCAAGCTCGCTTTCGGCTGTTTCGCGCATATCAATCATCTTGAGGTAGCCTACGGTATAGGGGAGAAAATAACCCGGATTTGAACGGGCAAGGTCATACGCCTCTTTTGTTGCGGCTGTAACGCTCTCATCGTCAGCCGAACCGAGTGCCGTTGACATATACTCCTTGACTTTTTCATAATCCCAGCCGTTGTAGTTCACACCGACATCGACCATGGAATAGAGAATATAGCCGAGAATATCATTTGCGTAGATAAGCTTCTTAATGCCCTCGCTTGTATCAAGGTAATCAAGCGTACATTTCGAGGCATACTGCGCCCAACCCTCGGTTGCGCCGATAAAGCTTAAAATCTTGCGGACATTCGGGATATCCTTGTTTGCATTTGATGCGGTAAACTGATAAAGATGACCGGGATAGCCTTCATGGGCAAGAGTTGTGTACATCTGAGTCATACCCTTATTTGCAAAATCGGGGTTGATTTTGATGATATTAACGCTTGTATCGTCAATTCGTCCCTGAACATAGTACGCTCCCACATTGTCGCTCTTTGCGGAATCGCTCATATAATCTGCCGTGTAAGAGGTTGTAACGGGAGTCGGAAAGTCCTCCTCGATATTCTCAATCAAAAATTCAAGCACCTCATCGGCGTCCTTAAAGTCGGGTTTGTAGTCCTGAAATTTGCTCAAGTCATCCTGTGAAACATTGCTCATGCTCATTCCAACCTTTGTAAAGCTGTTTGTAAGGTATGACTTAAGCTCCTCGGGAGTCATGCTGCTGCTTGTTTTGTCTTTGACAATTGCCGAATAATACTTTTTGCCGATTTTGCCGTAACCGCAAAGACCTTCTTCGTTTTTGCCTGACTTTTTGAGACTTTCAAGTGCTGAATTTGCTGATTTCAAAGCAGGAATGTAGTATTCTTCAAAAATACTTTTTTGTTGGTTTCGACAACAGTCTTTTTCTCGGAATCGCTAAGACCGAGTGACTTTATTCTCGACTCAAACTTGTCAACAAGCACGGACTTTGTCATTCTTAATATGCTTTTCGCACTCGTCAATTGACTGCTGTGCGATATCTTCAGCCATAAAGTAACCGTCCTCAGCCTGTTTCCTTGTGAACTCAATGCACTCGTCCATATAGCGTTTTGTGTCCTTCAAAACAGCAAGGTAAAGGTCGGTATCATCCTTTTCATAGAAAGTGAATTCGGACAGTGTGGTAAAGAGGTTTGCAATAATTCCCGACTGCGGTGCAAATATACTCTGCAATTCTGTTGTACCCTCATATGAAAGCTGAATTTCAAAGTAGCTTTCAAGGGTGTCATATGTCTGCTTTTGAGAAGAAGTAAGTCCCGAACGGTCAAACTCCTCCAAATCCGTTTTTGCCTCTTTCAGTTCATCAAAGGATTCTTTTGTATCTTCATCGGACACATGACCGAGGGTATAGTCCTCCTCGTCATATTTCAGACCGTAGTCCGACGGATTTGAAATATCAAAATGTGCGGTAAGAGCGTCATCCTCAAGTTCTTCCGAAAACAAATCGTCACAATATTTGTCAAACTGAATTTGTGCATCCGTTTTGGTTGGTTCTGTGTCAGAGTTAAAGTCACAGGCACAGACAGAAAATGCCATAACGGCACACAACATAACAGCAAGCGTACCCTTGAGTGACTTTTTATTATAATTTTCTTCATTTTGTCCTCCGTAAAGATTGTTGTTTACCAAAGTATAACATATTATCGTGCTGTTATTCAATGATTATTTTTTCATTTTTCCCTTTTCCGCAGTAACCGTAGCAACGCTCAACAGGCATTGCCGTTCTTTTTCAACAATTGTTGAAAACTATGTGGAAAATGTGTATAATAATTAGCCCTGCTCAATTGTATTTTTGTAAATTGTAACCATTTGTAATTATTTGTAATTTTCTCAGATAATTGAGCCAACAATATGCAAGAACCATAAACTCGTAGGGTAGCCTTGCGACCGCCGCAAGGGCATTGTCGCCCACATATTTTCCGACCATCCATGTATCGGCAAGGTTGTAAAACTGCTGAAACACATTGCCGAGCATAAGCAGTACTGCAAAAGACCACAGGCCGCCTGTTATACTGCCTGTGGTCAAATCTCTGTTTTTATTTAGTTTTATCACAAAATCATTTCGTTGCAACCGCAGATTCTGCGGTCATATTTTTTGTTAAATTCACTTCCGCATTTCGGACAGAGAACAGTATGATTGCCTTTTTGTTGCGAACACGAAGCTGCGCCTTGCACACGGGACACTTGATATAACGGTAGTCCTTACGGTCACGAATTTTCTTGAAGGTCAGTTTGAACCAACCTGTTACCGCATTGTAAATCGGAAGAAATTTTCTGTTTTCGGCACTTCTTGCAACAATGTTGCGTGAGAACATACGAAAACAGATAAGCACGATAATCAAGAGCATTATTCCGTCAATGATGTATCTTGCAACACGGTTCCACACAAAAATATTCACGAACCACAGTATAAGCAACAGCACCCAGAGTGCATTGTTGAGCTTATCCGTGCCGTATCTGCCCTGCATAAAATTGGCGAATCTGTTAAATAATCCTCGCATAAAGTTCATCCTTTCCGCAAAAAGCGGTAATTACAAAAATCATCCTTCCACCATTTTATCACAGGCAGGGCGTACATTCAATAAACATTTGACGATATATGTCACTAAATCAGCCGAGAACGAGCTTTGCCGTGTCAACGCTTTCTTTTGCGTCACGGCAGTAGTAGTCAGCACCGATTTTCATAGCGTAGTCCTTTGTAAGAACCGCACCGCCGACAAATATCGTGCATTTGCTTGAGCCGTCGGGATTCTGAAGTTCCTTACATTCTCTTACAAGCCTTATTGTATCTTCCATACTCTTGAGGGTTGTTGTCATAAGAGCCGAAAGTCCTATCATTGTAATATTCTGTTCAACGGCAGTATCAACAATAAGCTGAGGATCAACATCACGACCGAGGTCAACAACTGTGTAGCCGTAGTTATCAAGAAGAACCTTTACAATGTTCTTGCCGATATCGTGAATGTCACCCTTTACGGTTGCCACAATAATTTTGCCCTTGCTTACGGGAGTTCCGCTTGTCTTTGTAAGGTGCTTTTTGATTACATCAAAGCACTCCTGAGCTGTGTTTGCGCTTTGGATTAGCTGTGGAAGGAAGATTTTATTCTTTTCAAAATCTTCACCCACTCTGTCAAGTGCAGGGATGAGCATTTCGTTTACAACCTGCATTGCATCGGTTGTTTCAAGAAGCTTTGCGGTTGCGGCTGCACCTTCGTTTTTAAGTCCGTTATAAACAGCCGCAAAAATATCAACATTGCTGTCTGCCTTTTTAACGGGAGCGGCAGGAACAGCATCGTTATATGCGTTGATAAATTCAAGCGAGTTCTTGTCAATGCCGTTAAGCACACGGAATGCTCTTACAGCACCTGTCATCGACTCAACATTCGGGTTGATAATCGGCAAATCAAGTCCCTGTTCCATAGCCATTGTAAGGAAAGTTCTGTTAACAAGCTCACGGTTCGGAAGTCCGAACGAAATGTTTGATACACCGAGACAGGTTTTACAGCCAAGTTCCGTTTTTACTCTGTGCAAAGCCTCAAGAGTCTGGCGGCAAGCCGCCTGTTCTGCGGAAACCGTAAGAGTAAGACAGTCGATATATACATCTTTTCTGTCAATGCCGACAGCCTCAGCTCTTTCAACAATTCGTTTTGCAATCTCAAATCTGCCCTCGGCGGTTTTCGGAATACCGTTTTCGTCAAGTGCAAGTCCGACAACAGACGCACCGTACTTTTTGACAAGAGGAAGAACCGTTGCAAGGCTCTGTTCCTCACCGTTTACGGAGTTCAGAATCGGTTTTCCGTTGTAGTAGCGGAGTCCGGCCTCAATAACCTCGGGCTTTGTGGAGTCAATCTGGAGCGGAACATCACACACACTCTGAATAGCCTTGAGAACACGCACCATCATCTTTTTTTCGTCAATTTCGGGATGACCTACATTGACATCAAGAATTTCCGCACCGCCCTGAACCTGACTGAGAGCCTGAGTGAGGATATAGTCAATATTATTTTCAACAAGCGCCTGCTTGAACAGCTTTTTGCCTGTGGGGTTAATTCTTTCGCCGATAATTCTCGGACCGTTGATTTCAACAACCGTCGTTGAACTGCAAACGGTTGTGTCAACGCTTTTTGTCTGAGGCTGATATTCTCTGTCGGCAACCTCCGACTTAATTTTTGCAATATAATCGGGATTCGTTCCGCAGCATCCGCCGATAACCTTAACACCGTATTTGAGGAGTGAACAAACGCACTCGGCAAATTTATCGGGCATAATGTTGTACTCGTTGCTGTTAGGATCGGGCAAACCTGCGTTAGCCTTGATTACAAGGGGAAGATTTGTGTATTTCGACATCTCGGAAACAACGGGTTCAAGCTCATCCGGACCGAGTGAACAGTTGACACCGAGAGCGTCAACACCGAGTCCCGTAAGAGTAACAGCCGCACAGGCAGGGGATACACCCGTAAATGTTCGTCCGTTTCTCTCAAAGGTCATTGTTGTGAGGATAGGTTTGTCGCAGTTTTCCTTTGCGGCAAGGACTGCGGCTTTAAGCTCGTAAAGGTCGGTCATTGTTTCAAAAACTATGACATCGGCATCTTTACCGGCAAGAATCTGCTGTTTGTAATACTCATAAGCCTCGTCAAATTTCATTGAACCGGCAGGTTCAAGCAACTGACCTATCGGACCGATATCAAGGGCAACGAGGGCGTCTGTACCCTCAACGGCTTTTCTTGCAATCTTAACACCGGCACCGATGATTTCTTCAACGCTGTAACCGCTGTCCTGAAGCTTGTAGGCATTTGCACCGAAGGTGTTTGCGTACACAATGTCAGATCCGGCATCAATATACCTCCTGTGAAAGCTCTCGATAAGCTCTGGGTGAGTAATGTTCAGCACCTCAGGCACATGGTCGTACTTTACACCGCTTTTCTGAATGAGAGTTCCTGTTGCACCGTCAAGCAGAATAAAATTCTTTTGGTTGAGATATTCACTAAAGTTTGAAAATTCTTAAACACCACAATGTTCCCCATTTCTTCTGAAGCGACATTTGCCTTTCATACTGCAAATTGCACACCCTCGTTTTCTTCGTTCAATCGGATTGTCTGAAATTCCGAGAACTGCCGTAACCGACTTTGACGGCACAAGCAAACAGCTGTCGCCTGTTGTAAGACCTATTTTTCTCGGAGCGTCAAGTATTCTCAGATACTCCTTCTGCATCTCAATAGGATAGTCCCCATAGCCGGGGCTGAAACGGAAGGTCATATACTTTCCGCTGTATTTTTCGGCAAGAATTTCGTCAACCTTTTGACACACCTGTTCAACGGCAACGCTTGCAAAGCTGTCAAGCACAACCGCCCTTGCCATATCGGAAATCTGACTTATACGGACAAGCTTGTCAATTTCCGAACCGATTGTCGCACACATCATAACGGCTGTGTGGCAGCCCTCAAGGTGCTTTTTTATATCATTGCCGAGTAAATATCGTCAAACGGAGCTTTGCGTTCAACATAGAGAAATCTCGGCTCTGCTGTTTTCAGTATTTCTTTTTCGCATTCATCCATCAGCACATCCATGCGGTAATTAAGGCTGATTCCTGCACCGCCGAGGTAGCGTATAGCCTCTTTGCGGTTTAATCTGTCAAGCGTTATCATAAAAGACTTGACACCGCCTCCGTAATTTTTCTTGCAACATACGGGTTGTTCATTGTGTAGAGGTGGATGCCGTCAACACCGTGTGCGATAAGGTCAACAATCTGGTCAACCGCATATGCAATGCCTGCGTCACGCAAAGCCTCGGGCCTTGTATCATACTTCTGCATAATCTTTGCAAATTTTGCAGGAAGGCTTGCACCGCACATTGAAACCATTCTTTCAATCTGACTTTTGCTTGTTACAGGCATAATACCTGCCTCAATCGGAACATTCACGCCTGCAATCTTCGCTCTTTCAAGAAAGCGATAGTAAACGGAGTTGTCAAAGAAAAGCTGTGAAATAAGATGGCTTGCACCCGACTCAACCTTTTTGCGAAGGTTGTGAATGTCCTCAACCTCATCGGTTGCCTCGCTGTGAACCTCGGGATAACAAGCACCGGCAATGTCAAAATCACCCTGTGACGCAATATATCTGCACAAATCGCTTGCATAAGTGAAATCCTTCTGCGGTTCAACACCTTCAACCCTGTCACCACGGAGTGCAAGAATATTCTCAATGCCGTTCTCTTTAAAAAGCGCAAGGTTGCAGTCAATATCAGCCTTTGTGCTGTTAATGCAGGTGAGGTGTGCCACGGATTCAACTCCGAAATCTCTCTTGATTTTTGTTGCGATTTCGCAGGTACGGCTCTTTGAACCGCTGCCGCCTGCGCTGTATGTTACGCTGATGAAGTCAGGCTTTAAAGCCGAAATTTCTTCAAGCTTGCCGTAAACCGATTCAATCGGAGAGGTCTTTTTAGGCGGAAATACTTCAAAAGAAAAAACTGTTTTTCCGCTGTTAAATAAATTGCTTATTTTCATATATAAACACCTCGGTAATGGTTTTGTTAAACTTGATTAATTATAGCATAAATAATTTTTGCATACAATACTGTTTTGGTGGGTTTTGTCGTTTAAGGCTATCATTTTTTGGGAGGTTTGGATATAAGCAAAAATTATATCAAAGAGTTTTATAATAATTATAATTTTGTTAACAAACCAAATTCACCGTTATACTGTAGGGGCGTTCATTGGACGCCCGCAAGTAACGACACAATTTTTTTGATAAAAATAAACCATATAAATGAGATACAATTACCTGAATGATGTAGGGGAGAACCGTGTTCTCCCGTTAGCAATGGTACAAATTTGATGTCAAATCACATTATATAAAAATCACAAAGTTACTGATATTTTGTAGCGGCGAACCTCGTTCGCCAATCGTTTTGGTTGTACAACCAAAACGAACACACAATTTTGTAGTATGAAATGATATGGTAGCTGACAATAGTCTGCATTAAGTCGAACCGATTTTACAATCGTTTCGATTGGCGAACACGGTTCGCCGCTACAGACTATACACCGTTTTCATCAAATCAAAAATTTATGTTCTAACAAATTATTTCATCAAGGCGGGCGTCCAATGAACGCCCCTACTGATTAAACAAAAACGGTCGGGAAACAATGATTTGCATTTTGCAAACTGTCTTCCCGACCGCAATTTTCAATTTTCAACTTTCAATTTTAAAAAAATCACAGATGCAAAATCAGCTTTGCAACGCCGAAATAGATAAGCAATGAAAGCGAGTCGCAGACTGTTGAAATGAGCGGATTCGCCATAACGGCAGGGTCAAAGCCGACCTTGCTTGCCAAAAGAGGCAGACTGCTGCCGACAAGCTTTGCCATAATAATTGTGCCGACAAGCGTAAGCGAAATTACAAGGGCAATCATAAATGCGTTTTCCTGACCGTTGAGATCAAACAAAAGCAGTTTTACAAAGTTTGCCGCCGCAAGGGTAATACCGCAAAGAATTGACACCCTGAATTCTTTCCACAGCACAAGGAAAATGCTCCTGAAATGAATTTCACCGAGCGACAACGCACGGATTACGGAAACCGATGCCTGAGAACCTGCGTTACCGCCCGAACCCGTAATCATCGGGATAAACGATGAGAGAATCAAAACATTTGCAAGCACAGCCTCAAATGATGAGATAATCGCACTTGTAAAGGTTGCCGAAAGCATGAGTATAAGCAGCCACGGCGCTCTCTTTTTGTACAGGCCGAAAACGCTTGTTTTCATATACGGTTTGTCAGACGGCAATACGGCTGCCATCTTTTCGATATCCTCGGTAGCCTCTTCCTGAATAACATCAATAGCGTCGTCAATTGTTACGATACCGACAAGTCGGTTTTCGTTATCAACAACAGGAAGAGCAAGGAAGTTATAGTTTGAGAACATCTGGGCAACCTGCTCCTGATCGGCAAGAGTAGTTACCGAGATAACATTTTCCTCCATAATCGACTTTACAAGCTCGTCATCTTCGGCAAGCAAAAGGTCTTTTACGGTGGTAATACCGATAAGCTTGTTGTTGGCATCGGTTACATAGCAGGTGTAGATTGTCTCCTTGTCAACACCTGTTCTTCTGATTCTTTTAATAGCCATTTCAGCCGTCATATCGGGACGAAGCAGAATAAACTCGGTTGTCATAATCGAGCCTGCGCTGTCCTCGGGATATTTCAAAAGCTCGTTAATCTGCTTTCTCATATCCTTGTCGGCCTGTCTTAAAATACGCTTTACAACATTGGCAGGCATTTCCTCAATAAGGTCAACGGCGTCATCGACAAATAACTCATCGACAACCTCTTTCAGTTCGCTGTCGCTGAAGCCGTGGATAAGGAATTCCTGAGTTTCATCATCCATTTCGACAAAGGTTTCCGCCGCAAGCTCCTTTGGCAGAATACGAAACAGAATCGGCATTTTTTCATCCTGTAGATTTTCAAAAACCGCCGCAATGTCAAACGGTTTCATCGTAATCAAAATGTCACGCAAAGTGCTGAACTTTTTGTCATCAAGCAACACTTTGATAGTTTCGGTAAGGGTTACATTAACCTGTTCCATCATCTTTTCCTCCTTTTTAATTCAATTGGAAGTAAAGACGGTGTCACCCTGAGTATTAAATTAAATCAATAAAACAAAATGAACGCACAAGCGCACATTCTGTTGCAACTTCGCCCGGGTACAGCGCCTTTATTACCGTCTGCGTCCATTAAGTTTTCACCTCATTCGCATTTAAATTCGGGCAAAAGCCCGTACATATTTATTTTATTCTTTTTTATGTCCGATGTCAACGGATTTATCCGCTAAAAATCCACTTTGCAAACATTTTACATTATCCTCTGTAACAGCTTGGTAACTCGGTATAATATTTCTTGCTTTTTGAAGTGTATCAATGTATAATGAATATGCATGATTTAAAATAAAATTTCAAAGATTGGAGATTAACCGTTATGACAGATATGGTTAAAAAATATGTTCCCTATGCGGTAATAATTTTGCTTGTTTATATGCTGTTGCCGCTTGTGTTTATTCCAGGCGCAATGCAAAAGTTTTCACCCGTTGCATATGACTTTGTGTTCCCGATTACAGCAATCGGCTGTTCGGCACACTACTGTTCAAAACACGGACTTGACTTTCTCTTTGCACTCATTGCGCCGATTATTTATCTTCCAAGTATGCTCATCTACAACGGCGGATTTTCTTCAAGCACACTTTCAACAAACCTTATTCTCCTCGTAGTTTATCTTGTTGCCGGAATTTTCGGACTTTTCCTCGGCGACCTTGCTTTCGGTGACAAGCGCCGTCAGAAAGAAAAGGCAGAACAGGAAGAAGCAGAGGAAATGCTTCTTGAGGCAAAGCGCCGTGAAAAGGAAGAGCTTGAGAACATGACTTCATCAAGCAAAAAGTCCGAAAGAAAAGCACCTTACAGACAGGAACGCAGGCCTGCACGCAGACCGTCGCCTGCCCCGCAGAAAACCGAAACAGCAGATGACGATGATTTTGATTATGACAAGTACCTTTCCGGTATTGACAGAAAGCAAGATCCGAACGAAAGCGAAATTGACGATATCTTAAACGAATACGGACACTAACGGCGAGCCGCCGTTCCCAGTTCGTGCAGATAGTATTTATAAGGGCGAAAATAAAATGCCCGAGCAAAACTTTATAGCTGAAAATGTAAAATCAAAGTCGGGAAGACAATTTTGCGAAATGCAAAGCATTGTCTTCCCGACTGTTTTTGTTTTAATCAGCAGGGGTGTTCATTGGACTCCCGTTTTGATTAAATTTTATGTTTAAATAAGATTATGTGATGTTATGGAAGTTGTGTGTAATTTGCGACATATATATAATCTGTCTTATCAAAAAGATTGTACCATTACTTCGTCAATTTGCTTTTATATGAAATTTTTGTTTAAATCAACCCAACGATATACTTCTGAATCAAGGTTGCGTCAACAACACTGATTTCGCCGTCATTGTCTACATCACTGTTAAAAAGCTGAAGCTTGTCAAAGTCCTCAATACCTGCAACATATTTTTTGAACAAGCGTTGCATCAGTAACAGAAATGTATCCGTTTAAATCCGTATCACCGCAAGTTAAACCGACCAGAGTATCTCCGATTATTCCGTAATCGCAATGAGCGCCGTCTTTAAGTCTGCAATAGCGGTATGACATTACTTTTGTATCTACACCAAGCTGTCTTGAAACATATATTTCAGCATAGCCGTCCTTATCGGGAGCAAAGGATGTTACCACACCTCCGCTTGTCGCATATGCGCCGGATTCCGCATAGCAATTAACACCGATGCTGTCAGTTCCGAAATCTTCGTATGTAAAATCAAAATCCTTGTAAGAACCGTCGCTAAGCTCAGCAGTCATTGTTCCGTTTTCATTGAACAGACGGGAAAAATCGGAAAGCTTGATTTTTACCTTAACATATTCACCGCCTGTTTTGTCAAACTGATAGAATGTCTGAACATTACCGAAATAACCGTGCCCCTGCGTCATCATATATTTTACGAATTTTTCGCCCTTTGGAAGATTTAAAAATCTCGGTGCGTTGATACAATCCTTAAACCATATATCGTAATCCTTTTCTTCGGTTGTTTGGAACTTTGCACCGAATTTTTATCGGTATTTTCAGTGTATCCCGTAGTTGACACAAAAAGCTGATTGTTTGAGATTTTCTGCGTTATACCTGTAACTTCAAAGTCCTTGTGACTTTCATCCTCGCTTACCGCACCTGTCATAAGAACCGAACCGACGGTAAGCACACCGCACATTGCGATTGCAGTTATTTTTTTAATTGTATTTTTCATTGTTTATCCTCCGTTTTTATTGTTTATCTGTCCGAACCGACAACATATTTCTGCAAAACAGTTGCATCTTCACCGTGATGCAGTCTGCTGTAAATTATGACGCACGCTCACAGATTACATAGTAACGGTCAAAACCGCCGTTGCCGTCACTTATGCAGGTAAACATCGTGAGCAGATCTCTGTCCTTCTGCAAATAGCAGTCGCCTGATTCGTTCGGCTTATTGACTTTGGTTTCAACGACCTTGTAATTGAGTGTATTCCAATAATTTGTGATTGAAACCCTGTCACCGATTTTGAGGTTGCGGAGGTTGTCAAAAAAATATTCGACCGATGTATCCCGTGTGACCTGCAAGGACTGCGTTTGTATTCTTACCGCCGATCGGCAATGAGGTTGCACTCATATGTGCCGCACCGTAGCTCATATTTGAGCTGTTCGCACCGAGGTAAATCGGCAGACGCATGTTTATTGTTTCGGCGGTAACATAGCCGTAAATACCGTCGGTTATGCCGTAATCCTCAAGATTGACGGCAGCCTGTGAATAGGTATCGTTACGGAGCATTTCATACTGGTTCGTTTCAAGTTTTTTGTTGTAGGCAACGCTGTCATTGAAAAGTCTGTCAAGGTCCGCCTTGAAAACAACGGGCTGTTTGGAGGTACGCTTGCCGTCCCTGTCAATTTTGTAACCATCTTCGTCAACCTTGCCGTCCTTGACCGCCTGTTCAAAAGAGCCGTCCTCAACTTCTTCAACACGGGCGTCAAAGCCGTCAGCCTCACCGTTTGAAATCTGTGTTCCGATAAAATTTGATATAGGGGGGAATGCGACAAGACCTATTCCGACAACGAGCATTGCTATTGCCACACCCGTAAGTATTTTTTTAATCATCGGAATCACCGCCCGAATCATTCTGATTTTCGTCAGCCGAGTCATCTCTCAGCCGTTTTGCACCGTTTGACTTCTTCTTTTTACGCTTGAGCAGAAATACAACCACAAACACAACAAGTGCAACAAAGCCGACAATTATGCCGATTGCGACTGCATAAGGGATTTTGTAACCGAGGAAAAATATGTAACCGTTGTCAAACTTTGCAAGTGACTCGCCCGTTTCAATATACTTTGTATCGTCATAATCGACACGCTTGCCACGCACGAGAAGTCTGTGAGTATTAATGCCGTATGGGGTACAGGTGAGGAGCGTTACAAGGTCTTCACCGTCAACAATTCGCAAGGAATTGATTTCCGAGGGAAGAACAACTTCGATTTGATCAACCTCATATTTCAGCGTTCTGTCGAGAATATGAACATAAAATTCATCGCCTACTTTCATATCAGTGAGATAATCAAAGAAAGTTTCTCCCGGAAAACCCGAATGGGCAGAAATTACGGAATGTGTGCTTGCACCGCCGACAGGCAGGAAGTGTTTTGAAGATGCCTGCACCTTTAGAAAGAATCTCTTCGCTTGTGCCATGATAAATCGGCAGATAAACATTGATTTTC